>Ga0315555_1002981_pt1 | contig 11764 bp, 3 predicted proteins | sample SalMarSW160380MG_FD_202113 | JGI IMG/M metagenome (GOLD analysis project Ga0315555, IMG submission 202113) | Salt marsh sediment microbial communities from the Plum Island Ecosystem LTER, Massachusetts, United States - Salt Marsh Sediment SW1603-80 ...
ATTTGAAAATCACTTTGAGAAATTTATTCCGGCACAAAGCATTCTCATTTATCAATATTATTGGTTTGGCTGTAGGAATGGCATGCACAATATTAATTCTTTTATGGGTGCAGGATGAATTAAGCTATGAAAAATTTTTTAAGAATGCCGACAATACTTATTTGGTGCTGCGCGGAGACAAAAGCGGAATGACGGCTGTTACTTCAAAAATGCTTGCACCTGCTTTAAAACAAGAATTACCGGAAATTAAAAAATCTACAAGTTTTATGCAGCTGCCTGAGAGTTTTCAATTTTTAATTCAAAACGGGAATAAAGGATTTGAAGAAAGCGTTATTATGGCTGATTCAAATTTCTTTAGAGTATTTTCATACAAATTCAGGGAAGGTAATCCGGCAACAGCATTGTCTTCTCCAAACTCAATTGTAATTACTGAGGAAGTCGCAAAAAAATATTTCGGCAGCATGAATGCAATGGGCAGATCTCTCACGGTCTCTGCATTTGGCGGTAAAACCATAATGAATGTAAGTGGAATTTTAGAAAATATTCCGTTGCAATCTCATATACAACGCCAGATTATTTTACCTTCAGGGTGGTTTCATAATATAGGAATAAATTTTGACAACTGGGGAGATCAGTCTTTTCACACATACATTCAATTGGAAAACAACGGTTCTGTTCAGGACCTACCTTTTAAGATTAAACAATGTGAAATAAAGAACTTTCCAAATCAGAACACCAGCTATTTAAGTTATTCATTGATTCCCCTTGCAAAAATTCATTTATACGGAAGCAATATAAAATTCTTAGAAACTGCAGGCGATATAAAGTATGTACAAATATTTATAGCCATCGCTATTATTATTCTTTTGATTGCAAGTATAAACTATATGAATTTATCAACTGCTCTTTCATTAAGGCGTTCTAAAGAAGTTGGAATTAAAAAAACAGTTGGAGCAAATAGAAATAAACTGATACTACAATTCCTGGGGGAAAGTATTATTCTCTCTTTTATTTCATATTGTATTGCTATCCTGCTTGTCGAACTTCTCATACCTGAATTCAACTTTCTAACACGAAAGAAATTATCTATTAGCTCCTTCGACTTGTCTTTTGTGGGTTTTTCATTTCTTTTTATAATTGTAACAGGTTTAATATCAGGCAGCTATCCGGCATTCTTTCTTTCTTCATTCTCGCCTATTCATGTTTTGAAGGGAAAATTTAAATTGAGTTCCTGGAACTTGTTTACCAGAAAAGGTCTTGTTGTTTTTCAATTTGTTACAACCGTAGTCATAATCGTATGTACTATTATAGTTTTTAACCAGATGTCTTTCATAAAGAACAGTAATATTGGTTTTGATAAAGAGAACCTGCTCTGTATTAGAATGACGGGGGAAGCGAATAGAAAATTCGATGTTTTAAAAAATGAATTCATGAAAAATCCGGATATTGTAAACATATGCCGTTCTGAACCGGTAAGTAGTTCAATAACCCGGACTACTAGTATTACCTGGCCCGGAAAACCGGAAAATGAAGAGAAACATTTTTGGGTGCTTCATACGGATTATAATTTAGCTGCCACCTATAAATTCCAGGTAATTCTTGGAAGATATTTTTCCAGGCAATTTCCAACAGACAAAACCGGCGCATTTGTAATTAATGAAGCTGCTGTAAAATCGATGGGATTAAAATCACCTCTAAATACCGAAATAAACGTATGGGGTAAGAATGGTAAAATTATAGGCGTAATTAAAAATTTTCATTTTGCATCTTTTCATACTGCAATTGAACCATTGATTTTTAAAATGCCCGAGGATAACGACCAAGCTGCCCGCTTCAGAGTAATTACTATCCGCTTCAATTCTAAAACACCTGATAATCTTATTTCATTCCTCGAAAAAATTTGGGATAAACAGATAGCAGGTAATCCTTTTGATTATTATTTCTATGATGCTTCGCTGAACAACCAATATTTTTCTGAAATACGGATGAGTACGATCTTCAAATATTTTTCTTTTCTGTCAATATTAATTGCGTGTCTTGGATTGTTCGGTCTCGTCACTATTTCTGCGGAACAAAGGACCAAAGAAATAGGAATTCGCAAAGTATTGGGAGCTTCGGTTTCAAACGTTGCATTAATTATTTCAAGAGATTTTTTAATCCTGGTTTTAATATCAAATGTTATTGCCTGGCCTGTTGCATATTATTTTATGAATCAATGGCTACAATCATTTGCATATAGAATAAATATAGAATGGTGGATATTCTTTTTAGCGGGTGGCATTGCATTATTGATTTCATTAATTACAATAAGTTTTCAGGCAATTAGAGCAGCAGTTGCAAACCCTGTAGAATCAATCAGGTATGAATAAAGGAGAAATAATGCTAAAAAATTACTTAAAAATAGCTCTAAGAAATATTTTCAGAAACAAAACCTATTCAATTATAAACATCTTCGGTCTTTCAATCGGGATTGCCTGTTCAATTTTAATCATTTTATGGATTCACGATGAATTAAGCTATGATCAGTTTCACAAGAATTCATCTGATCTTTTTATGGTCGTTCAGAAGCATTACAATCAAAATGGAATCGAATATGATTCGGCAGAACCATACCCGGTTGCAGAAGAGCTAAAGCGGAACTACCCGGAAATTTTGGATGTTTCAAGAGTATACCATTCGGAAGAATGTTTATTTGTCCACAATGATAAACATTTTATTGAAAATCGAATTCTTATAGTTGATCCTGAGTTTCTGACTATGTTTTCGTTCCCATTGATTTATGGGGATGCCAATTCAGTTCTTGACGATCCAAATTCAGTGGTTATCACAAAAAAAACTGCTCAAAAATATTTCGGGAATGTTAATCCCGTTGGCAAAACGTTCAGGGTAGATAATCAATATGATATGAAAGTAACGGGTGTTCTGGATGATATTCCACACAATTCTCATTTAAATTTTTCAATACTCGTACCTCTATCTTCTAAACTAATAAGTCATAAATTCGAACCTGACAGATGGCAATATACAGATGTTGTTTTTACTACATATGTTTTATTACAGAAAAATCAAAAATATAATAATGTTAGTAAAAAGATCGCGTATGTCCTGCAAAAGCATGTAGAGGATGACAAGGTTGAACTTTATCTTTATCCAATAACAAAGCTCCACACAAATCCTGATATTGCACCTGAGGAATCCAGCTCGATCAATATGATGTATATTAATATTTTTTCAGTTATTGCGTTTCTTGTTCTCCTTATTGCATGTATTAACTTCATGAACTTATCAACAGCCCGTTCTTCGATTCGAGCACAAGAGATTGGAATAAGAAAAGTAATTGGTTCAAACCGAAGTCATCTTATTATACAATTTTTGGGTGAATCCCTACTGCTGTCTTCAATAGCAGGTTTTCTAGCCTTACTAATTGTGGAATTAATGCTTCCATTCTTTAACCGCCTTTCGGGTAAGCTGTTAATAATTGATTATTCTAATGTTGGTGTATTGTTAAGCTTTGGAGTGATTATTCTCTTCGTCGGAATTGCAGCAGGAAGTTATCCAGCATTTTATCTTTCTGCTTTTCAGCCGATTACCGTGCTTAAAGGTAGATTAATGGTAGATTATAAAAATAGTAGACTCCGAAAAATATTTGTTGTGGTTCAGTTTTCACTGTCGATTTGCTTTATAATCGGAGCAATTGTTTTCTACGATCAACTCAATTATATGAAAAATAGAGAAGTAGGATATGATAAAGAACATTTAATTTCTGTTCCTATGGTTATGCCCTGGGGAACAAGTCTTAAAAGCTATAAGTATGATACATTTAAAACCGAACTAAAGAATCATCCTAATATCATTGGAGTTACCCAATCTTTCTCCTCACCTGCTGATATAGAGACTGGTGATGCTGAAGCTGACTGGGATGGTAAACCGCCCAATCATTTTGTAAATATGCATTGGTTAACTGTCCATTTTGATTATTGTAAAACATTAGGTATAGAAATTATTGAGGGGAGACCGTTTTCCAGAGATTTTAAAACTGATGTAAATTTTCCTTTTGATAAAGCATCTTTTATAGTTAATGAAGAAGCTGTGAAACGAATGGGTGTAAAATCTGTAATTGGCTTGAAATTTAAATTGTTTCACAAAACCGGACCTATTATTGGCGTAATGAGAAATTTTCATTATCGCCATATGAAAACAAAAATTGAGCCGCTTGCACTATTTATAAATCCATATTATAATAACAATATTTTAATTAAAATTCAGCCGGAGAATATAAAAGAATCTATTGAATTTATTAAGAAAACATGGGATAAGTTTAGTCCGGATTATCCATTCGAATATAGTTTTGTTAGTGATGATTACAACGGTTTATATCGGCACGAAGAAAAAATGGGGGGAATACTTACCGGTTTTACGGTATTTGCAATTTTAATTGCTTGTCTTGGATTATGGGGTTTGACTTCATTTATAATGGAACGACGAACGAAAGAGATCGGCATCCGAAAAGTGTTGGGTTCGTCTGTGTTAGAAATTATTACAATGCTGATTAAAGATTTTACCCAATGGATTCTGCTGGCTAATCTTATTGCATGGCCTATCGCCTGGTATGTAATGAATAGGTGGTTACAAAATTTTGCATATAAAACAGATATTAGTTGGTGGGAATTTGTTCTTTCCGGCGGAATTGCTTTGGTGATTGCATTAACCACAGTGAGTTTTCAGGCTATTAAAGCGGCAACTGCAAACCCGGTTAAATCATTAAAGTATGAATAATCCAATACAAAATATTTAAGAATAAAAATCATGTTAAAAAATTACTTTAAAATCGCTTTTCGAAATCTTATCCGTAAAAAAGTATTTTCTTTCATAAATATCTTCGGATTAGCTATTGGAATGGCATGTACAATTCTCATCCTGTTATGGGTACAGGATGAATTGAGTTATGATAATTTTCATAAGAATGGAGATAATATTTATAGAGTTCTTTATGAATCAGATAACCGTTCAGAAGGTATTTGGGGAACTTCACCGGGGCTTTTAGCTCCCGAAGCTAAAAAAGTAATCCCTGAAATTGTTGACGCTGCAAGAATTATGAAGAGACCGAGAATGGTTATGAAAGCTATTGGTGAGTCAAAAAATCAAACGGCATTTTATGAAGATAATTATTACCTGGTCGATCCTTCTTTATTTAAAATGTTTACACTCCCCTTTTTAAAAGGAAATCCTGAAACTGCGCTTGATAATGGGATGGTAATAACAAAAAGCATTGCATTAAAATATTTCGGTACAACTAATGCTTTGGGGAAAAGATTAAATGTAAATAATTGGTTTGATATTACTATTACCGGGGTCATTAAAGATATCCCTGAAAATTCTCACTTTAATTTTGATATGTTTACTAGGCTTGAGGATTTAAGAAAATTTTTCCCCGGTGGTTTTACGTGGAGCAATGCGATACATCAAACTTACGTTCAGCTAGCACCAAACAGTAATTCAAAAACTGCTGCTAAAAAATTAACAAACCTGAATATTGAAAATAACCCAGTTGCTAAAAGACATCATGTTAAAATATCTCTTCAGCCTTTACGTGATATTTATCTTGACGCCGGAATTCAAGGGACAACTGTTAAGCAGGGAGACAAAAGATACGTTTATATCTTTTCATTAATTGCTTTTCTAATATTGTTTATCGGCTGCATTAATTTTGTGAATCTTTCAACAGCACATATGACAGCGCGTGCCCGCAGTATCGGGATGCTTAAGATAATTGGTGCAAACCGAGGTAATTTAATAAAACAGATTTGGGGAGAAAGCATTTTTTTATCTTTTCTTGCAGCATTTCTTGCAGCGTTAATAGTCGAAATAACACTTCCGGCTTTTAACAGCTTTACAGGGAAAGATTTAACTTTATTAGATAATCATTTATCTCATTTATTTATTTTCTTATTGCTTGTTATTATAACAGGTCTTATCGCCGGTGCATTTCCGGCAATTTATTTTTCTAATTTTAAACCTATGCAGGCTTTTAGAAATAAATGGATAAGTTCCGGCACCGGAGGATTACGCAAAGGCTTGGTTATTTCACAATTTGTTGCGGCAATATTCTTAATTATTGTTACAATGGTCATCACTAATCAGCTAAATTTTATGAAAAACCAAAAGCTCGGTTTTAAAAAAGATAATATTGTTTGTTTACCTGTTAAAGCAGATGTAGCGAGCCATTATCAATCATTCAGAAATGAATTATTAAAACAAAGAAATATTAATAATGTTGGAATAAAAAACTCACTTACCACACAAGCTGTAAATAATACAAAGCCCTGGTGGGAGGGACAGGATCCGAATAAAGAATTTGTTTCTGAAATTGATGAAGTTGATTACAATTTTATAAATACACTTGGTCTTAAGATTATTGAAGGAAGGAATTTTTCGGAAAAATTTCCGACTGATTTATCAAGGGCATTTATTATTAATGAAGAAGCAGCTAAGGAGATGGAACTAAAAAATCCTGTCGGAACTCACTTAAAAGCATGGGATAAAGACGGATTCATAATAGGTGTAGTTAAAGATGCTAATTTTAAATCCCTAAAAGAACCTATCAGACCAATGATTTTCCATCTCACAAATAATTTTGCTGATGATGTAATGAATTTATTCGGAGTAATTTATATTTCGATTAAACCAGGAGAAGTTCCCAAAACTATAAATGCTATTAAAAGCACCTGGGAAAAATTTAATCCCGAATATCCTTTTGAATATCAATTTCTTGACGATACATATAATAATCTTTATCAATCTGAAGAGAGGCTTGCTGATATATTCGGAGTCTTTACTTCTTTAGCGCTCTTTGTAACAATTCTCGGATTGTTTGGATTAGCATTATTCATGACTGAACAACGGACAAAAGAAATCGGAATAAGGAAAGTATTAGGCGCCTCAGTAATAAATATCCTTTCCCTTTTATCAAGTAGTTTTACAAAATGGTTAATCATTGCTAACATTATAGCATGGCCGGCTGCATGGTTTACAATGACAAAATGGCTCCAGTCTTATACTTATCATATAGATATAAGCCTTATAACTTTTTTTATCGCAGGCTCCCTCACTTTGATTATTACTTTGTTTACCATTGGCCTGATTACAATAAAAGCAGCTGTCGCGAACCCGGTTGAAAGTCTGCATTATGAATAAAACGGAGAAAATTAATGCTGAAAAATTATTTTAAAATATTTACAAGAAACCTTAAGAGAAACAAAACTTATTCCTTAATTAATATTCTTGGACTTTCAATAGGAATAGCTTCATTTATATTAATTATGCTATGGATAGCAAATGAATTAAGTTTTGATTGCTTTCATAAAAATGCAGATCAAATTTACCGGGTTGTCGGCGATGACGGTGTGATTGGAAAAATGGCAGTAACCTGTGGCCCGCTAGCTGACTACATGAAAACTAATTTCCCTGATATTGTAAATGCAGCAAGATATATGCCCTATGAAGGATCAGTATTTAAATATCATGATAAAATCCTCAAAATAGAAAAAGGTGCTTTTGCAGATCCGGACTTTTTTAAAATGTTTTCATTCAGTTTTTTCCGGGGCAGCCCTAAAACTGCACTGTCAAATCTTAACGAAATAGTAATTACTGAAAGTACTGCAAAAAAATTCTTCGGAAATAAAAATCCGGTTGGCAAAACTCTTTTGGTTGATGCAAAAGATCCATTGATAGTATCTGCTGTAATTAAAAACATACCTGCTAATTCACAGCTGCAGTTTGACTTTATAATCAATTCACAGCTATTGAAATATGTCGGATTTCCAATAGATGATTGGTCTAGTGCAGGTTTTAATACATTTATTCAGATTAAAGGCAGAACAGATATAGAAAAATTAAACAAACAAATAGCAGGTATAATGTCAAAGCAGATTTCAGGATTTAACAGGAAACTTTTTCTTCAGCCTTTGACAGATATTCATTTAAATACTGATTTTGCATATGATTTACCTGGAATTGGAGATAAAAAATATATCTACATTTTTTCTGCGATAGCTTTATTCCTGATACTAATTGCCTGCATTAATTACATCAATCTTTCAACTGCCAGGGTGTTAAAAAGATCGAAAGAAATCGGGTTACGAAAGATATTGGGTTCCAGCCGTTTGCATGTTGTGAGACAGTTTTTCGGTGAATCTTTAATAATAGTACTTCTTTCATTTGTTATAGCTGTTGTTTTAATTGAAATACTTTTACCGTTTTTCAATTTAGTCTCCGGAAAAGCTCTCACTATAAATTATTTTGATATTACTTCTTTTAGCGGCATAACTGCATTGCTTATTTTAGTTTCACTTTTATCGGGTGGATATCCTTCATTGTTTCTTTCATCAGTTAAACCCGTTAATGCACTGAAAAATATTCTAAGAAACGGTCAGAAAGGTTCAATGTTTAGAATGATATTGGTTGTCTTCCAGTTCTCTCTTTCTATAATATTAATAGTAGGAACTGTAACTGTTTATTATCAGCTGAATTATATTAAGAATAAAAAGCTGGGATTCGATAAAGAGAATATCCTTACATTCAGCGCTAAAGGGAAGTTTCAACAAGATTATAGCACTATGAAAAATGAATTATTAAACCAATCATCAATTCTGAATGTTACGGCAGAAGACAGAATATTAACAAATTCCAAGCAATCGACAACTAATATATATTGGGAAGGAAAAGAAGGAAAAACAGATATCAACATTGGATATTCCTATGTTGATTATAATTATTTTAATATGATGGAAGTTAAAATGAAAGAAGGAAGGAATTTTTCACCTGATATGAGCACTGATCGGGATGCTTTTATATTAAATGAAGAAGCTGTCAATCAAATGAAACTTAAAAATCCGATCAGGAAAAGATTTGTATTGAATAATAAACAGGGTAAAATTATCGGTGTAATTAAAAATACAAATTTCAGGTCATTGCATTATAGAGTGGACCCGACCGCTTATATGGTTCTCAACAATTATTCAGAGCTTTCTTTTAAATACAATGGAATTATCTATGTAAAAACAGCCGCCGGCAAAACGCATGCGGCTATAGCTGCAATCGAGAATATATGGAAAAAAGTAAATCCCAATCTGCCATTTGAATATCACTTTCTCGATAAGACTATTGATAATCAATATGTAAAAGAAATTCAAACCGGGGAAATTTTCGGATATTTCTCTTTGATTGCTATCTTTATCTCATGCCTTGGATTATATGGACTGACTTTATTTACAATAGAAAACAGAACAAAGGAAATTGGAATTCGTAAAACTTTAGGTGCTTCGGTTTTAAGCATATTAAAAATATTTTTTGAAGATTACTTAAAATTAATTTTATTATCAACAATTATCGCCTGCCCTCTTGCATGGTATGCAATGAACAAATGGCTTGGTAACTTTGCATATAAAATTAGCATAAGTTGGTGGTTATTTGCACTTGCAGGTGGTATTGCTTTATTAATCACATTAGTTACTGTAAGCTTTCAAGCAATTAAAGCAGCAAATGCAAATCCGGTTGAGAGTTTGAGATATGAATAAGAAAGAAATAAAATGCTAAAAAATTATCTAACTATTGTTTATAGAAATCTTTTCAAACAAAGAACTTTTTCATCAATTAACATTGCAGGAATGGCAATCGCCATCGCGGGATGCTTGTTTATTCTGCTTTTTATTTTTGACGAATTGCAATATGACAAATTTAATAAAAATGAAGACAGGATTTACCGGCTGGTTTTCAGGAATCAGAAAATGGGAAGTGAGTCTTCATTAATGCCTGCTGCATTATTTCCGATAGTAATGAATGAAATTCCTGAATTTGAAAAAGGTTTTAGGATTGCCAATTGGCCAAATCTATCTGTATCATATAAAGAAAATGTTTTTTCGGAGGATGTTTATTTTGCCGATCAGGATATTTTTAAAGTTCTCACATTTCCCCTAAAAAAAGGAAATCCTGAAAATGTATTTTCTGAACCGTTTTCAATTGTTTTAACAAAAACTGAGGCAAGAAAATATTTCGGCAATTCCGATCCGATCGGTAAAGTGCTTAAGCTGCATAACAAGTATGATTTTACTGTTACAGGAATCTTAAAAGAGATACCGGTACACTCAAGCTTGCGGCCATCTATTATCGCCTCAATTAATTCATTCAAAACTATCTCCCCGAATTTTTTAACAGATATGAGAATGGAAGGATCTCACTTTTATTTCCTTTTATATAAAAACTCATCAAAAGATCTTATTCAAAAGAAATTAAAAAAGATCTTCACGGAACAATTTGGAGAAGATAACGAATTCGAAACAGAATTTATTCTTGAACCGCTTAAAGATGTTTACCTTTATTCATCTGCTTCCAAATGGGAAATAGTTTCACACGGCAATATTAATTATGTAAGGGGCTTCGCAATAATAGCCTTACTAATTCTTATAATGGCATCATTCAATTACACAAATCTTTTAACGGTGAATGTAAAAGTAAGAGAAAAGGAATTTGCAGTAAGAAAATTCTTAGGTGCCGGTAGAAAAAATTTAGTCAATCAATTTCTCATTGAAACAATATCCTATCTGATTATCTCACTAATTTTTGCACTTTTAACCGTTGATCTTTTAATGAACCGGTTTAACGGATTAACCGGTAAAGAGTTTAAATTTTCTTCATTGTTCCAATGGCAAATAGAAATCTCAATATTAATATTGCTTTTTCTTACAACTATTTCATCAATAATATATCCTTCAATTATTGCCTTTACATCCGACCTCCTTTCAAGACTTAAAGGAAGCTCATACGGATCAAGGTTTCAACTTGCAAAGGCACAATTCGGCTTTAGACAGATAGTTACAGGTTTACAATTTATTATTACAATATCTTTAATTGCTGTTGTGTTTATTATCTTCGCTCAATTAAACTTCATGCTCAATAAAAATCTTGGATTTAATAAGGAACATTTACTTTCAATAACAAATCCTTACGATGAAAATATGTACAGCCGTTATGAAAATTTTAAGAATGAAGTTAGTCAATACCCGGGAGTCGTTGCCGTTACTGCCGGAGATAATGTCCCTTCCGAAAATTTTAATAATTATACGCAGGCATGGGTAAAAGGTAAGAAGATAAAAGACGGGCTTCATACTGCACAAATTGCAATTGACTACGATTATTTAAAAACACTACAAGCTAAAGTTATCGCTGGCAGGGATTTCTCACGCAGGTATAAAACTGATGCAAATGAAGTTGTGATCATTAATCAGACAGTAGCTAAAGAGCTAAATTTAAAAAATCCTATTGGAGCCGAATTGAGCGGCATAAATAATACTTCCGTTCCTCAAAAAGTCATAGGGGTAGTTGAAGATATTCATTTCGAATCTTTTAAGGAGCAGGTTCCGCCGGTTATTTTTTATCTGCGTCAATGGAGTTCATCGACCATACTGCTAAGGCTGAAAGGCAATGATATTGTATCTACGATGGAATTTCTTAAGAAAGAATGGAAGAAAATTAATCCTAACCAGCCATTTATTTATTCATTTCTGGATCAATCTTATAATAATCTTTATAAATCGGAGAAGCAAACGGGTACATTTATATTGGTATTTTGTTTTTTTGCAGTGATAGTTTCATGCATTGGGTTGTTTAGTCTTGTATCACTTTTAGCCCAAACCCGCCGGAAAGAAATTGGAATTAGAAAAGTACTGGGAGCTTCTGTTACAAATGCAATCTTTATACTGATACGTGA
>Ga0315555_1002988_pt1 | contig 11736 bp, 8 predicted proteins | sample SalMarSW160380MG_FD_202113 | JGI IMG/M metagenome (GOLD analysis project Ga0315555, IMG submission 202113) | Salt marsh sediment microbial communities from the Plum Island Ecosystem LTER, Massachusetts, United States - Salt Marsh Sediment SW1603-80 ...
CAAGTTCACTTACCTATTTTTTCTCGTATTTTCAGGGCGGCAGTAAAGTAAAAAAAAAGCTTCTGACCCTTTGATAGGGCAGAAGCTTTTAAGAGGGGGGTGTTTTTATTGTCTCAGATTATCCTTCATGTTCTCCATGCTGGTCGTTTTGTTCATTGTCCGTATCATGTCTATTTTCATGCTCATTTTCACTTTCATTTTCGTTCTTTTCACTCTCTCTCCTCGAGTCGTTGGTTTCACTGTCATTATCAGCAGACTTATCTACTGCTAAAATCTTTGCATCGCCCGCATCTACCTTTACATCTAAAACCTTCCCGGATTTATCAAACATCTTGACGGAGTAGATTAAGTAGCCATTCTCATTCTCGATTCCAACTCCATTTGCCGTATACCCGGGATAGGCACCTTCAGCTGCCTTCACTGCATCGGTCGCTGTTATCTTGGCCTGCCCGGCAAGCTCAGCATTTCCCTGTACTGTACCTTTGCCCTGCTCACCGACATAGATTGATCCTCTGTTGTTTGCATCTGTTTGTTTTACTCTATTGCCTTGAGCCTGTAACCCTACAAAACTCAGTAAAACAAAACTTCCTAGCAATACCGGTACGGCAACCATCTTGAGTCCTTTTTTAAGTGTCATAACAACACCTCCTAAAAAATATTTTTTTGTTTGAGCTTTTGACTCATTGCTTATATATATAAAGCAGCCGGATTAAATCTCCATTAAAGTGAAATTAATTTTTTTTAATTTTTTTACTCTTTTCTTTAGAGCTTTGTCGTTTGCTTTTTAGCTGAAAAAATGGATACTGAGATAGACAGCTCAATTATGCGGTACTGGGAACGATAAAAGTATAACCGGAGGTGCTTTTTTTTAATGATGAAGAATATTCTCATTTCAAATGACGACGGCATAAACAGCAGGGGTATATGGGCGCTCAAAGAATACCTCGAGCCGGACTACCATGTCTTTATGGTTGCGCCTGACCGGGAGCGAAGCGCAACCGGGCATTCCATTTCTTTGCACGATCCGATACGGCTCAATGTCATCGAGGAGGGAAGGGTATACGCGATAAACGGAACACCGGTAGACGCGGTGCATCTCGCTCTGCTGGGTATTATAAAGCAGAAAATCGATGTCGTGGTAACGGGAATCAACAACGGGCTGAATCTGGGAACAGATGTGTTTTATTCGGGCACCGTGTCGGCCGCATTTCAGGCCACAACGCACAACATCCCCGGCATTGCAGTTTCCATTGACAACAACGGCGAGATAGTGCACTATGAAACTGCTGCCCATTTTGCAAAAAAACTGCTTGGCAGAATCGCAGGGCAGAGTCTGGACAGGAATATTATCTTAAGCCTGAATGTTCCGAATAGTAAGGTAATGGACATCCGGGGCGTTGAGATAACCCGTCTTGGGCGGAGAAATTATGATGATGTTCTCGTTGAGCGTGAGGATCCGAAGAAGAACAAGTACTACTGGATCGAAGGCTCGCTCGTTCATGAAACCGATGAGCCCGGTACCGATGTACGGGCTGTTCATGATAACCGGGTGTCGATAACACCGCTTCGTATGGATATAACTGCTGTCGACGTTATGGAAAAGCTGAAGAGGTGGAATATTACTACTCTTATGGAATAAGAAGCGTCCGCAATCTGATAATGAAAAAGTCGGGAAATATCGAACAGCTCATTACTGCAGGCAGGTCGGATTTAAAAGTCGCCGACAACGAAGGAGCGCTACAGCACTTCCTCGATGCCCTCGCATTTGACAAGAGCAACCCTGAAATACACTACTTTTTAGGAATCACATACGCCCGTCTCAAACGCTACGAGGCAGCGATCGATTACCTGAAAAAGGTAATCAACTCCGAGCTTGCGTACATCCACAAGGTTCAGACCCAGATGATACTCGGATATATTTATTCTATAATTGAGGACTATGAATCCGCATTGCCGCTGTTCAAGGATATCGTGAAAAGCGGGATCGAAAGCGCCCCGGCGTACGCTGCTATCGGCTACATTCTCGATAGGCTCGGAAAATTCAAGGAGGCTGTTCTGAACCTGTATCGGGCGGTTGAAATCGACCCCACCAATGCGAACGCACATAACTCTCTCGGGTATATTTTTGCCGAGTCGAGTCTGAACCTCGACGAAGCTCTGAAGGAATGTAAAAAAGCGGTTACGCTCGACAGAGAAAACCCCGCATATCTGGATAGTCTCGGATGGGTGCACTATAAACTCGGTGATCTCTCACAGGCCAGAAGTTATCTGAAAAAGGCCCTCAAATATGCACCCGACAACAGTGAGATCAGACACCACCTCGATGTTGTCACCAAGGAGAGCCGTAGATAGTCTAGCTTATCCTCCCCTTTATTATCGCCTTTGGTTTGATAAAATATATAAAGGCGGGCAGGATGAAAATAACTCCGATAAGGCAGCCGAGCATGGTGACCGAGATGAGCAGGCCGAAGTACAGAATCGGTTTAAAGCTGGAGAAGAGTAAAACGCAGAAGCCTGCTACCAGTGTAAATGAGGTAAAAAATATGGGGATCCCCGAATTTATCAGGGCGCTTTTTATACGCTCATCAAGCGGCAGGGTGTGTTTTGTTTTGGAAAACCTGATCAGGTAGTGAATGCTGTTGTCCACACCGAGGCCCACTGCAATACTTGCGATCATCGATGTAATAAAATCCATCGGCACGTTGAAGTAACTCATCGCCCCGAAGTTGAGGAGAAGGCCGAAAATAATCGGGATGAGTCCGAAAAAGCCGAAAACGAATGATCTGAATGTGTATGCAATGATGAAAAAAACGATGATAACGCTGATTGCAATACTCGTAAGCTGTGACCGGACAAGATAATCGATAAGCGACACATAGATGAGGTCTACACCGGAAAGAGTGACTGTGATACCCTCGAAGGAATTTTGTTTGATGAATTCCTTGAAGCTTTTTACAAACTGTTTCAAGTCCGGAATGGTTACCTCCCTGTCATTTGCAGCTGAGGTCCTCACTACGATATTCGTGTTCTTGAAATCAGGAGTGATTACGTTGCCCAGACTTTTCGTGAATTTGGACATCTTGAACATAAGAAGTATCTTAAGCAGATCAGCATCATTGCCGGGCAGCCGGTATTCATCGGGGTTGTTTTCATGTAAAAGCTGATTCGCGCGCTTTATGTATCTGACGAAGGAGTTTGTCGCCCCCAGGAGATGCTGGTCCCGTATCCATTGCTCGATTTTATCCGCGTACTGCAGGGCTTTGAGGTTTCTGAAATCTATGTCGGAACCGTCCTGTGTGGTCAGGCTGACGTTTACGGTTGAAACACTGCCGAAATTGGATTTGATAAAGTCCTGGCTCACGAGGATTTCTGATTTTTTTTTGAAATAACGCTTCCAGCTCGTGTCTATTTTAATGTTATGAATACCCAGCGCTGACCATATGCCGACCAGTATGGCAATGATAAGGATGATCTTCCACCGCAGTATAACAAGCTCGCTAAGCCTGCAGAAGAAGCGGTTCATGGCGCTGTCCTCACTCGATGCGTAGGTTATGGCTCTCGGTTTTTTTATTATGCACAGCATACCGGGAAGGAAGGTTAGGCTCAGCATCATGGCGATAAAGACCCCGATGAGCACGAACACACCGAGCTCCATCATCGGTTTTATCCTGTTGATGGTAAGGGCCGCGAAACCGGCAATGGTTGTGAGAGCGGCGAGAAAGATTGTTTTACCTATATGAAGAATTGCTTTTTCCACATTTCGTATCTTATGCTGATCAGCAAAAATATCCTTGTAGTACTGGTTGAGAAAATGGATACTGTACGAGCTCGATATGACGAGGATGAGGGTGGGCAGCATGACCCCCACCATGGTAATCGATTTTCCGAAAATGCCCATGAGCCCGAGAGTCCAGATAATGCTGCCGAGCATGATGGAGAGAGGAAGCACAATACCACGGAGCGATTTGAAGTTGATAAAGAGTACAACGACGACAAGGAAAACAATCGGCAGCGCCAGGCGGACAAAGTCTCTTTTCATATAATCTTTGACCCAGCTTTCGATGACCGGTCCGCCGGCTATGTAAAACTCCTCAGGACCCCTGTAGGGGTTGATGATTTTCGTGAGCTTGTCTCTGATGTACTGCGGGTCATAGTCGTCTCTGAGCTTGATGTATATTGCGAGGGATTCACCGTTTTCGGAAACCACGACATTCTTCAGTATCGGCTCTGAAAGCATCTCCTGCTTGAATTTCTCTAATTTGTCCCGGGATTCGGGAATCTGGCCGCCCGGAAAGCTTTTTTTCACGACGACCATTCCGAAGAGGTACTTGAAAACAGTGGCATTGAGGGGATTTATTACCTCTTCCACTTCAGGAAGTTTTTCGATTTCATCAGATATTTTTTTAATTTTCGTAAGGGTAGAAAGCGAGTATGCGTCGTCCGCTTTAACGCTTATCATAACGAATCTGGATGAGCCGAATTTTTGAAGGTTCTGTTTCAGTGCGATAAGTTCAGGGCTTTTTTCCGGAGCGAGGTCCATGAGGTTTGAGGACATTTTTACCCTGGTGGTAAAAAACCCCAAAAGAGCGGTTAGCGCGATGACGAAAACGATAACGGGTATTCTGAATCGAATAATAAAGCGCGCAAATTTTTTGAGCATATGTATTCATACCGGAGTTTTTACCAAATATATAACACGCACCTATTCATGTCAATTCATATCCTGAGCATATAGAGACTTGGTGATCTGTTCTATTTTTACCCTTTTGTATGGATTCGAACAGTTGTTTGAGCTTCGTTTTGCGCTTTCCGTTTACCGTTTTTTGTACTACCTTTACGGTAAGCACATGTTTTATCCGGGAAAAAATGAACAATATAATCCTCTTGAAATGCAGAAACTGCGGGATGAAAAACAGGGTTCAGCTGGATAAGCTGCCTTCATCGCCCCTTTGCGGGAAATGCAGTGCAAAGCTTGTCGTTCCGGACAGGCCCGTCGAAATACTGTCTGAGCAGGATATGGCTGCCGAGGTACTGGAAGAGACAATCCCCACCGCCGTCGATTTCTGGGCTCCGTGGTGCGGACCGTGCAGGATGATGGGCCCTTTGCTCGATGAGATCGCCGGGATTTACGCTGGAAGAGTAAAAATCTCGAAGGTCAACTCCGACGAAAACCCCAGCCTTGCCGCGCGGTACGGTATTCAGGGAATTCCGACTCTTATCCTGTTCAGAGACGGCAAAGAGGTCGACCGGCTTATCGGCGCTGCGCCGCGCGACCGCGTCCTGAAATTCCTGCACCTCATGTGAGATTACTATCCGGTCCAGACCACGCATCGCTCACAGTGACATGCAGGGCTAAAAAACCATGTCCGAGGGTTCGATTCTCTTTTCTTCGCAGTACTTCTGATACAATTCAGCGTAGTTGTCCGACAGGCCGTCGTCCATTGACAGCCCGAGAAGGCACGCGGTGTCGGCGATGCGATCCTTCTCGCCCTCGATTTCGATGAAATTGCCGATCGGAGTTTCATCTATAAGAACGCACACACCGCCTGTTTCGTATATCTCCCTCTTTTTCTGGTACCGAAAAACCCGATGAAAACCGAGCGCATCGAGGATGCTGTTTGTTTCGTCGAAGTCGGAAACCTCTACCTCATACTCGTCCATGATTTTGAAGCGCGACTTTTCAACCGGAGTTTTAAAAGTAAGCGTTACCCGGTCGCTCTTTCTGAGACGAAGGAGTTTTCCCTCGTGTTTCAGCGTGCCTGTTTCATCATCGAAGACGACATTGTCTTCGAAGAAAGAGGCTATTTTGACGGCCTTATTATTTTCCAGGATTTTTCTAAACTTCTGAAAGTCTTTGACCGGGAATTTAACTTCGATTTCTTTCATATATCAGCAACTGTATGGGGTATGTTTTTTTGTTTCTTTAGAATGTGCCCCGTCATGGGTTGAACTCATGTGCACCGCGGTCTATGGATGCAGGGTTTCTTGTATTTCCGTCGATATCGATGAGAAGCTCGTTGAGCAGGGACGGATTGCCTTTAAAAAGTGGTAATGTGGAGAGGTTTTTATAGCCGTTGTCTTTGATTGACGAGGTGTCGGAGGAATTAATTGTATCTATGTGATAGTTGTATGCAGTATCATTGATAAAGACTAAATCATCTGGAGAACCTGTATTGTAATAGAGGTTATCACTTGGCAGAGGAATAATTTCTGTACTTGAATCTGGGGGAGCAGGATACACAATGTTTGTGAAATTAGTTCCACCAAGTGATGTGCCTTCTCCTTTAAATGTGTTATTGAATACTAAACAATCTAATGGCAGTGTAGCAAAATTATCAGTAAAATAAATTCCATACTTGCTACTATTGTTACCCCCAATAATAATATTGTTAACTATTTTAGGACTAATTGACCAGCCGGTTGAGTCTTCAATATCTAATGCATGTGAATTTGGTCCCCCATTGCCCCCGCCGTAAATTGTATTATTGATAACATAAATATTGGTATCTTTTGAAGAAATACCGCGTGAGTTATTTGAGTTATTGGTAGATAACGAACTACCAATAATAAAATTATTGAAAACAGCACATTCATTAACACTGTTTGCATTTATTCCGTAGTTTATGTGTGGATTAATTGTATTTTCTTCACCACCAGTTATAATGTTTCTGAAAATTTGAACAGATTTACCATTTGCAATGGATATTCCGTTGGTATCTCCATTTGATGTTGAGCCACCGCTGATCATGGTGTTGTCATGAATAACTGCGTTTGCAGTGGAATCTACATATATGCCGTATGTCTTATTGCTTGATGTGCTTCCAGCATCTATGGTACCATTATCCTGTATCGTTGCTGTAGAATTCGTGCCAGCATATATCCCGTAGGTCGGGTTGTTAGATGTGACATTCCCACCTGTTATTATTGTGTTACCCTTGATTGTAACCGGCCCTGTGCCGTTTCCCAGCAGTATTCCGTACGTAGTTCCACTACTTCCACCTTCAATGTAACCGTTGTTTTTAATCGTAACATTTTTTGATGTGCCAAACACGTAAACACCGGCATTGCGTGAGGATGCCTGACCGCCAATAATGTTACTGTTACCGTCAATAGTTATATTAGAAGAGTTATCGATTTTGATACCATAGCCTTCAGTGGCTGTTCCTAAGTTTGAAGCAGTAATGTAACAGTGTCTTATAGTAATGTCCGAGCTGTTTTGTATAAGAACACCTGCGTTTTCTAATGCAGGTATCTCGCCCCCCCAGATTGTAAGCCCATCGAGTGTGCATCTAGAAACGCCTGAGAATTTGATTGCATACTGACCTGTAGTACCGGCGATAATTTTCGTTTCATAGCCCTGGTGATCGAAACTCTGATTCCAGCCGCCTTCTATGGTAATGCCACTTGGCACGCTAAATGATCCGGTATAATCCGGGTCGGACCCTTCTCCTTCCAGTTTTATCAGTGAGATCTTAAAGTCAACAGCCCGAGTGATCGCGGTATCAAGACTCTGCACCGGAATGGCACTGTTTCTTCCATCATTTGCATCATCGCCGCTATCGTTTGATACGTAGATCGCCGTATCTGCGGTGTAAAAGGTGGTTGCAAAGTTCGGCAGTGCATTCCCGCTTAAATCACGGCATACGATCCCCCGGTTGTTGAGATACAGGGTGTACGTATTATTATTCCCCAGCGCTTCATTGGGCATGTATGAAACCTTTTCACCGGATGCCATGTTTTCCCAGGTGAAACTGCCGTTTTCCGATGTACGAGAATCTTCGTCTGAGCTGTCGGACACGAGGAGAAAGGACGACTCAACCGTAGAATGAAGCATGAGACGATCGAATTCGATTTCAATCTTCAAATCAGTCGGCAAGACAGCCTGGAGAGCCGTCGGCAGTATGCTCAGTATGCTCGGGTTGCCTGAATAGAAGTTATATCCGGGAGTAAATGACCATTTATATTCAGTCGACAGGTGAATGCCGAGTATTGACTTCGCTGTAACATCAATTGTTGCGGTTATCAGCGAGCCGGAGGGAAGGCTTCCCGACGGGGGGTAGTATATGAACATCCTGTTTCCATTAAGCCACTCGAAAACACCGCCTGCGGTGTACACTTCACCGTCAACAGTAAGGGTGAACGCGCTTTCGACGGATCCTGTATCCATTGGAATCGAAAACCGAACGCTCACTACAGGATTGGCCGGTATACCGGCGCGGTCTGAGGAAGGATCGACGGTAAGAACAACCGGAATATCCGACTGGCTTATTTTCGCATTATCGAGAAGCGAAACTCTGTTTCCGCAGCCTGCTAATATAATTATCGAAATAACAATAAAAGGCAATATAAAGGAAAATAAGGTCTTCATAATTTTTATCTTATTCTAAGATATAAAATCAGTAATTATTATACCTCAAAATAAAAGAAATATCAAAAATAATTGTTATGCAGAATGCATGAAGCATTTTGGATTCCCTCAATGCCGTACTTCACCAGTATCTTTATCGGTTCACGAGGTATTAATTCTTCAGTATAAAATGCTGTTGAAACACAATCTTGGCTTGCCAAAAATGCGTAATTGGATATTATTGAGTGTACGGCGGCTGCTCCGGCTGCTGTCGTATATCACAACTACAGCTTGCTGTTAGTGGAGTGATCTCATGTCTGAGCTTATTCGGTTTGGGGTTTCGATGGAAAAAAACCTGCTTTCATCGTTTGATGATTTCATAGCAGAGCACGGATTTCACAACCGAAGTGAGGCTATTCGTGATCTTATACGGGAAAAGCTCTCCCTTGAAAAAAGTGAAAAGACGGGACAGGTAATGGGGTCGATTACCATCATCTACAATCATCATATGCATAATCTTTCGGAGGTATTGACGGATATTCAGCATCGCTTTCAGAAGTATATACATTTCGCCAATCATGTGCATATTACGCACGATTACTGCATGGAAGTTATTGTAGTGCGGGGGGAGGAGAGGGTATTGCGTGACCTGACGAACCGAATAGGTGGGCAGAAAGGCGTGCATATGGCTCTTCCCTCATTTTTTTCATTCGATCTCGATTGATGTGTGTGAAGTAAATAGGCATTTAGATAAGCCGCGATCACAGGGCAATAGCTCATTCTATAGACTCATGATAAGAACCTGTTGTCATGACGAACAAATAAATGGGGTTGAAACAGTGGTTGCATGGCTGAAATTGAGAGGCTTTGAAAACAATAATAAAAGAGTGGAAAGAACCGCCTTTCCCGGGGAAACAATGCCATGTCTGATGCTGAAAAGAGAATAAAAGATCTTGAAAAGCAGGTTCAGCAGCACAGGGAGGAGGTCGAACGGCTTCTTCGGGACCGCAGGGAGTACCTCAGGATCAGCGCACATCAGCTGAAATCTCCGCTTGCGACTATTATTTTCAGTGCTGAAACCCTGCTTGGCGAGTATGCAGGAAAGCTGAACAACAAACAGCTTCGCGTTGTAGAGTCTATCAAGCGGGGAAGCAGGGACCTGCAGGACCTCATCATGGATATCCTCGAGCTCGAGCGATTTCGAAGCGGCGAGGTCGAGCTCATGGATGTTGATTATTCAGAAATTTGTCTCGAAGCGGTGGATGAGCTGAGAGAAAAAATCAGGGAAAAGGGTATCCATTTTGTCAGTGATATTCCCAGAAAGTCCCTGATTGTCTCTGGGAACCAGATCGGGCTTAAAAATGCCGTGTATAACCTCCTGGAGAATGCGGTGAAATATACATCTCGCGAGGGGGATGTCATTTTCACCGTGCAGTACAGTGAGGATAGCGGAGAAATTCTGACCCGTGTTGAGGACAGCGGCATCGGTATACCCGAGGAAGCGCGCGATAAGATATTCGATGAATTCTACAGGGCTGAAAATGCCCGTCTTTTCGACAAGAAGGGAACGGGATTCGGCCTTACCATCGTCAAAAAAATTATAGAGATATGCGGCGGTTCGATACGTGTTCAAAGCAGGATGAACGAGGGGACCGTTTTTACCTTTACGCTGCCGCTTGTGCGGGTGGAGGAAGCAAAAAAGGAAGGTAAGTCTGAAAAAAGGTTCAGGAAGAGAATCGTCGTCATCGGTGGTGTTGCCGCCGGACCGAAAGCGGCTTCACGCGCGCGAAGGCTCGATCCGGAGGCGAAGATAACCGTTTTTGAGAAGGGGAATTTTCTTGCCTATTCCGGGTGTGCGCTTCCTTACTATATTGCCGGAAAGCTGAAACATCAGCGAGAGCTGTTCAAGTTTTCCTCAGGATTTGAGAATGCGACAGAATATTTCAGGAATGTGAAAGGTATAGAGATAAAAAACCTCTCCGAGGTGATAGAGATAGACAGGAAAGAAAAGGTAATACACTACCGTGATATTCTCACGGAGCGTACGTTCACCGAGCCATACGATATTCTCATCATCGCGACAGGAAGCAGGCCGTCTTTTCCGAATAACAGAGGTATCGAGCTGCAGAATATATTTGTCATGCAGGGTTTAACTGATTCCGAAAGAATAAAGCGTTTTCTCTCCAATAACCTTGCAAAGGATATCGTCGTACTCGGAGGTGGAAATATCGGTATTGAAACTGCGGAAGCATTAACCGCTTCCGGAGCACGTGTGACGATTGTTGAAAAGGAACACGATATTCTGCCGTTTCTTGATTGGGAGATAGGAGCTCTCGTGCGGAATCATCTCGAGCTCAATGGCGTACGGGTTATTGCAAATACCGAAGTAAAGGAATTTATAGGATCAGAAAGTGTAGAGTCCGTGCAGCTCGATGGGTACCGCCTCCCCGCGGATCTCGTAATAATCGCTACGGGATTCAAACCCAGCGTTGAATTGGCAGAAAAAGCAGGGTTGAAAATCGGGCCGACCGGTGCGATTGCAGTCAATGAGCACCTGCAGACGAGTGATGAGTCCATATATGCGGCGGGAGACTGCTGTGAGGTCTTTCATGTGGTAACCAAAAAGCCTTTTTATCTTCCTCTCGGATCGATTGCCAACAAGCAGGGGAGGGTGGCCGGTACGAATGCTTCTGGAAAAGAAGCGGTTTTCCCCGCTGTCACAGGCTCAATCATTATCAGGGTTTTTGAATTCCATATCGCAAAGACGGGACTGAATGAGAAGGAGGCTCGTAAAGCAAGGTTTCATCCCGTGTCGGTATACGTTCCCGATTTTGACAGGGTTGAGTTTATCCCTGAATCACAGATGATATGTGTAAAGATGATCGCCGATGAAAAATCAAGAAAGCTCCTCGGTGTCCAGATCGTAGGCAAGGGAGATGTGGCAAAGCGAATTGACGTTGCGTCGACTGTTATTGCCCATGGCGGTACAATAGATGATATTGCGTCTCTCGATTTAGGGTATGCGCCGTCGTACTCCAAAGCTATAGACAATATCATTGTCACAGCCCATGTAATGCAGAATAAACTCGACGGGGTGTACGAGGGTATCACTGCGATAGATGCACAGGCGATAATTGAGGCGAAGAAGAGCTGCACCTTCATTGACGTACGCCTGCCACGCGAATTCAAAGAGGAGAGAATTCCCGGTGTCGAGCTCATTCCCCTGGAAAGCCTGAGTAGGAGAGTAGATGAGATACCCCGCGACCGGGGTATTATACTGATCGATGAAACGGGAAGCAGGTCGTATCAGGCTTCTCTTATTCTCAAGGCGCAGGGTTTTAAGAATATCCGTATACTTGAAGGCGGGCTCAAGATGTGGCCTTTTCAAA
>Ga0315555_1002996_pt1 | contig 11707 bp, 11 predicted proteins | sample SalMarSW160380MG_FD_202113 | JGI IMG/M metagenome (GOLD analysis project Ga0315555, IMG submission 202113) | Salt marsh sediment microbial communities from the Plum Island Ecosystem LTER, Massachusetts, United States - Salt Marsh Sediment SW1603-80 ...
AAGCGATGTACCAGAAGACCTTTTTCTCAGATGCGCTTTTCTTATTGTGCTACGGGTGATTTCGCAGGATGAGTGACCCTGAGAGGCGGAAGAAGAAGCGGAAGAAACGACAATTCCTTGTTCTGGAAGAACAGACTGAGGAGAGTCAGGTGCTTGCTGAGCTGGTTAAGGTTCTGGAGGAGCTGGAGAAGGAAGGAAAACTCGTTGAAGTTCAAATGTGCCCGAAGTGTAAGAGCCCACGAGTGCGTAGAGTAAAAACGATGAGCGGGGATTTGTGGAGTCACTTGGGCTGGCTTCCGCCGAAGTTTGAATGTGAAGAGTGTGGGTGGCGGGCACGTTTGGTTTTGAAAGCAACCAACAAGCGCTTAAGCGTCAAGGATGTTGAAATAATTGCGGAGGCATCAGCTTCAGAAAACCAGCAGTAGCAACAAGCCTTACTTTAGAACTGGCATCCGCGAAAGAAACTTCCTTAATTTTCAAAGGTAGACTTAACTGAGTATAAACGTGTGGAAATGGCAGAATAGCAATTTTAATAAAGAATAATAAAGAGATACTATCACCTGCTTACATCGTTGTGAGGCAATCTCTTGAAACTTCGGGCAGTTGCCTTCACTAAACCAAAAAAGAGGTTTATACATGAGCTTGGAAGACTACGTTAATGCGCTTGGCGAATTCGTTTTAGCCAACCTTGATAAATTGATATTTTCGATTATCGCCATCGTAGCAGGATACATTGCCTACAAGTTAATAGGCAAAGAAATCAATAGGTTGAGAAATCAGAAGAAAATAGAAGATCATCTCGCTTATACATTTAACAGGATAGCGAAATGGATTACTGTGGCCGCCGTTCTATCAGCAATTTTAGCTCAGTTCGGAGCAACAATTGGATTGATCTCTGGGCTGTTAACCATTCTCGGAGGCACAGTGATAGGTTTTGCTGCCATAAACACAATTGGAAACGCTTTAGCTGGATTAATAGTGATGACCAGCAGACCTTTCGTCGTGGGAGATAGAATATTTTTTAACAATCAATTCGCAGACGTAGTGGCTATAGACCTAATCTACACAAAAATGTTGACGCTGGACAATGTCCTAGTCTCAATTCCAAATCAGGAATTGCTGAAAGCTGAGACAGATAACTACGGAAAGAAACGTGTAATCAGAAGGCACTGCACCGTAACTCCAGGCTTTGAATATAATAGTGCAGATGTTGAAAAAGCATTGCTGGAAGCCGCAGGAAAGGTTCAAGGAGTCTTGCAGGAACCTGAGCCATACGTTTGGATAACAAAGTTTCAAAACTACGCAGTTGAATATACTCTCTACGTTTTCATAAGCGACATAAAGAGACTGCCAGAGATAGACGCAGACCTCTACAGAAAAGTATTGGAGACATGCAAAGAGCACGAAATAGACATTAGCACACCAATGCTCCTTAAACAGGTTACAGGCTAAAGCAAACTTCCTGCAAACAGTATCAAAACTGTGCGTCTCAGTAAGCAAACTCGTTCGGGTTGCAGATGGGCGGGCTTTGGGTAAACGACCTGCTCGCATCGTGGGAGTTGCGGGAATCCTGCCTCCATATAGGAGAAAAGAGAAGGGAGAGGGGGTCAGATTAGAAACCAATTTTTGGAAGCAGGATTCTCCGTCTCTCAAAATCATGTTTCTTGGGTAATACATAAAAGCTGTATGAATTTAGAATCCACTTTTTGGCTTGACTGGCACCAGAGGGATGTTTGTTTTTGCATTGAAGCGTGCTGGTTTGGTTCAGGGCAAACTTTTTAGGCTATGACTGCGACCAAGCAACACGGATGTATGGTCTATGTTGGGCGGTCTGTTTGGAGTAGCCTCTAAAGATAATTGCGCAAGAGACCTGTTTTTTGGAACTGATTATAATACGCATCTTGGCACTGAAGTTGGAGGTTTGGCTTTACTTGATGGTGATATAACGATATTTTCTCATGATATCAGCAACAGTCAATTTAAGTCGAAATTTGGCAAACATTATGGAAAACTGAAAGGCAAGTTAGGCATAGGCGTCATCAGCGACACAAAAGAGGAGCAACCAATCAAATTTGAGACGAAAATAGGAAATTTTGCTCTCTGCACGATTGGTTTAATAAAGAACTCGAAAGAGCTGTACTCCGAGTTGATTAAGCAAGGGGCGACTTTCAAGAAGTCAAGGCAGAAGGTGAGCACGAACATTCTTAATCAAACTGAGATTGTTGGCGAGTTGATATGCAAGGGGAACAGCATAGCTGATGGCATAGAGAAAATGTATGAGAAGATTGCAGGGTCGATATCTCTGCTGTTGCTTTCGGAAAATGATCGTGCCATATACGCAGCTGGAGATACGTTTCCTTTAGTAGTTGGGTCAAAGAAACAAAGCTGGGCAGTTGCTTCTGAGACTACATCTTTCCCAAACTTGGGGTACGAGATTGCCAAGTTTCTTGATTATCGTGAAATCGTCTCATTTAAAGAAAACGGGTTGAAGACGAGGATACCTACTCATGGCAAAAAGAGGTTTTGCCCTTTTCTTCATGTTTACTCAGGTTTTCCAGCTTCAGACTTTTATGGTGTAAATTCCGAAATCGTTAGGGAGCGGTGTGGCGGTTTTTTGGCTGAAGATGATGATGTGACGGCTGATTTGGTTTTGGGTATTGCTGATTCTGGTCTTCCCCATTCAGTTGGGTATGTGAAAAGAAAAATTGAGTTGGCTAAGGAGAAAGTTCAAGGGTGCCTTTCGGAATTTGACCAAGGCAGGATTGATTCGAAAGAGCTTGAGAAAAGAATAAAACGGGTTCTGGATTTGGTTGCGCCTCTTCGGCGTCCATTGATTAAGTACACGCCTGGTTGGGGGAGAAGTTATATTCCTCCTGTTCAGCGTAGGCGGGAGCTTATTGCGAAGTATAAGCAGGTGCCTAATCCTCAGATGATTAGGGGTAAGCGGATTATTTTGGTGGATGATTCGATTAGGAGGGGGACGCAGTTGCAGGATTTGTTGAGGGAGAAGATTTGGCCTTTTGAGCCGCGGGAGATTCATGGGAGGATTGCTTCTCCGCCGCAGTTGCATCCTTGCATTTTTGATTTGTCGACTAAGAATAGTGATTTGGCGACGCATAAGAGTCTTGGGGGTGCTGGGCAGGGCGGCGATTTTGCGCAGTACATTGATTCGGCAAGCACGGATTATAGGGTGATGGTGGAGGAGATTAGGAAGCGTATTGGGTTTACGACGTTGCGTTTTGTTACTTTGGATGAGATGGTTCGGGCGGTGCTTGAGGCGCCGAACAACAAGAATTTGAAAAGGGAAGACCTTTGCACGTACTGTTGGACGGGAAGTTTTTGATTGGCGGCGGGGCAAGGCGCTGTTGTGCTCGGAGAGTAGACCCCCTCTATAGGTTTCTGCAATGAACCACTATTAGGCTCCAAATATGATGGTTTTGCGCTGGCGTTCCAGTGAAGTGCTGACTGAATAGCGGAGGCTGAACGGCTTACTCTGCGTTTGTCACCTCCGTGGAAAGGCTGTTGGAACATGCTGCTTGACATGGCGGGTTCTCAACAAGCTTTGAAAGCCAGAAAGCAGTATAAGAACCCTAACGAAATTCACCAATTCACAAATTTACCAGTTAATTTACTAATTTACAAGGGTTTGTTTGCTCGTTGTTTTTTTGATGTTGGTTGGGGCTGTTCTGGCTGCTGTGGGGAAGAAACTTTATTTAACAAATCGATTCTTCATATAGTGGAATTCAGGTGACAAGAAGTGACCGTGACAGTTAGCAAGAACGAGTTGAAGCTTGTGCTTGACAAGTTGGACACTGTTAAACTTGAGCTTCTGAGGCTCCGAGCAATGCTCCTGCCCGAAGAGGAAGCCAGCGCGGAAGAGAAACGGGAAATTGAGGCGGCTCGGAAAGAAATAGCGAAAGGCTCCAAGGTTAAGCTTGACGCGTTAGTTAAAGAGCTGTGTTGATTTTTCTTGTTTGAAGTCATTGCGGCTTCAAGAGCCAGAAAATCTGCCAATAAACTGCCTGAAGATTATAGGCGTAGGATTGTTGAGTTTCTTTTGATTTTGCGTGAGAACCCTGTTCCAGCCGAATATTACGATGTGAAGAAGCTTAAGGGTTGCACGGACACGTATAGAGCAAGAATCGGTGATTTGCGAGTAATCTATGAAGTGCTATGGGACGTGAAAAGAGTTCATGTTCTGGTAATCGAGCATAGAGAAAGAGCTTACTCATAAAAAGCAGTATAAGCACCCTAACGAAATTCACCAGTGTCAAGATTCACAGTATTGAGATTTAGTCTATTGAAGAATAAAGAATCAAGGAGTTATTTATCTAACCATAACGCACCAATATGACGACCAATATCAGTTTTATTACCGAGCACTTTGAATTTTATTTTCGAGATACTCTCACTTGAGTAATTTCCAGAAGCATCAGCGATTATGAATCTAAATCTTCCCTTAGCTTCCTTTGATTTAATTACAGCTATTTCAAAATCAATAGTGCCTACAACACCACATTCTTTTCCTTTCATGCCTTCTCTGATGCTTTCAATTGTTGTACTAACTATCTCCTTTAGATCTTCACTAATCTGAGGTTTAGTTTCACTCATTTTTATCCACTTTCCGTTCTTCTTTATCACTATTTTTCCATTCGATTTTAGGACCTTCATCCGTAATCCAAACAATCTTATGTTCCCAACTTGTCCGTGAAGAAATCTCTGTTGCCAGATCAACGACTTTCTTGCATTGATTATACTTGAAAGGTATTTCGTTGCAAGTAAATGTGATTTCATAAGTTTTTGTTTGTTCATCCCAAAGGTTAGGAGGTACGGTGACTTTTGCTTCAATAAGTGAGGACACATTTTCCAAGTGATATACTCCTTGATTATGCTCATCTTCGTAAAGTATAAGCCCATGTCCATCATATTGTCGCTGTAAGTTTTTGTACTTGAGCTTGGATTTAGTTGGAGGATATGCAGTTATCTCAAAACTGAAAATTTCTGATATGTCTACAGGGGGAGATTCAAAATCACGCTTAAAGGGTATATGAATTCCTCTCATTATTTGTGCAGATGTGTCTCTTTTTCATCTATTCCCGTATTTAAAACACACGAGCAAACGCATATTACACGTAGGGGAGAGGTGGGTTAAAATGAAATTCTTGATTGCCATGTTTTATTCAATTTTCACTTTTCTGATTAGTTCTTTCGGTTCAGCTATTATGTTTTTTATTCGTTGTCAAGATTTTTTCTTTTCACGTTGTCTCATACGATTGCTATAATATAGAATCAACATCCCAATGAGAACAATGGTTGCAAAATAAAAATCGTTTTTGCTAGACCATGTTTGCAAAAAAACACTAACACCCCAAAATGATAAACCAATTGTTGCAACTATTAAACCGATTATTCTGATTTTCAAGCTTTTTGTTAGATGCAAAGTCTCTCAGTTTTACTACTCTACGCTATGCGGATTTAAGTCTTAGTTATTTCCTTAGATTGTGCCTCGGTGTTGCCATGTTTGATTTCCTTGGGCTTCTAGAAGTGTGGTGGCGTAGGATTTTACGAAGCTTTATCTTTTTAAAGGGTGAAATAGACTTACACCGTTTAAGGTTAAAACAAAGGGGAAAAAGCGCGCTTGAATAGTAACCCATTACGCACCCGCCTTGCAGGCTTAGAACTTAGAAACCCCACAGCCTTAGCTTCTGGAATCTTAGGCTACTCCGCCGAATCCCTGCAGCGCATAGCGGAAGCAGGCGCAGGCGCCGTAGTCACCAAGTCCGTGGGGCTGACGCCACGCGTGGGCTACCCAAACCCAACCGTGGTGCAAGCCAGCGGCGGAATCATAAACGCCATGGGCTTACCGAACCCAGGCATCGAAGCGTACGCAGGCGAGATTCGCCACGCAAAAACCGTTCTGGCTGTGCCGCTCATCGTAAGCGTCTACGGCTACTCAGCTGAGGAATACGCGACGGTGGCAAAAGCCGCCGCAACGGCAGGCGCCGACGCTGTAGAGCTTAATGTTTCGTGCCCGCACGTGAAGGAAACAGGCTCAGAAATCGGACAAAACCCCGCCTTGCTCAAAGACACCGTACGCAAAGTCAAAGCCGCCGTGCGCAAACCCGTCATCGTCAAACTATCCCCAAACGTAACCGACATCGTCCAACTCGCACAAGCAGCCGCCACGGCAGGCGCAGACGCACTAACAGCCATAAACAGTGTCCGCGCCATAGCCATAGACGTTGAAACCGCCCAGCCAATCCTAAGCAACAAACGCGGCGGACTCTCAGGACCAGCCATAAAACCCATCGCACTCCGCTGCGTCTACGACATAAGCGAAAAAGTGAAAACCCCAATAATCGGCTGCGGCGGCATCGCCACGTGGCAAGACGCCGTAGAATTCCTCCTCGCAGGCGCCTCCGCCGTCCAAATAGGCACCGCCATCGCCCTAAAAGACCCAGCAGTGTTCACCACCATAAACCGCGGAATCGCCGCCTACCTAAAAAAGAAAAAACACAGGAGCATAAAAGAAATTGTCGGACAAGCTCACCGCAACTAACACGTTACGCGCAACGCGCATCTTAAGCGTGAAAACCGAAAGCCCAACAACCAAAACCTTCACCTTCAAGGACAAGCTCTGCGCAAAAGCCAAGCCAGGACAATTCCTAATGCTCTGGATACCACGAGTAGACGAAATCCCACTAAGCATAATGAACACCGAAGGCACAAGCGTCTCAGTCACCGTCAAAGCAGTCGGCGACGCAACACAAGCACTGCACAAAATGAAAAGCGGCGAAACAGTGGGCTTACGCGGACCCTTCGGAAACAACTTCACCGAAAACACAAGCCGCGTCCTCATGGTCGGCGGCGGAACAGGAAACGCACCACTACTGTTTCTAGCTAAGAGACTAGCTGCAAAAGCTAAACGCTTAGCGCTTGTCATAGGCGCAAAAACAAAAAACGAACTCCTATTCCTAAACCAGCTTGAAGCACTATGCACCGAACAAAGCACAATCGCAACAACGGAAGACGGCAGCTACGGCCTCAAATGCCTGGCAACCGAACCTCTGGACAAACTCCTCAACAAGGAAAAATTCGACATGATTTACGCTTGCGGACCAGAACCCATGATACGCCAAGTTTTCGACCTCACAGAAAAACGCGGAATCCCCATGGAAGCCAGCTTAGAACGGCTGATGCGCTGCGGCATAGGCTTGTGCGGAAGCTGCGTCATCGGCAAGTACCGCGTCTGCAGAGACGGCCCAGTTTTCACCGCCGCGCAGCTACGCGAAGTTAAAGACGAGCTTGGAATCTCAAAACTAGGCTTCGACGGCAACAGAATCCCACTGTAACAGTAGCAGACAGCGAAAAAGACACGCGTTCTTACAAAGCCACAGATAACTTTCTCCCAGTTAGAATTGGTGAAATGAAAAGCTGCAGCTTAGAGCTCTTCCTGCGGAATGCCCATTTTCCGTAAATAGGCTCTAGCGTACCTTGGATTGTACGCTAACTCTTTACTTCTCAGAAGTCTCCTGTCAAGCCTATCTAACGCCACTCGAAAAGTTGACTCCACTCCCCACCCTTCACCGGAACTAAAGAAAGAGCCCTTCACCGTTTTCAACTGTAGACGACAGTGAATAAGCGGTATTCCTTTGTGGCTTGCGCCGTGAGTTTTAATGTAGACAAAGAGCGTCCCAAATTCAAGCGCGTCTTGGTATTTTCGAGCGAAAGAGTCAAATTCGTCCATCATAAAGCCCTGTTGGTCTGGGTTTATCGCTATGCCTTTAACTCCGAACTGGATTGCAAGTTTTCTTTTAGACTTCTCCAGCTGAGATATGGGTTCAAGAAAATCCAGTTTTGTTGCTATTCCCACCAACTTTTCTTTTGCCGTTACAACTAAGCACGAAATGTCAAAGTCGTGCATCTTCTTCTCTGCTTCTTTTAGAATAGTTTCGGACGAAACCGTGATTACCGGCTTCCTCATTATGCCCTTCGCAGAGACACTTATCAATGGAACTTTTTCTCCGACGATTTCACCAAGCGTCTGGCGGCGTTGCGGTTGAAAAACATGCTCTAAAATGTCTTGGATGCTTATAATGCCCGCAAGTTTTCCATCATCAATCACTGGAACATGAGAAATTCCTTGCTCTCTGAACAGGCTAAGCACGGCTCCTACAGACCGATTTGCCTCAATCGTGTGAGGCGCCTTCGTCATTATCTTCTCTATTGCAGTTTTGCCCCATTCTTGAGTTACAGCGCCATGAATAATATTTTCGTCAGTTACAAACCCTAAAAGTTTGTTTTTTTCAAAAACCGGAAGTTGTCTGATACTGCTTTCTATCATTAACTTGGCCACTTTACTTAGAGAAAAATCGAGTGAAACCTTGGGTGCAGGGCGCATTAAGGTTTTAACCTTTGTTGTTGCAGGGTCAAGTCTTGACCTTATCACCCACCGCCTAGCGATTACGCCCACGTATTTGCCTTTGTCGTCTACGACTGCTAGAACTGGCGGCATTTCTTTTTTGAACAGATCCAGACATTTGGATAGTGCATCGTTTTCGGAAACGGTGGAAAATTTTTTCGAGAAAACATCTTCTACGGAAATCGAACTCGTCATGGTATTTCCTCTTCCTCGTTATGGATAAGGTATAATTTAAACATTCCAAAAAAGCTAAATTTGCGTGTTTGCCTTTCTATTAAGCTGTGCGTTGAGGAGATAACGCTTTGGTGATTCTGTGTCAAGACTTAGGGCTGCTTTAGTTATTTTAGGCGATGCTATGCTGTTCATTGTGGTGATTTTGTTGCTTCAGATTGACCAGCTTGTTAATGGTACTCTGTATAGTTACGGTTTGATTTTCAGCAACGATTGGGCTCAGCCCTACTGGCTGTTGCTGAGAGTAAGCTTAGCCCTGATTGTTGTGGCTATTCTTCTGATATCTGTGGTGGAACTCCCGCACCCCGCGTTTCAAGAAGACAAAGCGTAACCGTGTTTGAATGCTTTTACTGCGCGCGGCAATAGTCAAATCGTCCCACACAATCAGTGATTGCAACGCGTTTTTTGGTGAACTTCTAAAAATTTCTGGGCGCACCAGTAACAGCTTGGTGTTATCTATGGGAACCTTTGAATGTTCTGGATGACTCAAACGCTTACACTAGAAATGTGCAAATAATATTCTCATCCGCTAAAGGCTACCCTGAACCTATAGATTTAATAATTAGCCACCGAGAATGGTCGTTTTCAAGGAGGAAAAAACCTCGTTTGCTGTTGGGCACATAGCGCTCGGTTATCTGTTGGGCAAAGCATGTGCGAAGCTGCTCAAGGTGAACATTAACATACCGTTAATTTTGGTTCTCTCAATAATCCCTGACATCGACATCCTCTTCGGTTTTCTCCTCAATTCCGAGATACACCGAGGTCCAACACACTCAATAATAGTAGCAATAGTGGTTTTCATCCCCTTCTTTGTGCTCTACCGCCAGAAGGCAGTGCCATACTTCGCCGCTTTAGCTTCTCACTCTCTGATAGCTGACTTTTTAATTGGGGGTCAGCTCCAGCTACTGTGGCCTTTGTCCACAAACGAGTTCGGAGCACATGAGTTAGGTTTTCCTTACATTGGCATCTATAGCTCAATAAACGTTGCACTTGAATTCACATTATTCGTCATAGCCTTAGTAGTCATGTTGAAAACGCGTGATTTATTCCAGTTTTTTCGAAGCAACAAGCTGAACTTAATTTTAATCATACCGATTTTCACGGTTTTACTGCCCACTTTCGTAGGTTACCCGTTGAGCGTTCCTATCTTGTTGGTTCTGCCGCATCTGTTTTATTTGGTTATATTTTCAATTGCGGTTTTGCTTGTTTTCTTTCGAAGGCGCACATAGAAAGTTGCGGCTTATGTAAATGTTAATCCCTTTATGGTTCCGTCGTGTTCTCGAAAAACTGCTAGCCAACTGACTCCGTTTGTTTTTTCCTAAAGCCTCTTCTTCTAAACTTTAACTTTGCGGTCAGGATTTTTTCTGTGGCGAACAATCGCGAGGCGATGTACATTATGACTATGGTGAAGGCGGCAACGTAGATTATGCCAAATATGACTGTTGAGTAGTCGCCCATTATGACGGCTTTGGATGCTATGATTGGCTGACTGTATGGAATAGCAAAAAACACGGCTTTCAATGCTAGCGGCAGCGTGTTGATGTCCAGATACATCAAGGCAAACGCGGGAATGAATATTAACGGGTAAATGTAGCCTATGAGGGATTGGGCTCCTCGAACGTCTTCGGAAAAGGCTGACATTATCACGGCTAACGCTAAGCCCGAGAGCAGAGTTACGAAGAGTGATGTTCCAAGCAGCAGATAGCCGAAGGGTGAGGGCACAAGGCCTAGCTTAACCAAATCTATCGATGTGCCAGCTTGAATACCAGTCATGAAGGAACCCAGCATGTAATTGTAGCCGATCATGTAAGCTAAGGCTCCAACGCCTGCGACAAATATTGAACTGGATAGTTTACCCATGAGAATGGAGAAGCGATCTACGGGTAATGTTAGTAGAGTTTCTAGTGTTTTTTCTTCTTTTTCCATAGCTACTGATGTGGCAGCTATTTGCATGGAATAGGTGAGTAGGATCATTATCGTGATTGGCAATACGATGGATTGGGATAGTAGTAAGCTTGAAAGTGCGCTGGGGTCGACGCCTGTCTGGATTTCGCCTTTGATGATAGTTGATGGTGTAGCGTAAACGACGTTGGGGGCTATGTATCTGTTGAATTCGCTTATGAAATTGGTGATGGTCGATGAGCCTATGCTTGAGAAGATGCCGACGCCTGAGAAGACGCTGTAGGTGTTTATTGTGGCGGTGATGTTCGGGTTACCTTCTGTGTGTTCGGTCATGTTTGTGCTGAAGCCTGCGGGGATTTCTATGAATTGTGTGCTGTTGTTCTTTGCCAGTAAGTCTTGCGCTATGACTTGTTCGGGAGTTATATTGTTAACGACGTTGACGTTCATTGTGGTGTTTAAGAGGTTTACGAACGTGTTGGACCAGTTTCCGCTGTCGTTGTTGATGACGAGTATTGTGGCTTTTTGGGCTTGCTCTTGGGCTGTTTCTACCGCGTAGCCAAGTACTAAGCCGATTACGGGGAACATTACTAGTGGGAGAACAATCATGCCAATGAGGATTTTGGGGTCGCGGATTAGTTCTTTAAGCTCTTTAACGAGGATTGTGCTGAAGCCTTTAAGCATAGCCAACCACCTTTGCGAAGACTTCTTCTAGGTTTTCGCTTTTGTATTTTTGTTTGAGTTCGTTGGGTTTGCCTTCGACTGCGATTTTGCCTTTGTTTAGCAGAGCTACACGGTCGCAGAGGTATTCCACCTCTAGCATATTGTGGCTTGAGAGCAAAACAGTGACGCCGTGCTCTTTTACGTAGCTTTTGATTATTTCTCTGACATGGTAGGCGTGTAGGACATCTAATCCGCTGGCAGGTTCATCCAGTACAGCGAGCTTGGGCCTAGTCATTAATGCTCTTGCTACGAGGAGGCGTCGTTTCATGCCTTTGCTGTAAGTTTTCGCTTTATCCTTTAACCGATCGGCTAGACCGCTGATTTGGGCGGCTTCGTTGATGACTTTTTCGAGTTCGCTAGCGTTTTTTGTGTTGAATTTAGCCATGAATTCGAGGTATTCCAAGCCTGAGAGGTTTCTGTATGCACCAGCTT
>Ga0315555_1002997_pt1 | contig 11707 bp, 9 predicted proteins | sample SalMarSW160380MG_FD_202113 | JGI IMG/M metagenome (GOLD analysis project Ga0315555, IMG submission 202113) | Salt marsh sediment microbial communities from the Plum Island Ecosystem LTER, Massachusetts, United States - Salt Marsh Sediment SW1603-80 ...
GTTGAGGTTACCACTGCACAGAACCCGACATCATAATTTTGAGACAAGGTAAATAACACTGCGGCTCTCATGAGCAGCATTTGAATATAAACATATAGGAGGTGGCGAGATGTATAAAAGAATGCTAGTCCCCCTCGACGGCTCGGAACTCGCCGAAGTAGTTCTGCCATACGCCAAGGAACTCGCGGGCAGACTGGATCTAGAACTGACCTTACTCCACGTCTGCGAGCCGCCCGGAGCCGAATCACAGTTCATGTGCCGGACTTATCTCGAGCACGTCGCCGAGATAGTACAGAAGCAGTCCAGAGAAGTCCAGGCTAAGACAGGTGAAACAACGGGAGAAAAAGCGGTAGAGGCGCGAGTAGAATTAGGTGCTGGCAACCCTGCCGAGGAAATACTTCGTTACGCCGAAGAAAATAAGGTAGACCTGATACTTATAGCGACTCATGGCCGCTCTGGAGTCAAGCACTGGATCTTGGGCAGCGTGGCTGACAAGGTACTCCGCAAATCAAAGATTCCTATTTGGCTGGTCAGGGCTAATATCCCTGAGGAGATTATCCATGATGAATGGCCCAAGAGGACAATGCTGGTCCCGCTTGATGGCTCAAGGTTCTCTGAATCGGTGCTTCCCCATGTGGAGGCGCTGGCGAAGCAGCGTGGTGCTGAACTGGTGAACGTAGTTTTACTCAGAGTTTATGAAAAACCATTCATTACTGCCGACTACCCGGAACCAGATTCGGAGGCGCATGAGAAGCGGATAATAAACCATTTCAAGCAGGAAGCTGAGCAGTATCTAGTAAAGGTGGAGAAACGCCTTGCTGATGCTGGGCTCAAGGTTCGAACAGAGGTACTCATGGGTAAACCGGCTAACGAGATTATCAACTACGCACAAAATAATCATCCGAACCTGATCGTTATGGCAACACACGGATCATCAGGCGTTAGCCTCTGGGAGTACGGAAATATCGCCGATAAAATTTTACATGGCGTTTCCAGCCCGATTTTCCTGGTGAGGCCACAGTAATCTGACCATGTCCCGAACAATAATCAGGTTTTTGAATAGGAGGCAATTAAAATGTTTAAAAGGTTGTTAGTTCCGCTTGATGGTTCCGAACTGGCTGAGATAGCCCTGCCCTATGCTGAGGAAGTGGCCAAGCATCTCGGTTCGGAGGTTATTTTATTAAACGTGAGGACACCGGCCGAGGACCCGGATAATCCTGAGCATAGAGTGTACATTAGTAAAATGGCGGCGACGATAGAGCAGGACATCAAAAAATCTCACGCTCTACCACCTGGGGGGAAAGTTAAGGTGGAGTCGGCCATTATCGGTTCGCCAGGCCTGTTAATCCACCCCGCCGAGGAGATATTGGACTATGCTGAGAAAGAGAACATCAGCTTGATTGTGATGGCTACGCACGGGAGAACCGGAATCAGGCGATGGACACTCGGAGATACGGCCAATAAGGTTGCGAGAGCTTCAAAAAGTCCGGTACTGCTCATCAGGGCCAATACCGATGTACCTGAGAGTGTTCATCTGGATAAAATACTGGTCCCCCTTGACGGGTCGAAGCAGAGTGAGGCGGTGCTTCCCTATATTGAAAACCTGGCTTCCAAGCTCAAGCCCAGGATAAGTCTCCTTAACGTCGTCGAACCGCCTTATCATTATTACCCTTCCGCTGCAGGACTGGGATATTACGGTGGTGAGGGCATCTTGCGAGCACCCTACACCGAGGAAGAACTAAAGCCGCTGAAGGTAGCGGCTGAAAAATACGTGAAAAGCGTGAGTGGAAAACTAACAGCCCAGGGTATCAAAGCAAATTATGAGGTCAGAGTAGGTTCTGCTGACGAGGAGATTATCAAGGCAGAAGGGGAGATTCATCCCGAAATGGTAGCCATGTCAACGCACGGGCATTCAGGATTTGGCCGCTGGGAACACGGCAGTATTGCCGATAAGGTTCTGCACCATGGAAACACTCCTCTTCTGCTGGTGAGACCGAAACAACCATAGTTAAACTAGGCCCTTGTGCCAGTCTATGGTACTAAGCAGATTCAGGAGTGGGTTATGACAGAAAATGAGGCAAGACTAGATAAACCAGTCGGCAGCAAGAAAGTCAGCATAGAGACTATCAAGTCCTTAGTTGCTGACCTGGGCAGCCAAGAGGGACAGGTACGTGTACGAGCACGCAGGTTCCTGGTGGCTATCGGTGGGCAGGGGGTGAAACCACTGGTCAAAGCGCTGGCTAGTAAGAGTGAATGGGTACGCTGGGAGGCCGCCAAGACACTGGGCCAAATTGGCGACCCGGCGACAGTGCAGGCCCTGGTAAAAGCTCTGGAGGACAAGATGTTTGATGTCCGCTGGCTGGCTGCCGAAGGATTAATCTCTATAGGGCGTGAGGCGCTGGTTCCTTTGCTGCGGGCGCTTATCGAGCACCCGGATTCGCTCTGGCTACGGGAAGGCGTGCACCATGTGCTCCACGATGTAGACAAGGAAGACATCAATGAAATACTTCAGCCGGTATTAGCCGCTTTAGAAGGTTTTGAGCCATCGGTGGAGGCTCCTCTAGCTATTAAGACAGCTCTTTCGACGCTGGTAAAAGATAGAGTCAAAAGAGGTGATGGTGATGAGCAACCAAAGTAAAGAAAAACAAACCAGGTTACCAGACCAGGATAAAAAGGTTAAATCGACTCAAGGGCAGTTAAAAGATTTGCCCGTTGCCGAACTGTTAAAGAACCTGCAGTCTTCACCCGATGGTCTCAGTAAAGCCGAGGCGCAGAAGCGAATAGAAAAGTACGGCTACAATGAGCTCCCGGAAAAGAAGGAAAATCCGCTCCTGAAATTCCTTACCTATTTCTGGGGGCCTATTCCCATTATGATCCTGGTTGCCGCAATCCTATCGGCGGTATTGCGGCACTGGCCTGACCTCGGCGTCATTCTGGCCTTGTTAATAATAAACGCTATTGTAGGCTTCCGTGAGGAATTCCAGGCAGGCAACGCTATTGCCGCCCTCAAGAATAAGCTGGCTATCCATGCCAATACCAAGCGGGATAGCAAATGGTCCGACATCCCCGCGCGCGAACTCGTACCTGGTGATATCGTTCGCCTCCGTATCGGCAATATCATACCGGCAGATGCCAGGTTACTCGACGGAGACCCGGTCCAGGTGGACCAGTCCGCCCTCACCGGCGAGTCCCTTCCGGTAGAGCACAAGCCGGGGGATACGGTTTATTCCGGGTCTATCCTGAAGCAGGGAGAGATTGACGCGGTAGTCTATGTTACCGGTAAAGATACATATTATGGTAAAACGGCGCAACTGGTGGAAACAGCGGTAACCCGCAGCCATTTGCAACGTGCGGTTCTCAAGATTGCCGACTATCTGCTGATAATCGCCGTAGTACTGGCGGTATTGATTATTGGAGTGGCCCTGACCAGAAAAGATCCGATACTCCAGGTACTGCAGTTTGCCCTCGTACTGACTATTGCGGCCGTTCCGGTGGCTATGCCGGCGGTATTATCGGTGACGATGGCCCTGGGGGCCAGGGTGCTGGCCCTGAAAGAGGCGATTGTGACCAAACTTACCGCCGTCGAGGAGGTTGCCGGCATTGATATACTCTGCTCGGACAAGACCGGTACGTTGACCCAGAGCAAATTGACGCCGGGAGACCCGTTTACCATCGGTGACATTACCGCGGAGCAGGTGATCCTGAGTGGAGCCTTGGCTTCCTGCGCTGAAGACCAGGACCCCATCGACCTCGCCGTATTGAGCGGCGTGAAAGACCCCAAACAGCTGGAAACGTACCAGATATCGCATTTCCAGCCCTTTGACCCCGTTCACAAGCGCACGGAAGCCACCCTGAAAGGCAAAGATGGGCACGAGTTCAAGGTAACCAAGGGGGCGCCTCAGGCTATCCTGGCGCTTGACCCCAACGCCAAAAAAATACAGTCTCAGGTTGATAAGGCGGTTAACGAATTTGCCACGCGTGGTTTTCGTTCGCTGGGGGTAGCGCGCACCAATGGGAAGGGCCAATGGCAGTTCCAGGGCATCATCCCTCTCTTCGACCCGCTGCGGGAAGATTCCAAGGCTACCATTGAAACTGCCAAGAAGATGGGTGTAGAAGTTAAGATGGTCACCGGTGACCAGGTTGCTATCGCCAAAGAAATCGGACGGCAGCTTGACCTGGGCACTAATATTATTGATGCCAGTATCTTTGATGAGACGAAGCCTCATGAGTCTGGGCAAATAGCGGATGCCATTGAGAAAGCCGACGGCTTTGCCCAGGTCTTTCCCGAGCATAAGTACCACATCGTCGACGTATTGCAGCAGCGGGGCCACATTGTGGGCATGACCGGTGACGGAGTGAATGATGCCCCGGCCCTGAAGAAGGCTGACGCCGGCATCGCTGTGGCTGGTGCCACCGATGCCGCCCGGGCCGCCGCCAGTATCGTCTTGATGACTCCCGGCCTCAGCGTAATCATCGACGCCATCAAGGAGAGCCGCAAAATCTTTCACCGCATGACCAATTACGCCATCTACCGTATCGCCGAGACAATCCGCGTATTGTTATTCATGACACTGGCTATCCTGATCTTCAACTTCTACCCGGTAACGGCTATTATGATTGTCCTGCTGGCAATCCTCAATGACGGCGCCATCCTGTCTATTGCCTATGATAATGTCCGCTATTCCAACCAGCCGGAAGTGTGGAATATGCGGTCTGTGCTGGGTATCGCCACGATACTGGGTATTTTCGGGGTGATTTCATCTTTCGGTTTATTCTACCTGGGTAAAACCGTCCTTAATATTAATAATGACATAATTCAGACATTGATGTACCTGAAATTTTCCATCGCCGGGCATTTGACTGTCTTTGTCGCCCGTACGCAAGGTCCTTTCTGGTCCGTCAAGCCGGCACGGATTCTCGTATTAGCAGTCATCGGCACGCAAATAGTGGCTACTCTCATTGCCGTCTATGGTCTATTTATGACCCCGCTTGGCTGGACTTATGCCGGCATGGTCTGGGGCTACGCGCTGGTAATGTTTATGATTCAAGACAGGGTAAAGCTATTCGGGTATAGAATCTTAGGCGAGCAACATTCCGGGTATCTGGTAAAAAACCCCGGGAAGTGAATTATTAACTATAATCTCGATAGTTTAAAGATAACTTGTTCCTGAATCTTTTGTATGAAATATAGATATTGATAGGTGGAATTAAATGCAAGACCGCTATGCAAGAATATTTGGTGCCTACGACATTCGCGGTATTGTCGGTGAAGATTTGGACAGCGCCACAGCTAGAGCTATTGCCCGTGCCTATGGGGACTACCTATGCCCGGATCATGCCGGACGCTTCGTCATCGGCCACGATGCTCGATGGAGCTCTCCCGCGCTCGCCGAGGCGGCAAGTATTGGGCTCAGGGAATCAGGAAACCAGGTCACACACATAGGTCTTTCCAGCACCCCGATGGTGTACTGGTACGGGGCTGAAGGCGGCTTTGACGGTTCTATCGCCATCAGCGCCAGCCACCTGCCGCCGGAATACAACGGCTTAAAGCTATGTCAGCGAGATGCTTTACCACTGAGCAGCGAGCACGGTTTGTCAGAGATTGCGGCAATACTCCGGAAACCAGCAGTGCCGTCCGCACGCCCGAGCAGCGAGTCGCTCAGGTATATCTCTCCACTTTCTCTCTACGCCTACCGTATCGGTGAGTGGCTGAAACCAGTGAAAGATATCAGGGTGGCCGTCGACGCCGGTAATGGTATGGGAGGAGTAGAGACAGATGCTGTTTTTTCCAACGTTGATTTCGTAGAGCTATGGCGACTGGACTTTAATCCGGATGGCAAATTTCCTTCACGTTCACCCAATCCTCTGGAACCAGGAGCCCTTGACCGCCTGTCAGAAATTGTAAAAAAGTATGACCTTGCCTTTGGTCTTGCCTTAGACGGGGACGCTGACCGGGCTGTAGTCGTAGATGAGAAGGGAGTAATGGTGCCTCCTGATGCGCTGGGCGGGCTGATTGCCCTGCAATTCCTGAGAAAGAATGCAGGAGCGACTATACTTCATGACCTCCGAACATCCCGTATCCTGCCTGAACTGGTTAACGAGGCGGGGGGTAAGTCCGTACGCAGCCGGGTCGGTCATGCTTTTATTAAACGTGCCATGCGGGATAATCATGCCCTCTTCGCCATGGAGCTTTCGGGACACTATTACTACTCAGACCTGCATTACACTGACAACGGCCTGCGTACACTTGTTGAATTGGTTAACATTGTCTCGGCAGAAGACAAACCACTTTCCGAATTAATCAAACCTTTTCTGCGTTACCCCACCAGTGGTGAAGTCAACCTGAAGGTTGCTGACCGGGAAAAGGTGCTTACCGCTCTGGAAAACAAATACCGTAAGGGGCGTATCGACCACCTTGACGGTCTCTCGGTGGACTATCCCGACTGGTGGTTCAATGTCCGGTCTTCCCACACAGAATCAATATTGCGCGTCAACATAGGTGCCATTAAAAAGGTGGTACTGCGTAATAAAAGCAAAATTTTGCTAGCGGATATCGATAATATCAATAAGGGTTTAAGCCATGCGTAATAGCTATCGTTATAACGGGAGAGTGCAATGAAAAAGAAGTATACATACAAACGGCTTCTTCGATGATAACAGGCAAAAATTTCAACTGGGAAAGCGACTTAAGCCATAACAGGAGGCAATTATGAAAGTGCTCGTTTACAGTACACGCTCTTATGATAAGGAATTTCTTGAGGCGGCTAATCAAAACAAACACGAACTAAATTTTATTGAAGCTCGGCTTGAAGAAAGCACAACCGTCTTAGCTCGGCAATATCCGTCAGTTTGTTGCTTTGTCGACGATATTCTAAGCAAGAGAGTAATCAAGCGGTTGTCGGATGGGGGCACACGGCTCGTCGCCCTGCGGGCGACCGGTTTCAATAACGTTGATCTCAAGGCAGCCGAAGAGTTGGGCATGACTATCATGCGGGTATCCCGTTACTCCCCTTACGCCGTAGCCGAGTTCACCGTCGGCATGATGCTCGCCTTAAGTCGCAAGATTCACCGGGCATACAATCGAGTTCGTGAAGGTAATTTCTTGCTCCATGGTTTAATCGGTTTTGAACTGCATGGCAAAACAGTGGGCATTGTTGGCACCGGGAAAATAGGCAGCGTGCTGGCCCGCATTCTGCAGGGTTTCGGCTGCGCTCTACTGGCCTATGACGTGACCGAAAACCCGGAATGCACCAAACTGGGGGTTCGCTACGTCCGGCTTAAGGAGTTATTAAGTAAGTCCGATATTGTCAGTTTACATCTTCCCCTAACGCCTGAGACCCGGCATTTGATTAACGATGAGAACCTCGCTTACATGAAGCCGGGAGCTATGCTTATTAATACCAGCCGCGGCGCGCTGGTGGATACTCGTGCTCTCAAAAAAGGCCACCTGGGAGCCGTTGGCCTGGACGTTTACGAAGAGGAATCTCACATTTTCTATGAAGACCTTTCTGACGAGATTATTCCCGATGATGTGATTACGAGACTACTGACCTTCCCCAACGCATTGGTTACCGGACATCAGGCTTTCTTTACGCAGGAGGCTATGGCCATCATCGCTGAGACGACAATACAAAACATCAGCGATTTCGCCGCCGGGCATGAGAATGAAAATATCCTGAGGCCTGAGAGCGTGGTAAGGGCCTCTCGTAAGGATAAATAACAAGGAGACTATCATGACTGTATCCAGCTATTATCTGCTGCCTCCCTTGCCACAGGGTTTAGAAGGTCTCGCCGAACTGTCCCTTGACCTTCGCTGGTCCTGGAATCACACCGCTGACAAGCTGTGGAATTATATCGACTCAGAATTATGGAGTATGACATCAAACCCATGGCTCATGCTTCAAACAGTTAAAACGAACCGCCTTAAAGCACTGGCGACCGATTCCACTTTCCGGGGACTGATGGACAAACTTGTAGCGGAACATCGTGAGGCGATAGGAGAGAAGGCCTGGTTTCAACAGAACCATTTTGAATCTACGCTAGAAGTAGCCTACTTCAGCATGGAGTATGGACTTAGTGAAGCCTTGCCGATTTACTCCGGCGGTCTCGGGATACTGGCGGGTGATTATCTGAAAACGGCCAGCGACCTGGGCGTTCCTGTAATTGGAGTGGGCCTGCTCTACCAGCAGGGCTATTTCCGCCAGGCGGTCGATGCTCATGGCGACCAGACCGAGTTCTACCCGTACAACGACCCCGGTCAGCTTCCGATTATGCCGGTTCGCAATCAAAATGGGGAATGGCTTCGAGTAATGATAGACTTTCCCGGTGGCACCTTGTGGCTGCGCGCCTGGGAGGCTGTGGTTGGACGGGTGAAGCTTTACCTCCTGGATAGCAATGATCCCGTCAACAGTCCCCCCGACCGCGGCATTACCAGTGAGCTGTATGGCGGCGGACCGGAAATGCGCCTGCAGCAGGAGATTGTGCTCGGTATAGGAGGCTGGCGGTTGCTGGATGCTATGGGTATCAAATCGGAGGTATGCCACCTTAACGAGGGACACGCCGCACTGGCAGTGGTCGAGCGCGCTCGCAGCTTCATGTTGAGTGAACATCAGCCTTTCAAGGTAGCCTTGGCCGCAACTCGTGCGGGTAATGTCTTTACTACGCATACGCCAGTTGAGGCGGGTTTTGACCGGTTCTCGCCGGAACTGGTGAGCCGGTATCTGGCCAATTACGCGGATCAACTGGGTATTGGATTGGACGGTCTTCTAGCTTTAGGACGTCAGGATCCCGCCAGTTCACAGGAACCACTAAATATGGCCTTTCTGGCAATGCGAGGTTCAGGGGTGGTCAATGGGGTCAGTCAACTTCATGGTGAGGTAAGCCGGCACATTTTCCAGCCGTTATTCCCTCGCTGGCCCCCTGGCGGTATCGGAGTTTTGGCCGGTGAATTAGCCCCTCGCCGCCCTTAATGGGGAAAACGGGGGGAGGTGGATAGATATGAAAAAGTCGATTTTATACTTAACTGTGATTCTGGCAATAATCCTTACGGTGTTGACTGCCTGCCAGTCTGGAAACGGTGGTAACCATACCCCTATTCCTGCAGGCAGCTTACCCCCGCCGACCGGACTGGAGGCCCCCGATGACATCGTGCCTACCCCCGGCGGCTACGCTTACCGCGCTAATGTGCATCAGGTAGGAGAGCCTGATAAATGGCCGTCTATCCAATCAGCGAATGTGACATTGGGTAGCGGTTCTGATGCTCTGAATGTAAATTACCGTGAATATATTGAAACAAAAGCCGGAGAGACCCGGAACAATATTATTATTATCTGGAGTGCGGGGGGTCTCCTTGATGAAAAGCTGGAGCTATATTCTGTAGATGTGGCGGATGGAATAGGGATTACCAACGGGGGTGGAGGAGGGCGACCGGGTATATTGCTGAATGTGCTGGTAATAGAAATATCACCCGAGATTGCCGTCGGTGAATATACCTTTCAGATAGGCATCCAGGTTGATGGCAAGGACTATGGCACCATCCCCTGCACGGTGAAAATTATGGAGTAGAAAATAACAGAATAAGGGGGCATTCAAGAGGGGCGCAGCCCCTCTTCCATATCTTCCCCCTCTCCTGTCTTCAGATATATCATACAACACAATTTCCATTGACAAAAGTAATGTATAATAGGCAAGATTGTGGAGCGTGATAACAAAATACTAAAAAGTTCAATGGCTAAACATTTTGGGTATTTGTGCAACAGACCGGCCAAGCGTTCGATGAACCTTACTAATCGTCTGTAATTGTCTTACTGAAAGTGAGGAGATAGTACTGAAAGCCACCACACTTACTGGTCAATTGAAAGCCACCATCCATAAACCAATCGTTTAAAGTTCTTCGACGAGGATAGTCTTGATCCCATAATAACTCACCTACAGCTAATAAGCCGTCATCTTTCAGAAGCGCCTAATTTCGAGATATCCGTGATTGTAACATAACCTTAGCAGGCACTAGGACGGAGTACGAAGTTGCGCTATTTTTTCACATTCTTTTAAAAATAGCGTCTATTATCTGGTTTGTAGCACTTTCTACCTTCTTTGCCAGAACCTCAGGCCTGGTCTGCAATAAGAAAACGCTCTCGGGGAATGGTAAGTCATAATCAATTGCCCACTCCAAATCCTGAGGCCCCCCGAAATGTAATTCTAAAAGTTTGGCCAGTTTCCCTATTTCCCGAGCTTCTTCATCGCTTAAACAAAAATCATATCTTTTATCAGGAGGAACCTTCGCCTCTATTACCCCGCTTTGTTGAAATATAATTTGCGTTGTCTTCTGGCCCAGCGTTTTGTCTATTACCCTTAATGTTTCTTTGTCCAGAGCCCAGCTGTCAGGAGCCACTATTCCCCCGACCACACTCTCACCCAATCCCCAGTTAGCTTCAATTTTTATTTTAGACATATCACCGCTATTGGGGTCAGCAGTAAAGCACACGCCAGCGGCTTGAGCGTGAACCATCTTGAGTACTGCGACTCCAATAGGGTCAGAATCTAAAGCAAGACCTGCCCTAGCACGAGCAATCAGAGATCGTGTATTGAATGTGCTTGACCATACCTTTTTTATCTTATCAATCAGGTCTGGTTTACCTTTCACGTTGAGGTAAGTCTCATATTGTCCGGGGTGACTTGTAACCCCGGCAGAGCGTGTCGAAACCGCAACATCAATAATGCTGCATCTCTGGCATAGGGCATCATAATAAGAGGCGATAGCATCCTCCATATCCTGGGGCATCTGTTTTGACTCTATCATGCCACGCATCATCTCGTTTGCCTTCTCATATTGTCCCATATCCTCAGGGGCAGCCTTGAATGTGTTTAGGTATTGCTGTATTTCCCGGGCAGCGCCAGTTTCATTCATGAATTTTCTATAGGCTTCCACGGTAAGGGCAAACCCGGGAGGAGTGCGCAAGCCTATCTTGCGCATCTCCCCCAAATTAGCACATTTCTTGCCAACCAAGTTGTTATGCTCCTTACCAATCCCATCAAGTGAAAGCAACCAGCTCTCAGGCATAGTCATCCTTTCATTAATTATCTAGGAAATAGACAGCATAGTGATTTCCAGAGACCCGTATTCTTTACTTTTACAACTATTTATTTCTATGCCCTCTGGCTACTATTCCTGCAAATATTTCCCTTTCTGATTGATATTAGATTTATTATAGCACCCCTATCAGACTATTTGGAAGTAAGCTGGAATCTTAACATTGACAAGCGTGGTGCAATCAGGTATCGTACACTATATTATAGACTTGAAGTAAGACATTCATGAGAACAACTATCTAAAAATCCAGACGCTAAATTATCAGCCGAGCGTAACCCACCAGAATTTTAATCAAAAGGAGTAGAGATGGAAATAGACTACGGTATGACCGGGGTTATTCTGGAGGATGAGGACATCAAAAATTACCCTGTCTGGAGTGCTGATTCCATGCATGGCTATCCACCATGGTGTCCACTTTATGCCTTTAATTACTGTGATGGTACTTCCAATGCCTTTCACCGTGCTACTGAACGACTTTCCATCCCCGAGACACATGGCTTTGAGTGGAAACTCCACAATGGCATGGTCTATATAGCAGTTCCCGAACCCGGGCCCGAGGAAATCCCCATGCGGGAAAAGCTGTTTGCAGAACGAATGACTGAATTCGTCGTAAATCCT
>Ga0315555_1002999_pt1 | contig 11705 bp, 9 predicted proteins | sample SalMarSW160380MG_FD_202113 | JGI IMG/M metagenome (GOLD analysis project Ga0315555, IMG submission 202113) | Salt marsh sediment microbial communities from the Plum Island Ecosystem LTER, Massachusetts, United States - Salt Marsh Sediment SW1603-80 ...
AGCTTTAACATCGGCAACCTTTCTCCTTAGCAAACCTTTTGTTACCGGGAAGTACATTTTCAGGTCCTGAATATTTAGGATGTTGTTATTTTGTGGCTGGTTCACCCGTTTTCTCCTTACTGTGAACGTAGCAGGCGACACAGTGTCCGCTTTCAATCTGGGTAAGAGAAGGCCACGGCTGGTTACGGCATATTTCCATTTTCTGGTCGCATCTCGGCAGGAAAGCGCAGGTATCCGGCATGCCAATCAGGTTAGGCGGCAGTCCCTCGATAGGAACCAGCTTCCTGCCTTCTTCCTCGTCCAGTCTGGGGATGCATTTCAGCAACCCGATGGTGTAGGGGTGAAGCGGATTGCCGAATATTTCCTTGGTTGTACCCGACTCGACAATACGACCTGCATACATGATATATATACGTTGAGCGTATCTGGCAACAACACCAAGGTTGTGAGTAACAATAACCAATGAAGCCCGGAACCGCTCGACCATGTCTTTCATAAGCTCTAGAAGTTGAGCCTGCGTGGTGACGTCCAGGGCGGTGGTCGGCTCATCAGCGATAAGAATTCTCGGATTACAGGAAAGCCCCATGGCAATCATCACCCTCTGCCGCATACCGCCGCTGAACTGGTGAGGATAATCGTCGATACGGCTGGCGGCGCTCGGAATACCCACGAGAGTTAGGAGCTCTATAGCCCTTTCTCTGGCGGTGGCATCGTCCATCTTGAGATGTAAATCCAGCATTTCGGTTAGTTGGCGATTAATAGTTAATACGGGGTTTAGGGAGGTCATCGGTTCCTGGAAGATCATGGCAATCTTGCCACCCCGTACGGCACGCATCTCAGGATCATTGGCTTTATATTGGAGCAGGTTGTTACCATCAAAAATTACCTCACCGCTGACGATTTTACCGGGAGGCCTGATTAACTGCATTACCGAAAGCTGGCTGACTGATTTGCCGCAACCGCTCTCTCCCACGATACCGACGATTTCCTGCTCATCGATATAGTAGGAAACGCCGTCGACAGCCTTAACCAGCCCGCTCTCTGTCTTGAAATGGGTTGCCAGGTTGTTTACTTTTAGTAGTTCTGTCATGATTTATTCCTTACTATGTTAGGCCCCTTAACCTGGGATCAAGGGCGTCCCGTAATCCATCCCCAATCATATTCAAGGCATAAACCACAATAGCAATTGCCACGCCCGGTACCAGAGCTAGCATCGGGTGCGTAATGAGATATCCATAGCCTTCCTGTACCATAGCTCCCCAGGCAGCGCCCGGTGGCTCGATACCCAGACCAAGATAGCTGAGGGCAGCTTCAATCATGATAGCTCCTCCCATATTGATAGTTATTAGGACGATGAAAGGTGGAAAACTATTGGGCAAGCAGTGGCGTAACATAATACGCAGATCGCTGGCTCCGCTGGCCCTGGCCGCCATGATATAGTCGTTTTCTTTTATACTCATTACCAGGGCGCAAATTACCCTGGCATACGAAGACGACATGCCGAAACCGACGGCAATCATGATATTTACGAGTCCGCCGCCCAGCATCACACCAAGAAGTAAAGCTACTATTATCATAGGGATGGACATGAGAGAATCAACAAAGCGCATGATAACCGAATGTACCCAGCCACCGAAATACCCGGCCAGCGTCCCCAGAATAGAGCCGAAAGTTGCGGCGATTCCGGTAGCAATAATACCGACCAGTAGCGCTGTCCGTGAGCCGTAAATCATGCGGCTCAACAGGTCTCTGCCCAGGTAGTCAGTACCTAGGAGATGCTGCCAGGAAGGTCCAAGCAACCTGTCAGATAGAACCTGCTTGTAGGGGTCATAAGGAGCGAGCAAAGGGGCAAAAATCGCGGTTATTACGAGTAATAATATCACGATAAAACTGAAAAGGACTATCTTCCTTTTCAGGAATACCCTGAAAAAGCGTCGCAATCCACTCACACGGTGCAGCGTCTCGGAGAATCCCTCTCCAATAAACTCGTTCGTTGTCATAGTCAGAGTTCCTTAATTGTACCTTATTCTGGGGTCGAACCAGCCATAGGAGATATCGACGATTAGATTTGCCATTACCACCATTATTGCAATTACCAGTACGCAACCCTGAACGATCGCGTAGTCCTGGGCGAAGATAGCCGCAACGATCAAACGTCCCAGGCCCGGAATGGCGAACACGTTCTCGATAACCACCTGTCCGGAAATCATCATAACAAAAGACATGCCCATTACGGTGATGACAGGGATAAAGGCATTCTTCAAGGCATGCCTCAATACCACAACGCGCTCACTTAATCCCTTGGCCCAAGCAGTCCTGATGTAGTCCTGATGGATAACTTCCAGTATGGTTGAACGCGCTTGCCGGGCGAAGAAAGCTGTGGCCCAGGTAGCGACAACAAACACGGGCATAACCATAAATCTGACCCACTTCCCGAAGTCCTCAAACGGGGAGATATACCCACTGGTCGGCAGCCAATGGAGCCAGACTCCGAAGATGAAAATCAACAAAATGGCCAGCCAGAAATGGGGGAGAGATATCCCGAAGTTAGCCATCGAAGTAACCACGGTATCTATTATCTTGTTTCTTCTCAGCCCTGCGATCACGCCGAACGCTACGCCGAAAATACTAGCCAGTATAAAGGACACGATAGCTAAATACAGACTCACCGGCAGGCGTTCGCCTATGAGCTTACTTACCGGCTCATTGAAACGGATCGATCTTCCGAAGTCGCCCCTGAAAATATTGGCAATCCAGTTGAGGTACTGAACCGGGACAGGTTTATCCAGCCCATACTTGGCTTCTAGCTCGTCCATCATCTCCGGAGTAACATGTTGTACGTCCTGTTCTATCACGTAAATCAGGATAGGGTCACCGGGCAGCGCCCGCATAGCCAGAAATACAAGTATGGTTACAACGATGAAGACTATTAAGCCGTATATCAGCCGACGAACAATATAAGTCGTCATTACCAGCCTCTATTGAAAATCATTAAGTATCAACACACCGGGTGCCTGCAAAACCGGAACGGCAATCGTCTTCGGCCGGCAGACACCCGGCATGGTCTCATTGCTCAACTTGTCAAGACAGAGAAAGTAACGTATCTGTAATGGTTTTACTAATCACTGAGCCAGGCTTTTGCACAATTCCAGCTTTGCGTTCCGTGTATTAAATACGTTTCATCGTCGTGCAGTCTGGGTGATATAGCGTCAATCTGGGCCCAGGTTTCCAGGGGGATGAAACAGTCGGCATCGTGCACCATTACCTGTAATTGTTCCGCCAGCGGTAATCGTGCTTGGGCATCCGTCGTTCTCATCACCTTATCGAGAAGCTCATCGAAGCCTGCCGGTCTGATCATGCTGACGTAATCCGCGTAGGCTGGTCCGTAAGCACGGTTAAGATTATACTCGTAGGGAGCCTGGAAAATCCCGTGCTGGTAGAGCAGACCGTCCCAGCCTTCTCGGCGCATAGCGGTCCACTGGCCCATGTCAACCTCCCGGATATGGGCGATAATTCCTACTTCGGCAAGGTATTGCTGCACGGCAACCATCACATCCATAATGGCAAACTGGCTCACATAGAAATCTGTCTCGAATCCGCCAGCCAGGCCGGCATCCGCCAGCAGCTGTCTCGCCTTGTCCGGGTCATAATCGCGGCTTAAGCCGGTGACATACCCCGGCATGGGCTCCGGGTAAATGGTTTCAAAGGGTGCCATGTAGCCGTACCCCAGCTCCTTGGCGATTGTCTCTTTGTCGATAGCGTATTCAATCGCTTCACGCACTCTGATATCGGCGAAAACGGAGTCTGGATCATCGGTGTTGGGGATCAGTCCGCACTCCACCATAAAAATAGAAGGTAATCTAAAGCCTTTCGACTTCAGCAGGTCTATATCCTTATACTGGATAGCCCGTATGCTGTCTCCTTCTCCCGCCAGGAGAGCGGCAAGCTGCGTTGCAGCGTCCGGCAAAAATTTCTCTATATAATAGTCAATGTAAGGCCTACCGTCCCAGTAGTCCTCGAACGCTTCGTATTTCAGGTACTGGTCCCGCTTGTATTCGACGAATTTAAACGGTCCGGTCCCTACCGGGTTCCACAGGCAGGCCTCTTCACCCTTGGCGAGCTGCGTCGGCGATGCGTGCTGTTCGTTTAGTTGTGCCCACATAACAAGGTCAAAATAGTCGGTATTAAGTTTAACAGTATACTCATCGATAACTTCTGTTGAGGATACATTAGCCAGCCAGCCGGGAGTGAGTTCCTGGTGAGTATCAAAATACCATTTGACACCCTCGGCATTGAAGTCGCTGCCGTCGTGGTACTTCACTCCTTCTCTCAGGTGAAATATAATATATTTTTCGTTCGGGTCTTCTTCCCAGGACGTAAACAGCCAGGGAAGGTATTCACCGGTACGCCCGTTGTGCCTGACGAAACCCTCAAGACAGCCATAAATAGGAGTGGTCATGTGCCCCGGTATGGTGAACGAGTAACCAAGGTTTGTCAGGGATCCCGAACCTAAAGTGGTGTACGTACCACCATAACGTGGTCCTTCAGTTGTCGCGGTTGGTTCCTGTGTTTTTGTTGGCTGGGTTGTTGGCGGTGTTGTGGTGGGTTCTTCTTCCGGTCCGGCACAGGCAGGTAACAATAGCGCCACTGCCAGTACCAGCACGATAGCTAAAGCCATCCATTTTCTGCTAATCATTTGTCACTCCTTATCCTTAGCATTGTTAAGACTAATACATGATTATCAAATATCATCTAACACTTCTAATATAGCTACCTCCTTTCCCATTTAAGAGGAGACATGATAAATGAAAAATTATTAACGGAAAGATTTTAATCTACATGTTTACGAATCATTATCTGTAAAAAATAATCTGCAGTTGCCAATTACGCTTGAGTGAAGATTACTACAGTCTCGGTATCTTGTCAAGGAAATTTCACCTAATTTTACCACAACCCTGTTCACTGCCCTGAATAAGCTAGATAGAAACGCGATTGGACAGTGTCTGCCGCGCTATCGCCACCTGGAGTTCATGAAATTATAATGTATTATTGATGGGTAAACTGACAGGAGATTAAACCCCCATATTATCGTTGAGAATTTCGACACTCATACCCACACCAGGATTATCACCTCTGGCTGTTAATGCGGTCAATACCTTCACTTAGGGTCATATTGATAAAAGTCTCAAATAAATACATAATATACACTACTACCATGAAAGGAGAAGAGCAAAATGACTGACAAAAAATATGGGGACTATTTCAAACTTCTTTCGTTTCAGGACTATGGGCCTGGTTCCTATAGACAGGGTACCAAGCTTTCCGCGGCAACGCTAGGGCTGCCTGTACACGTGGAATACGGGTCTTACTGGACTGCTGGAAAACAAGGAAAAGAGCCCTACCGGCCAGAAGTCCATGACTTCGATGAGGTTATGCTTTTCATTGGCACCGACATGGTTGATATGAGCGAGCTGGGTGCGGAAGTCCGCGTGTCCCTAGGCGAGGAATTAGAGACACATGTGTTTACCTGTTCCACGGCTATCTTCGTACCAAGGGGGATACCGCATACCCCGGCGAATATAGTTAGAATGGATAAACGCTTCCTCTACCTGCAGATTTCCCGTACTGAAGAGTATAAGTCCACCATTCTGGAATCGGACAGGAAACCCTCCGAACCGGCAGGCTGGCAGTCGAAATACGGGCACCTCGTTTCTCACCTGACCTTCAAACGAAAGTCCGCCTGGCACTACGGTCCGGAGAACCTAGACGATTCGGGTGGCTCGATAAGCGATATCGACTGTAAAGAGTTCGGTTTCAACATGTCCTATGAGAGTATCAGGAAAGCCCCGTACAGGTTCGGTCCCCGGCCCGACAAGCCGCATGTACATCTGGAGTATGACGAGTTCGCGCTTTTCCTAGGTTCCGACCCCGATGACCTGAGCGTGCTGGGCGCGGACATCGAGACAGGTATGGGCAAGGAAATAGAGCGACACAGAATGACCGCTCCGACGGCTATAAAGCTGCCCAAAGGATTCCCCCATAGCCCGCTGAATATCAATAAGCTGCACCAGCCGTTTATATTCGCTATTATCCGGCCCTATGGAGTGACAGGTAAAACACTCCAATAATTAAATCTTGTATGATGCTAAAATTTGTTAAATATTGTGAATAAGGAAGAAAGGTAAATAGCATATAACAAATAAACGAATATGCGGGCATAGATCAATTTGCGCAACCGTAAATTGAAACAATAGTATATTGTCCTGATATCGACACGGATTGCGGAAAACTACGTCGTCCCGATACGGGATATGTACCTGAAACTATAGTAGTAATAACCTGATAAATCCTTACTGGGTGACAGCTCCTCTTACTCCTTGATTATGGCGACAGCCGGGCAGAAGAATTTTTCAACACAGGTACCGCATTCTGTACATTTATCCTGGTCAATTCTGGATCTGTCATCACCCGCGATGATAGCACCTTCTGGACATTCATCAATACAGGCGCCGCAGTTGAGACAATCATCGGTAATTCTGTAGGGCACGGCGGCTGAATCCTTTACTCTTTCGAAGCCTCAGGTTTTTGTTTCCTGGCTTCCCTTTGCCTGTCTATGGCAGCCTCGTCTTCCGTGCCGTTAAGGTCGAAGAATACCAGGTTATCCTTTTCTTCAGGTACCAGGTGCTTGAAAGACTTCTCTGTCAACTTGGGCCCATAGTGACACTGGAACTGGATGGCAGGCCGAAACCTTTTCCCGTACCTTACCGGCCCGTGAACAACTCCTGCCGGCATGAATGTGAAATCGCTTACGTTATTACTGTTATAATGCTCTATCTCGGTGCCCATCCAATCTTCTCCTCCCTCTGCTCCTGAATCCTGCGGGTTGTCCCAGTCAAGGCCTAGCGAACCCATCACCTCAGAGTTTTGGTGATTGTGTGGACCGTGTTCCGGCCAGGGCCCTGGCGATATCATCAGTGCCCAGAATTGATGGCAGCCTTTGATAACGTCGTCATCCACGAAGACGATGGTCTGCGGTAAGCGCCCGAATTTGTAAGCCCTCTTTTCAGGGGTCAACTCGCTAAAGAAATACTTAGCGTATTTCTTTTCACCAGGCTCTATGGGGAGGAATGGTTCAGGCTCGGCCGGTAACGGGTCCCCAGGCACCAGCCGCATAGGTCTGCCCTTGTGAGTCTCGAGATTCAGGAGGTACCCCATGTCGATCAGACGGTTGATGCGGTAGGAGGCAGTACTTTTACTGAGGCCAAACACTCGTCGGAGCTCCGCCTGGGTGACGGGTATATTACCGGGGCTACCGCCGACTGGGGTGGAAAGAAACTCTACAAGGCTAACTATTTCGCGGTCTGGTTTCGTAATGCCATCAGCCTGAGCCGCACGGAACATGTCATTGGTCAAGGCGTAGATGTGCGCATAGTCCGCGAGATTAGCTATAACCCGATCCCGGTTATCGCGATGTCGCTGGTAGCAATGCTCGACCGCTGAGGCGGCGATCAGAGTGAGTAATTGGCGGAAGTCACGTCGTATGCGCAGGGTGCAAGTGGAGACGCGCTCAGCTATGAACCGCCCGAAGGGGATAACCACGTCTATCGGTTCCCCCAGAACCTTGCTCAAGGCCCGCCAAGACTCCAGGTCAACAACCGGGTCGGCATCGTTCATCGTATCGGCAATTGCAAGGAGTACCCGTCTGGTCTGTTCATCGCCGGAATTTACCTCCACATGCAATAGACGGTTTGTAATTTGGTCGTCCAACGGTCTTGTCGTTGCTACGATCAGCCCCGTAGGCCCTGCTTTATCGATATGTTTGCCTACGAGTTTACCTGCCTCCTTAACGACGGTGTCGTACATCAGCTTCCCCTCCCACGACAGGCTCTTAATTGCCGCGGCACCTACTCCCGCACTTAACCCTTCCGGTTCATGAACGAAAAGTATTCGATGCTGGAGAGGCTCATCTGAATAAATAAGAGCTCGTTCCGAGCTGCCAGTTAGTTCGTAATAAGCCTTTTCATCTTCAATCTTAAGGACACCTGACACAGTATGGGTCTTTCCAGATGACGATGGTGAATTTATCTCCATGTTTATCGGCCGGGGTAGTACCCGGCTACGCATTTGTAAATGAAGTAAGGCTACATTTCGGCGCTCACCAACGACTCCAAGGTCCTCAATCGTGTGAACAGCCCGGTGGAGCACCCCGGGGTCTTCCAGCAGCGGTCTGACCTCTTCCACAAGCCGTGCCTGCTCTTCTTCGATTTTGCTTTGTTCTTGATCTCGAGCTTCAGCATCAGCCTGCTTTGTAGGGCCAGACTGAGGTTGGTTTATTCCCAGTCGCTCTGCGAGCTTTTTCTCGCTTTCTTTGAATCCACAAATCTTACAGACGATGTACTTGCCAGCGTAGTATTTAGAGGATGGGTGCTTGTCTCCCTCAAGATGCTTTTTGGGCCGAAAACACCGAACGTAGACGCTACCTGCTGCAAAGTTAAACGAATCACCATGTTCTTGAGCTCGCTTCGCTAAAGCCTCAATTATTGCCTGGGTCAGTGTTGTATATTCCATTTTCCACTCCAATAGATTGACGTCAATCTGATTTCTTCGAGCCGTCAAGCATGTTCATGAGCGCCTGGCGCGGTACTAACAGGCGTTTTACGCCCAGTCGTAATACGGGTAACTTCCCCTCGTGTGCTAGCCGAAATGCCAGCCCTCTTGATATGCCGAGAATTTTGGCTGCCTGCTCAACGGTTACGGTTAGTGAGTTTTCTTCCATCTAATTGCCTCTGATATTGACTTTTTTGTTGGTATCATTTATAATGTAATATATTAAACATTATATGTCAATATGCATAATTAGTATAATATATGTATATACAATATATGACATATAAATTTGAAATGACGCATCGGTTGACGAATAAAGCGGAATTTTCGGGAAAAATAATTTATAATAATATTTTTTAAGAGGGGTAAAATGACGAGTAAAGATAATCAAGCCGATAAGAGACCAAGGCTAACCGAAGAACAAATTGCAGATATAAAACGCTTCCATAGACAGGGTGTATCACAGACTGAAATAGCCAAAAAAGTACGATGCCATAGGCAGACTGTGAGGCTTCACCTCAAAGAGAAAGGGGTGGATAGTGCAGCGGAATACGCGAGGAGAGAGGTGCTGGCGGACGCCCTACGCCGGCACTTTCAGCAATTAAAAGATTTCGCAGGAACCAGCTTCCGGACGCGGCTGGACGCATCGGTAGCCGAACCTCCGCGGCGGAAACCTCGGAGGTCACGCGATCCCGTCCCTATCGCAGTGTCGGGAATAATGGCTTTACCTTACGGGTTGGGTGCCACTTACATGGGTGAGGAGTGGATGCGGATGTACATGCCATCTGCTAAGGACGCCCAGCTGCTCAGGTCATTGAGAGATCATACCAAGGATTCACCCCTCTGGACGCACTGGGACCAGTGGCGGAAGAAGGTGGCTGACTATGAAACGTCAACGCTGGAACTATTGGAGTGGGTCGACGAAAAAATGGAAAGAGGTATTCCAGAAATTGACCCGGTACGATTGGCGCCAGCCAGAAATTGGCTTTTCGGCAATATCCTTAGAACAGCGGCAGGTACAGAGTGTGAAGACATTCATGTGTTCAGAAACAGAGTACGCGGTGAGGAGGGAGTGATTATAGCCCACGAACCAGGTGTAGATACAGACGGGAGTGAAGCATTATATAAGGAGCTCACCAACCTGATAGAAGAAGCGAAGAAAGAAGCCGCATGGGAAAAGCTAAAGTCAGCCACGGAAGATCTATCGGACAGCGATAGCCAATCGGAACTGAGACGTTTGGTTAAAAAGCTGGACGATGCCCTTGCTGGCATCGAGTTGATGCAGGCTTTCCCGGGGCATTGCGATTTATGCCCGGTTTGATGATAGGAAAATGGAAAGGAGGCGCATATGAAGGGACATTTAACACAACGAACCAAAGGGACATGGTCCATCGTGATAGACGTCGGCAACGACCCAGTCACCGGCAAAAGGAAGCAGCGTTGGCACACGATAAAGGGTACCAAACGGGATGCGGAAAGAGAACTACGCCATATACTCGTGAGCATGGATAACGGCATCTACTTGAAGCCTAATCGCTTATCTGTGGGGGAGTGGCTGTTGCAGTGGCACGACAATTATGTCCTTATCCATGATACCCCGAGCACCCAGGAAAGCTACGGCTATATCATCCGGCAGCATCTTATTCCGGCACTCGGGAGGGTACCCCTTACCCAGCTGCGGCCTCACCAGATCCAGGACTACTACGCCCAGGCATTGAAGAACGGCCGGCTCGACGGCAAGGGAGGACTTTCCCCGACGACGGTCCTCTACCACCACCGAATACTCTCCGAAGCTATCTCTCACGCGGTTAAAATGGAGCTGGCGGTACGCAATGTCGCCGAGGCCACAGACCCTCCCCGACGATCACATCCCAAGATCAACATTCTCAACCCCGGCGACATACCCAAATTTCTCGAATACGCCCGGGAGACTCCCTACTATGTTTATTTCTGCTTGCTGCTCTGCACTGGACTCCGTTATGGTGAAGGTTTAGCGTTGAGATGGGGCAGCCTCGACGGTGGCATGACGACAATCTCGGTGAACGAGACCGCCCGCAAGATGAACAGCGGCAAATATAATCTCAAGGATACAAAGACTTCTCACAGCCGGCGTATGGTCACTATGCCCGAATCACTGACGGTGCTCATGGAGCAGTACCGGCTCGATAAGCAACTGCTGTGGATGCAATGCGGCAGAGAGCTGGCCGAGGCAGATTTTATCTTCGCTAGGCCTGATGGCACCCTCCCTGACCATGCTTCTATCACCAGGTCATTCTCGGGTATCCTCCAGCAGGCAGGACTACATCATATACGCATACACGACCTTAGGCACACCCATGCCACGCTACTGCTGAAAGCGGGGGTTCACCCCAAAATAGTATCAGAGAGGCTTGGCCACGCCAGCGTCGCCATCACGCTGGACATCTACAGCCACGTGCTCCCGGGGCTCCAAGAGGCGGCCGCGGAGAAGTTCGACAGGATACTGGATGCAGAAATGCCGGTATTGGGGGAGGCTATGCCGGAAAACTCAGAAGGCGATGTTAGCAAAATGTTAGCAAATGGTGATGGGGTTGAGTGTAGGCCGTACAGGTCTCGAACCTGTGACACCCTGATTAAAAGTCATGGAGTGTTAGTTTAGGCACGAAAGGAGGTGAAAACGGTATTTTCGACACCCTGATTCGCTTTGACACCCTGACTCGTTTTAACACCCTGATTTTTCAAGCGCTGGGTCTAAACCGACTAAATACATTAATGGAGGTTTAAACCCAAAATGGTAACTCATGTAAATACCCAAGAAAAGGTATATAAATTATCTGAACTAATAGAATACTACGAAGTCTGTAACAAGGCCGAAGGTAAGAGCCCGAAAACCATATCCTGGTATTCGGCTAACTTAAAGAGCTTCCGTAACTACCTGAAAAACAGGCATCTTCCTGATTCACTAGATAATGTTGATACAAAACTACTCCGAGAATACGTCCTCTACCTACTGAAGAAAACAAGGTATGAAAACCATCCTTATACACCGGCGAAGACAGAGTTATTGTCATCGGCAACTATTCATGGCCATGTTAGAACTCTACGAGCTTTCTTTAACT
>Ga0315555_1003001_pt1 | contig 11702 bp, 8 predicted proteins | sample SalMarSW160380MG_FD_202113 | JGI IMG/M metagenome (GOLD analysis project Ga0315555, IMG submission 202113) | Salt marsh sediment microbial communities from the Plum Island Ecosystem LTER, Massachusetts, United States - Salt Marsh Sediment SW1603-80 ...
GGTTTCAGGGGGAACAACCATCATCCCCGAGTAGCCTATGCCCACCACCAGCACCTCAGGTTTCGCCTCAAGAATCTCCTTTAAGTCAGCTATTTGGAGACTGTGCCCTTTTTTCCGCCGCCAGTCAGTCTTGATTTTGTTAGGAAAAACTAGGATGTCACTGTTGTAACGTTTTCCGTCTATTGTTATTCTTCCAAAATCGTAGGAGTTGATTATCATCGAAGTCTCCCTTAAAAATTTATGAGACAAGCATTTTTGAGTCTTACGTAAAATTTTTTGGATTTAGGACAAGAAGAGGTGATTGGAAGACAGAGAGCATCCTTTACTTTCACTTTGCTCTCCCCTCAGTAGGATGTCGTTGCGTCGAGGAGTTTAAATGACAACCCAACCATCAACAGAATTAGATTTAACATGGCAATCTTAACTAAAGCAATCGAAACCTGCAAAAATCCTTGGAACGGAAAATGCAAAAATACGGATATCGAAGTCTACATCTATTACAAAAACAAGCGTCTCCCCATCTGCAGAAAATGCTGGAGCACCATCGCGGAAAAGGACATTGAATGGTAAAAAATTGTGGCACCGAGCCTGTTACTGCAAAAATGGGAATAGGATGCCGTTGACCACGGAAACGAGGATGAATTTGAGCTAATGATTTTGGATTTGAATTTATGATTCATAACACATATAAAACAGGGTCTAACGAAGGAGAAAGCTGGGGGAATCCGTGACGCATGCACAAAAAGAAGTTATTTCGCCCATAATTCAAAAGGGAGGTAGTGAATGGATGCATAGGTCAAAGTTGAAGGTATGTATTGAGATTCTTTGCATCTTGGCTTCTTTCGGTCCCATGAAGTTGACTCAGCTGACGACAAAGGTTGAACTAAACAAAACCCGTCTGAGAGAGCATCTGAAGCTACTGAAGAAGGGATCTCTTGTTGAGAGACAAAATTTTGGCGAGAACAGAATATTTTACGTTGTGACTGAAAGAGGTCTAAAAGTGCTTAAGGTCATTGATCCCATAGTTAAAGAGGCACGCAAGATTCAGGCGCTACAATTTTAGGTGCACTTTCAGGATCAGGACATTACTAGCATTCGAGATTAACCAAAAAAAACTCATTTTGTCTTTTTTACAAATCCTGCCATAAACTTGAGGTGTTTTTTACAACCGGGTATGACGAACATCTTGTTTCCAGTGGAGACTTTTTCTTAAGATTTGGATGTGAGATTGTTTGCTTTTTCGATTTCCTCGGTTCTTTTCCTGACAGCCTCTGCTACAAACTCAGTTATGCTTCTGTATCCTAGGTCGGCTCTATGCTTAATCAAGGCTTTCACTTTACCGTATAACCCTGAGGGTAGGTTCACCGAATCGTATCCTTTTACAGGCAAAATTTTGTCACTTCCTTTTTAGTTATTGTTTTCCGTTGTATCTGTAGTTCCGGCTCATCTTGAATGCGCAGTAACCACTTCGAACGGTAGTGTTGACATCTGGATTCACGCTCATGCATTGTATTTAATGATTGCTATTCTTTTTCAAGACTCTCGAGCGTGTGAGGGGAACATGTAATCCTGATACTGTTAGCAGCGAGTATGTTTTTGAAGATGGGTGGAAGGGAGTGTGCGAGGTGTGAATGTGTCCGGTTCCAGAAGGCATTTTGGGTATAGTAACGGATATTACCGAACATAAGAAAATTGAATAAGAAGTCTATGTGCGCGTGTAGACACGTTGGGCATAATAGACGATATGCAGAACTATTTTTCTTTCACGCTTATGGCGTCAACTGGGCAGCTTGATTTACATTCTAAACATGCTGAACAGCTGCTTGGATTTGTGACGATGGGTTGTTCCTCAAACCATTCTAAAACACCGAAAGTGCAGGCTTCAACACATTTTTTGCAGCCGGTGCAGCGGCAGTAATCAATTTTGATTTCCACAACCATTATTGGTTTCCCCTAGCGTAGCCGAGCATGTACTCTTAGATTATGACTTTCTTCTTAATCAACCATGTTTAAGATACGGTGAAGTAGATAAGTTGTGTTCTGTTTGAACTCGCACATTTAGAAGAACATTGGTGATAAGGGACAAGAATAGTGGACAACTTTGAATGTACGCAATCGGTGGTCTTCTTGTACGGTCTTTAATGAATAAAAAAAGAAAGGGGGATTTTTGCGACTTGCCAGTCGCCTTTTATGGGTCGTGTTGTGGTTTTTCGCTGATTGTGCCTAAGTGTTCGACTACAGAAACTGTTGGCTCGCATGTTGAGTAGTTTATTTTTAGTATTATGTCGGTGACGCAATCGTTCTCATGTTGTAGGTATTCGATGCCTGAGTACACCATTGTTCCATCATGTGCGATCATTCCCTTTGGAATGTTCCAGAACCATTTAGTTGCGTAGTATGTGTCTTGTCCGTCCATACCCCAGATTAGGAAACCTACTGTTCCGTTGATGTCTTTGTACGTGGATATTACTGCGTGTCCGCTTCCGTAGATGTTTTTGTTCCAGCATGTTAATGCTAAGATATTGTTTGCATGTCCAGTGTCGTTGACTACGTATTCGCCCATAGCGAAGAAGGCGTTTGTGAATTCGTTGAAGTACTCTGTTCCTAGGTTAGCGCGGGGTCCTCCTGCGAAGAGCATGTTGCTGCTTGAAATCGGATATGTCCTGCACCAGTCGTCTTTTAGACCTGTTCTATAGTCAGTTTCGTAGGCGTAGTAATAGTCTGTTCTTGTTCCTGTGTTGGCTCCAGCCATAACGAACGGCACGTTTACTCCGTAGTCTGTGTCTCTAATGTCCAAGCCAGCCACTTGCACTGGTATGTCTTTTATGGAGTCGAAGGCTTCGGTCATGTAGGCTGCACCTAACGAGTCGACAGTTGCCGCATCTTTACCGACGACCATCCACTCGTAGCGTCCGCGCCACGGAAATATTATATCGAATTTCGTAGCCATTGCTTCAGCGAACGCAGCAGCGTCTGGAACGTGTTCCACCCAGCCTGGGTCGTATGGAGGCGCAATTGTGCCTGGCTGAGGCAACACAAGACCGTTTTGCATCCACGTGATTACTGGATCCCCTCCGATTGCTTCTGCATCTATCTCATCTAGCCCCTCTAGGTATGCCATGTCACGAACCAACGTAACGTCGTTCTCAGCTGATCCGGTGGAACCCTCCGGTAGTTGAACGTTGGGTTTTCCGTCAGTAGCCAAATTGATCATCTGCATCTTGCTGGAAACGAAGTTTGGCGAGTTTTTCATTGCGGACCATGTCAGGTTGAGGCCATGAGCCATAGGAGTATTGTCGTTGCCTTGGGCCATTGCCAAGATCGTAGTCGCTACGGTATTGGCAGTGGAGTCAGAATCAATCACCGTGGGCGCGACCTCTATTTGTGAGTCAAGAGGTCCGTCGAACCCGAACTGAATCACGGTGAGCTCCACCGAACCGTCGTGGGGCAGACTGTTAATTATGGCATCTGCCACTCCGTTCTTAATGACAGTCCAGTCTCCGGCAGTGATGCTTCCAGACCCGTCAAGGCAAAGTCCTAGTTGTATTAATCCCTCGACCGTCGTCATCATCTCCCTTGTGGAGTAGAGTATCTTGCACTCCGCCGAGGGAAGCCCGGTCAGCGTGGCGGTACCATCAGGGTTTAGAACAATGTTGTAATCTTTTTTGCCACCAGCCATTGGGTCGTTTGAACGTCTGTGCAGTAGTTCGCCCGTGTCAAGGCGTATGACCTTCTCCGAGAATGTGCTGTACTGATCCCACTCTTCGTCATCGACTACAACCACTGGTGTACCGGCAGTGAGTGTCCAGCTTGTCGGGCCGGTTGGCTTGAATTCAACCCACCTCTTTGTCGTTTTGTGCACCGCATCCTTAAGGTCAAACGGCTGGAAGACTTCGTCTAGCTGGAATTGAACTTCCCTGTCAAGCATGTTTACGTTAATGTTCTCCATATCTGCATCTAAAGCGTCGTGGTAATCTGTGATTCCGTAAACCGATACGCCCCTGAACTGCATTTCCTCCGGTGTGTATGAAAGGAGGAAGTCCCACTCACCGATCACGAAAGGTATGTCAGGCTCCTGGGTCATGTCTACATCATCGCTGAACTGTTGTGGTACACTTCTGAGGGGTCGATACCAGTCGTCCCATCCGTCAACGGTGTAGTCAGAAGTTGTAGGCCAGAAGGCAGCGAATCCGACCACCTTTTTGTCGGAGCTGATCAGCTGAGCCACATCATAGTGATGACTCTCAGGCAGGTCTTCACCAGTGGAAGGATCTCTTAACCACTTCATGACGTTCTTGTACTCTACCACAAGCGTGAGAGGGTTCTGCGGACTACCTGCATAAGACGCTAGGAAAGTTATCACACCAGTAGAATAGTCGATTATGTAGTCCTTGTCGGTTCCACGTTCTAGAAGCACATCGTTGATGTAAACTTTCTCCGAACCCTCAGCCACAGGGAATCCGCACTCTAAACTTGGACATTGAAGACATTCTGACCATTGGGCAATTTTGTTCTCTTCATATGTATATTCGTCTACCTGTTTTCTCAGTATTGAATTCGCGAAGAGCCACTCTCCCCCGTAGCATGTGTTGCCGTACTGGTGGTAGAAGTGGGCGTAGCTCGCATAGTTTGGTGCTGGCCCTAGATCCCACTCTGCCCTGTTGCTGAACTCTATGTCCATTTTCCCAAGGAGGTCCTTGCTCTCTATGGTCAACTTTATGTCCTTGAGAACAATGATTTCCTTCTTCACCTTGTTGAAGATCAGCGTCAGGATCACATCAACTATCGGCCACTGGCTTTCTTCCTCCACATCGTAGATGTGTGTTGTTGAGACCGCAACGAAGCGCCTAGGTCCATCGTAAAGAACCGTCAGATTTTCAGTAACAGCATTCGCGCTTGTCTTCCTGCCACCGTGAGGTGCATCCCTTGGATCTGTGACACCCGTTTCCCAATCTCCTCCACAACCCAGGCCGTCTGCGAACATTGCCATAGCCCACAGCTTTCTATCTCTCTGCGCCAACCATCTGTGTTTGTAGCTGATGTCGATAAACCACCCATTTAACCATCGGTTAATGTCTATACCTTCGTTGGCGAATGGGTCCCTACTGGAGTAATTCATACCGGTTCCGGTAATGGGATCAATTAACTCGCCGAACTTGGAGAACCCTACGTCTAGGCTCTTATCGGTGTATGGGTAAAGCGTATAGTAGTCCGTGTCCAATACGCCGTCGACGGTCATGTACCAGCCTGATGGAGGTTGTGCTTGTATGCTTAGTATGAGAAACATGGGAACTATTAGTGTTGTTAGCAGTGTTATTGTCGCCAATATTGTAATTGGATGTTTTGCTTTCATTTTATTTTCCTCTTTATTTTCTCTTTAATTCGCGTTGGATAGGTTTGATGTTTTTTATTTAAAAGGTTTTCTATTGACGGTATGTTGACGGTATATTTACCTTAAACCAAACATTTTCGAAATTGGGTAAACAAAAACGTGGTATTCTGACGGTATTTAGACCCAAAACTAATCAATTAAACGAATACAAATGAAAAAAACGAAAAAATGCAAATAAAAACGTGGAAGCATACGCGCCCTTTTCAACGTTATTTCTTTGCCGCGGAATTTGAAACATTTTCCTCAAGTCGCGATGCGAGAGTGTTTATTCTCTCGATTTCCTCTGTTCTTTTCCTGACAGCCTCTGCAACGAACTCAGTCACGCTTCTGTAACCTAGGTCAGATCTCTGCTTAACCAGGGCTTTCACCTTGACGTATAACCCTGATGGTAGGTTCACCGAATCGTATCCTTTTACTGGCAAGATACCGTCACATTTTAGGAAAAAAGCAAACCAACCTTTTATTCGTTTTGACGTCTAGATACCGTCCATATACGGTAAAAGTTATTAATGAAAACATACAACGCATAGAAGGGTGAAAAGGGTTGGAACTGAAACAGGAAAAGAAGCCTAAAAACATCAACATAGAAGAGTTCAAGGTTCTCGTCAACAATTTGATTCCCACAACCCTGAAGCAGGCTGAGTGGGTATGGACAGAAATGGAAAGGCTGACACAGGAATATCCAGAGCTGAAGGAGAAATTTAAGGAGTGGCACACAATGACCGAGTTCGAGAGACTTGAACTCGAAAAGATCATACGCCAAATCATTGCCGATGCAGAGAAGGCTCATCAAAAATGGTGAATTATGCGGAAAGGCTGTTGGAGATCTGCAAAAAAGAGTGCAAAGCCATGAAACATACTGCACAAACACATAGAGTTCTGCTTTTGACCGGGTTAAGTCTAGGCCACCTACTCCACACCCTTGCATAAACAAAATACCATCAGGGGGATGAAAATGTGAACTCTATAGAGGGGCGCCACGTGGCAATAATCCTTCCAACATACTGCGAAGCCGAAAACATCGCAGACATCATCCATGCAATCGAAAAGCTAAAGCTTAATTCTACTCTATTAGTCGTAGACGATTCAAGTCCTGATGAAACCCCAAATATTGTCGAGAAGCTAAAAGAGAAAAGCAAAAACATTCTTTTACTAAAAAGACCGCACAAAATGGGGCTCGGAACAGCAATTACAGATGGGTTCCGTTTTCTTTTGTCTTTGCCAAAACCGCCCAGATATATAATCACAATGGATGCCGACTACTCACACAACCCCCAAGACATCCCAAGACTACTAAAGCTCGCCGAAAAGGGCTGCGACCTTGTCATCGGAAGCAGGTACTGCCAAGAAGGACAAGTTAAAGGCTGGAAACTCACCCGAATGGTCATAAGCAAAGTAGCCAACAAACTAACAGGCAGGATAATTAATCTTCAACTAAGCGACCTCACAAGCGGCTTCAGATGTTACTCCAACGGGTACCTCACAGGGGCACTTCCACAACTTCACAGCGAAACATACGAAATCCAAATCGAAACACTCCGACAAGCAAAACTTCAAAACTCCAAAATAGGCGAAATACCCATAGTCTTCGAAAACAGAAAAAAAGGAAAATCAAAGCTAACCCTAACAGAAATAACAGCCTTTTCCAGATACATTCTGAAAGTCTCATGGGAACAGCTTTTCAAAAGAGAACATTAACAGTGCACTTTTCTCACGTTATTTTGCAGCTTACATCCCAACTTTTCTCGCATTTCCTGAGAACGTTTAATTCAAAATCACAGGCGCTGAGGTTAACGAATGACTAAGATACTAGTTCCATCAGCATCCCACATTCTTACCGATCATATTCTCTCTAGCGAAGGAATCTCATGCTACAACATTCTCCGGCAGTTAGAAAAGTTTGGCTACCAGTTTGAAGCAATCTCGGCGCGGGTTCACATAAAAAAACCGTTAAGCAATGTCGAAGTTCACCAAACAGGCTCCTTCGAAACATCGCCAACCAGCAATCCCATCAAAAAATATCTTAATCACACAGAGGTTTTAATCCGCAGCTACCGAAAGTGTCAGGAAATCCTGCAAAAACAAAAAATCGATATCATACATCACATGCTACCAGCGGTTTACAATCAAACTTTCGATCTTCTTGCAATCCTCAGAAAAAGTAAGAGGCAGCCGTTTGTTTTCGGTCCGATATCAGCTCACACGTATCCAAGGCCTATCGATGAGAAAACGTTGCTGAAATTAACGTCTAAGCTCCACGGAAAAACAATAAAAAAATGTGACATACTAATAACGATCAGCAATCAGGTAAAAACGCTTTACTCAAAGGTTTTTGATGAAGAAAAAATATGGACTATACCCTTGGGAGTGGATACAGAGCATTTCAAGCCTCCGAAAAATTGTTTCCAGAAAAAAAGTTGTGAGATATTATTCGCGGGTTACCTCTACAAACTAAAGGGTGTAGAATACTTGGTGAAAGCCATGCGTGTAATAGCTGAAAACCGCAGAGACGTGAAACTTAGGATAGTTGGAAATGGCCCCGACAAACTGTATCTCATGAAATTGACTGAAGCCTTGCAACTGAAAGACAAAGTAATCTTTGAGGGTTTAGTTCCACACAATGAGATGCCCCGCTATTATCAGCAATGTGACATCTTCTGCTTCCCAACGCTCGGCGAACCCTTCGGAAAAGCCATAATAGAAGCGATGGCATGCGCAAAACCCGTTATCGCATCCAACATTGGAGGACCCGCAGAAATAATCCAGAACAAAAAAACTGGGTTGCTAGTGCCTCCAGCGCAACCGAAAATTCTTGCAACAAAAATCCTAGAACTATTGGACGACGAAAACGCCATGAAAAAAATGGGAGCAGAGGCAAGAAAAATGGTGATAGAAAAATATTCATGGACAAAAATAAGTGAAAGGTACCATGACCTGTACAAGAACATCACATAAACAAGAGTAACTTTTGTGGATGCAAAAAATGGAAATTAGAAAATATTACGAGAGAGAGGCTCAACTATTATCTGATCACCAGAAAAAAATGTACTTTGACGATGCATGGACCAAATATTGGCATGGAACACGTTTTGTGATGCTTTTGGAGATCATGAAAAACCTCAAGTTTAGAAATTTTTTAGACGTAGGGTGCGCCGAGGGGTATTACCTAAAGTTTATAGCAACTAAAGCTGCTTCACCAGAACTTCAGCGAGTTGGATTAGACATATCCAAAGGTTACCTAATTAAAGCAAAAATCAACGCTAACGAAGCTGCACTAGTTCAGGGACATGCATCCAATTTACCCTTTAAAACGAACTGTTTTGATCTCGTATTCTGCTCAGAGCTTTTAGAACACGTTCCAGATCCCAAAAAGGCATTCATAGAGTTGACACGAACAAGCAAAAAATACATACTGCTTACTGTTGCAGGTGAAAATCTCTTCTATTACCTAACGAACAAACTAAAGTTAATCAGACCAGAAGAGGAGCCTTACGCAAAAATCGGTCATGGACATATCCACGAAATGAGAATCAATGAAATCATAACAAAATGGGCTCCTGAAATGTATCTCAAAACCATTAAACGCATTGTTGACTGCCATTTTCCAATAGCATTTTTACAAAGGCACAAAATGCCGACATTGTTAATTCCGTTAATCCGAATCGCTGACCGAATAATAAATCGGTTGCCAGTGATCAAAGAATATGCCTCTTCACAAATCGGCTTACTAGAAAAAACCCGCTAGTTAACAGTATAGTGAAGAAAACATTACGTAAAAAAAGGTCAGATGATTTGCTCGTAATTCGATGATTCCTCCTTCCAAAAAGCTTGAAGTTAAAGTCGCAAAACCGTTAACTAATCACTTAACGAAACACCTTCAAGAACTCGACTTCTGATCAAGATTATGTTATTTTTTGAGTGGAAAACATGGAGAGCATGTGTCAAAAATGAAAGCTTAAGTATCCAGAGCACAAAACAAATAAAGAGTTTACCGTCATAATACCGTAATAATTCGGGCGAATTCGACAATGCAACCTGATAATCGGGAAAAAGTCACAGTTTACCAGAAACACGGGACAATCATCAATTTTGGCATCATCACATTCATAGCCATCATAATCTTTCGTAATTTCATCTTTTCAGGAGGTTGGCCCGGAGGAGGAGACACACTAGGATGGGTTGCCAGAGAATACTTGTTTGGACATGACTTTCGCTGGTTAAATCTTTGGCGACCTTACTCTTTTGGTTTTGTTGAAGGAATAGATTTCATAGATTTCTTCTTCATGCTGATTTATTCAGTATGCCAAAGCGGTGCAGCAACAGTGAAGGCTTTCATGTTTTCCACTTTCATTGTAGCTGGCTTTTCAATGTACGCTTTTGCATATTACTACACACGCAACAATTTGGCGGCTCTCTCAGCTTCCCTCGTGTATATGCTAAACCAATGGTTTTTCACACAGTTTACTGAGGGGCACCTCGGGATACTTTTCGGCTACGCTCTTGCCCCATTATTATTCCTGTTTCTAACTCGAGCACTGAAACATGGACGACTTAAAGACCTGACAATATTTGCGGTGACACTATCCATCTGTTTAACAGGCTTCAACCCGTTATTAGTTGTTATTTACATGCTTTTTTTAGCCCTGTTCACAGTTTTCTATCTTGTAATACCACAAAGCGACTTTCATTTCTGGAATCGAACGAAAAGAGTTCTAAAAGTGGTTGTGTTCTCAGGAGCGATATTTCTTTGCTTATCAGCCTTCTACATCATTCCATTCGTGAACAATGCGCGCGCACCATTCTATTCAGCAGAATTCAGCTATGCAATAGAGGAAACTGTCGGCATAAGCTACGAGAATATGTTCGACGCATTTGTTTTGCGTGGTATTGAACAATGGGGATACTTTCATATTGTTGATGTTACTTCCGAAGTAAGTCTACAAATTATACCTGTCTCAGCAATTTTGTTTGCCATTTTTTTGATCGCATACTCAACAGTCCTTGTCAAAACAGACAGATATACACTATTCTTTCTTGTTACAGGACTAATTTCCATATTTTTGGCAAAAGGCCCTAATCCCCCGTATGGAAACATCTTTGTGTGGGCTTGGTTCAACATCCCTCATTTTGCAGTCTTTAGAGCAGCAAACAGATTCGCTATGATAACAGCTTTCAGTCACGCATTCTTTATTTCGGTACTAGTCAGCATAGTTACTCATTACATCTCAAAGACAAGAAGTTCGCAAGCAAAAGAGACACATTTGGAAACAAACGTTAGAACTTTGGCACCAAAAGGTGTTGTTGGGAAACAAGCTTTTTCATTCAAGTCTATCAATAAGGCGCTAAAGAGAATTAAGACATTTTTGTATTATTTTTCCACGTTGCTGCTGATTCTTATTCTGTTAAGCGGTTTCTTTACATGTTGGTTCTTTTTTCAGAACGGTCTTCAAGTTTACGAGTCTCCTGAAACTCTTATCACACCTTACAAATGGATCGCAAACCAGCCGCAGGAGTTCAAAATTGTTACGGTAAATCGTAGCCCCGCAGAGTGGGATCTACTTCCGGGCGCACAAACGGATTTTGCATCTAGCGGAATGCTAACTAGCATCGGATGGGGACATGACATCGGCTATGAGAGCGCATTTATCCACGATAAGCCAGTTCTCGGAGATGGAGGTCATATGTTTAAATCCCGTCAATTCGTCAGCTATCTCCGTTTTGGAGTAGGTAGGAAAGAGTTAAGTGACCAGCTATTGAAATTGCTCGGCACATTTGATTACAAGTATGTTGTCGTGCCCGATTATGCCAGCGAAAATATAAGATCCTTCTTCATGAACCAAGAAGGAGCAGAATTGGTTTACAACCAAAGCGGCTCAATAATACTAGAAAACGTTTTTCACAACCCAAGAATCTCCGGCGCCACTACATACATGTTAGTCGTTGGTGGTATCAAAAGCTTTTTCACCACATCAAAGATCGATTCCTTCAATCTTAGCCAAAACATACTCGTCTTCGCGGACCAATTCGAAAATCCTAACTTTTTGGAAAAACCAATGCTTAACGGTTCAGGAGCCATTCTATTCGACGACAGCGACTTGCTGGACTTAGTCATGTTATCTTCAGAAGACATGAACGTGATACACGCGGAACAGTATGCAATAGCAAGTCGAAATTATTCCGCTTACTGGGGGAAAGCCAGTTCATGGGGAGATTTTGGGGTACTTGCTCTTGGTGGATCCACCTTGACAACAATCGGAAATAACAGAGTGACGATCCCTTTTGAAGTAGCGGCTGATGGGAACTACGAAGT
>Ga0315555_1003002_pt1 | contig 11699 bp, 9 predicted proteins | sample SalMarSW160380MG_FD_202113 | JGI IMG/M metagenome (GOLD analysis project Ga0315555, IMG submission 202113) | Salt marsh sediment microbial communities from the Plum Island Ecosystem LTER, Massachusetts, United States - Salt Marsh Sediment SW1603-80 ...
CACTCGATTGAGATACCGCATACCAATCTAGGTCTATCAGATGGATCTGGTATATTGGTGGATAGACGAAGCAACGTTACCATAAGTAATGTGACAATTCAGCATTTCTTATACGGCATCTGCCTCAACAGTTCTTCAAACAACCTCATAACCAAAAGCAACATTACAAATAACAGCAGGGGAATCGTCATCGAACATTCTTCGGACAACATGATCCGTGAAAGCCAGATAACAAACAACTTCGATGTTGGTATTTACGTCTTTGAGTCTCCAGACACCTATATTTTTGACAATATAATAGCAGACAATGCAAATGATGGCATCAGCCTCTTTCTTTCAGAAGATAACCATGTTAGCTACTGTGACATAATAGACAATGGAGTAGGAATCCGAATTATGAACTCTTCCATCAGACCTCTAGTTTTCTCCTGTAACATAACAAGTAACCAAGTAGGCATCCACTTGGAGGCTTCTTCAGTTACTATACAATTCAACAACTTAGCAAACAATGGGGTTGCCATTCAGTTAGCTGGCTCAGACAATCGTATAGACCGTAACAATTTCATTGACAATACAAAACAGGTCTACGATACTGCAAGGGATAGGTCTGAGATGTCTCCCTCAATCAACACTTGGTATGACGGCGATTCAGGAAATTATTGGAGTGACTATAATGGAACAGGAGCGTATGTTATTGACCAGAACAATCAAGACCCCTTTCCAACTAGTAAACCCTTCAGATTCCCAAATGAACCATTTCCAGAAAACACCAAAGAAGATTTCGCAATATCAAACATTTTGTGGTCTGTAATAATAGCCGTGGTTGCAGTACTCCTATTGGTCTATTTTGGAAAGGTCAAGAAAACACAGCAAAAACCACACGCTAACAATGCACAACCAACAAATCAAAACGAAATCAACAGCAAACTAAATTCCTGATATACGTCTAGGATGGAGCGGCTCTGGCGGGGATTTTCAGTCTTTTCTCGATTTCTCTAGCGAAGATGTTGGCAGCCTCGGATCTGTGCCTGTCGGTTATAACCTGTTCTGGATTGCATCGTTCCACATACTGAAGCAATTCATTGAAGTCAGAGTGGTCACTCAAAGCAACCACATACTCGTTTTCTCCCACTCTTCGGCATGGCTTCCCAAACTGCCAACCACTCGCATAAATGCGCAAAGCTTCGCCCTCAACCTTTTTTCGAGAATACGAGTGATAGAAGACAACGCAAGGTTCACGGTGACTCAGCATCATCTGAGCCTTTTCGCCGTCAAATGGGATAAGCTGTCTCCCAAGTTTCATTCCATGCCGTTCACAAACCTTTGAAACCCTGAAAATCTTTTCTGGAACAATAAACGGCGTCTTTATTTTTGCTTCATACAGTATCCGCATCATCTTCTGAAGCTTACCATGATACCCAAAAACGTAGACTGGACCCCGCTTCAAACCCTGCTCCACCAAAGAAACAAGGATGCCCTCAGCCATCATCCCGAAGGGTCTAACCCGAACCGGATCCCCGTAGGTAGCCTCCATAACCAGTATGTCCGCCTCAACCAAAGGAGTTCGGGAATATCTGAAGTCGCTAGTGTATAATACTCGCGTTTGTTCCTTATCCTCCACGAGAGCCTGAGCCGTTCCCAAGATATGATCCGCATAATGCAAAGTCAGGGTCTCATCCTCATACGTGAACGCTTCCCCATAATCAAGAGTTTTCACGGTTCCCCTTGATAAAAAGCGGGGACCCTTCAGCGCGTCTATCAGATCCTTTGTAGCCGGCGTCATCACCGCTACTTCACAGTTCTTTAAGCTTTTTCCCAACCCAACCATGTGGTCAGCGTGAGCGTGAGTGACAACTCTTATTGGTCTGGACTCATCGTAGGCGTCACATGCAACGTGCTTTCCCAAAAGAACTGCACCCAACTTGGTTACATTAGCCTTTGACTGAATACGCGACGCCTCAGACAATTTCAGTTTCTCCGATCGAATGAAACTCTTTCCTGTAGAAGCTTTTAAACAGTTCTTTAAATTCCTCTGGAAGATTTTAAACCCTAACCCGTTTTTTATGCGAAAAACCATGTGCTCTCCAATGTAATGGTTCCGGGAGACTCTTGTAGCACTTTCCGACCATAACTGTATAGTCTCTTCTTAACTTTCGTTAGCGTTACCACAGTTTAGTTGAAAGAAAAAAAGAAAAGGGGGATGTTAAGAGATTTATTTTCTCTTTCTTAACGCCCAGAATGCAACGACGTCTATGACTGCGATTATGACAACTGCTATGATTATGGCGATTTCTGTGGTGATGAAGGGTGCCTCTGTAGGTTCTGTCGGTTCAGGCTCTATTGGCCCTGCCGCTGATGGTGCCGGATCCACTGTCATGTAGGTTGAATCTGATGAGCCGCCATAAGATTTGGAGCCCTCAAAGTCGGCTATGATCGTGTATTCGCCTTCAATCGTTGGATTCCACTTCTTTCCGTAGTTGCCCCATATGTCGCTTGTTGCTTCGCCTATGTCATGGTAGTTGTTATTTGGATCAATTGTGTATAGTTTCACTTTAACTCCTTGTGCGTCGCCAGGCATTGGTCGCTGCTGATACAGGTATTCCATCCATTTTTCCATGTATTCGTCTGCAATGGCTGGTGTGTCCTTTGCGCCGGCAGACTGATCAGTCACCGTGCCTCGGATCGTTACGCTGGATCCAAGTGGTATCCCAGTGTCTGGTGCTGTGACTGTTGTTTCGCTTGGTCCTTTGCCGTAGCAGTATATCTGGTTGTCAAAATGGTCAACTGTTACGATGTAGCCGTCTGCGAGAGCCAAGTTGCTTGCCCAACACTGTATCTTCCACAGTTCCTCTCCTGTATTTGCGTCTACGCACCATATGTTGGCATCGCGTCTTAGTGGCTGAGATGGTGAGTGCTCACTTGAGTAGAAGTATAGTTTGCCGTCCGCAATGCAGCCCAAAACGAGTGGAACATTTTCATAGAAGGTTTCGAGACCAACGCTACCGCTTGTCCAGTCCCACAGTTTTTCTCCTGTCGTAATGTTGTATGCGAGTAGCACTCCGCCGTAGCCGTATGAGAAGAGTTTGCCGTCATAAATAGAGGTACTCAGACCGTAGTAGTCCCATGCTGGTCCAGGTTCAGTTGGACCCCAAAGCATTGCACCAGTTTAAGTCAAAGCCCCACCTTCTTCTCGTCATTCCTTCCACAAAGAGGAAGACGCCATCTTCTGGGTCAACAGTTGGTCCGCTCATGAGTCCGTAGCCAAAAACGCCGCCGGAAACTACATCTGGTACAACTGTTTCTGGTGGTGTATAGTCATAGGTCCATAGCAGTTCTCCTTCGTGTCCACGTTCTAGGCTTATAGCCCACAAAGTGCCCTTCTGAATGAAAGTGGCGTTGTGCTTTCCTCCAGTTCCACCGATTATGAATTCGCCTTCACGAACTGCGAGTGCCATACCTGGTAAGGTAGGTATTGATACATTCAATGAGAAGCCATTATTGCCGTCAAACGTGTTATTTAGGTAAGGTCTCCACATCCAGTATTGGTTGCTATCGTACGCTTCTTTATACCATATAGCTCGGCTTGAGTTCCAGCATGTCAAACGATTGTTTCTTGTGTCAACGTTGTAGTATAGTATGCTTCCTTCTTTGCCGTAGACTAGTGTGCCTGCCATAGAAACATTGGCTACGGTGCAGATGTAGCCGCCTGTGAACGCGTCAAACATCTTCCATGTAGTTTGAGCACCAACTCCTCCCCATACACTGCCAACCAGTTCGTTGCTCCATAGGTATGGCAAGCCTCCGTGCTGGTTAGGTGACTCATAGTTGTATATCTGTCCATACGTCAGCATATCCTCTGAGTATACGCCTGAAAAATCGAAATCGCTACCGGACATTTCTGGATAATTGTTTGTCATTCCCTTTATTGGTCCAGTGGTGTTGTGGAAGTACAGTTCTTCTCCTGTGCGCAGATCAACGCAGTACCAGCCATATCTGGGGGGTGTTAGAACATTGTAGTAAAGTCTTCCGTTCATGATTATCGGCGGATTTAGAGCAAATTGTTCGTATGACAAACCGCTATAGTAGCCTATAGAACCAAACCGGGTGTCCATGACGCCTCCGTCCCAATACTGGCGGGTCCACATTACGTGAGCGCTTTCTGGCGCTTTACCGTAGCCAAAGTTAGTGGTTGGACCATTAACTTGAAGGGCGCTTCCCAGCCAGTTTCCTGCAACCTGCCACCAGTTTCTGTTAGTACCGTGTATTGGGCGAGTCCAGTAATCTTCCGGAATAGGAGTCTCTTCGTATTCTTCTATTGGATCTTGCTGTACTGTGAGTGTCACAGGATCGCTAGTGCTGGGTAGATAGGTGTCGCCGAGCCAGACGTCTCCTCCAAACCACTTCCAGCCGCCTGGGGGTTCAGGGTCTCCAGTTAGTGTGTCTCCTTCAAATCTGAACACGAAAGTGTATGTGCCAGCTTGAGTGGGTATATAGTTAGTATATGATGTTCCCACTGGATCGGATCTGAATGGCCCTAGAGTGTCTTTAGATCCGTCAGGAGCTGTGACGTCAACATACATATTGTCCCATCTGTCACCGTAAGCACCAACTGCCGTCCGCGGGTACTCGTTAATCTACATGACAACCAGCACTGGCTGACCGACACCTACTGGGCTTGGTGCTACACTCATGAATGCCCAAGTAGGAATCTCCCATGCAGGATCATGTGCAGATACGATAGGCAAAGTAACTAACGTAGCAGCAAAAGATAACATCAGAGCAAAGGTGATAACGATAGTTTTTGATTTAGTTTTTAGATTTTTCATTTTTTTCCCCTTAGTTTTTTTAACTAGGATTTTATATCTGTAACTAAAATTTACTTGAACATTTCCTATCTTAATCCACAGTTTGTTTTTCTAGGTACCCGAAATTGACTGTAGAACAAAAACATGAACACATATGATTAATTCCTGAACTGATTGTTGATGTTCAAAGAGCACAAGCCTAGGCTGCCAGTTGCTTAACGGTTTTCTTCAACTTCTTGAAACGTTCGCGCCTAAACATTTCTGTCCTCGGATCATCTGAGCTATTCTTTACAATTTTTTCGTTAACAAAAAGAGGAGATTTTCAGAGAAATTTAACTCGCTTTGCTTATTCTTCAGATCTGAGCATACAGTCCACTATTTTTGGGCAGAGCAAGCACTCTGGAGGAATGGGCGTTTCTGGGGGCCTGTGAGCTATATACCCGAAAGTGTAAGGGCAACCTGAAAACCCAGTTACTTTTTCGAAAGATGGTTTGGGTTTAGGCTCCTCTTTTATCGGTTTTTCTTCTTCGCCAGAGGGTTCAGCTTTAGGCTCCTCAATTTTCTCCTTCTTCTCCTTTTGAGACCCATTAGAAGTTGGAATCAAAGCTTTAACTTTCTTCAAGAACCGAGGACCAGAACCTTTAACCTTTTCTAAAACCGAGTTCACGGATTTAACGGTAGGCACAGCTTCTTCCTCCTCCATAACTTCTTCCTGGTCAACTGTCGGTTCTGGAACGTCTTCTTGTTCAATCTGGGGTTCTGGCTCTAAGTTGGCAAAGCAGTAGGGGCAAGCTTCGTATTCTTTTGGCGGCGTGACAGATCGTATGGTCAAGAGGATAGGCTCTTCAATTTGCCTTCGACATTTTGGATTTGGACAAACAACCACTACAGATTCTTCCGACAATCTTACTGCATCTCAAATTTGCTTTGATAGAATTTGCTCTGTTCAGAATATATAGGTTTAATGAATTCTGAATCTTTTTCTGGAATTCAGTATAGTTTTTCATTTTGGTTTCCTGAACACTTGAATGCCCTCTATCTCAGTGAAATAGGTGAATCCGACTTTAGCCAGTTCGCATGCTTCTTCTAATGTTTTGGCGGTTTTCACGTGGTAGTCGTTGCTTTTAAACTGGACGAGGTGAGTGTAGATCATTGTGCTGCTTAATTGTCTATGTCCAAGCATTTCTTTGACGTGGAGAATGTCTTTGGTGCGGTGATATTCCATTGTTGCTTTCCAATGCCTAAGTGAGTGAAAAGAGATTTTGAGTATTCTGGGATTCTGTAGTTTTTGAGCTATCCTTCTCCTCTGGTTTGTGAAGTTGTTTCTATGCGCTATCAAGCTGGTGCCTCCGAAAACTTTGGTTCCCATCTTGGGAAGAGTGTTGAGCATGGCTAAGAGGTTCTTTGATACTTTAAATTGTCTGGGAGTGCCGTGTTTCTCAGGCGTGCATGTTATCGTGCAGTTTTCATCATCTATGTCAGTCCATTCTAGATTCCATGCTTCCCCGATTCGCATACCTGTTTCTTTCAAGAGTTGAAGGCTTGTAGCAACTTTTTTTCCGCATCCAGCAACTAGAGCGTCAATTTCTTTCTCATGAGGAATAAAGGGAAGTTTCTGAGTGGGCTTGTAGCGTGGAGGTTTCCAGCTAAGTCCAACCATTTCAATGAAGCTGTTGTATGCTGAAACGAGACTTGCTTTGTACTTGTCTTTCCATTCGTCGTTTGCGATAATTTTCTTCACGTCTTCTGGATCGAAGAGGTTGGTGCCAAGCCTAATTAGGCGTTTCAACCGTTGAACCATTGATTCAATCGTTGACTTTCTGTAGCCTTGCTTCTTCAGATACCATAAATATTCAATGATTCTTCCTTTGGTGTCCTGTGCGCTCTCCCGCAGAGCCGTTTCTGTTCGGGTTTCCACTTTGACCAAGTTTTTCGTCCCCTTTGGCTGGGTGACGCAGATTTGGCGATTAGAAAGTAAGCTGGGAAGCCTATTTAATGGCTCTCTATGAACACTTTGAACACGTTCAGGGTCATCGGAGCGATTCCAACTGGTTTCGCTGAACCTGTAGCCACATTCTCGGCAGAGGTAGCGTTGTACTTCGCCGTAGTTTGTGTAGCGGATGCCGTCTTTCCAGTTTCTTTCGCTTCCACAGGAAGGACATTCAATGGTGGACAGTGCTTGCAGCTTTCAATCGCTCTCCCTTTTCACAAATAGCATGGATTTCTAGGATGCAGCTTTTCCGTAAGACTATGCCATTGGCTGATCCGCTTGAGTATTGAAAACTTTCAACGGTTCTATCGTGTTGGATGCATAGGAAGTCACTTACTTCTTGGGTTAGCCATCCCATGGTTTCCCGTTCAGCAGCATCTTCTAAGGCTTCTGGCGTGTTCTTGAAGAGAACATGATCCAAATAGCGGATGTAGACTGCTGAACCTTTTTGGATAGCTTCACCCAATCAAAATTCACCCGCTGTTCTCCATTCTTGCCTCCATTCTCTGTTTATCTGAAGAAATAGTCAGCTACGATGTTTTCGCTAACTTTGACGTAATTTTGGAAACCGCAGAATTTTACAATTCGTTCAAGCAACGGATCTTTAGCATCCTCGAAGTCTTGTTTGAATCCCAGTTTGCCTACTGCTATGCGAATTTCTACGCCCTTTCCACCAGGAAGGACCTGATAGAAACCCTGTTTGTCACCGGCATACTCCTTTAGAACTTCCCAATCTTCAACAACATAAACCAAACAATCTCACCTTTACACTATGCCGCCAAAAAAGTTTAAGACATTTCTGACGCGTCTATTATGCAGTGCACAATAGATGAGCCTGTATTATGCAGTGCATAATAGATGGGGTTCTATTATGCAGTGTCTGAAAACGGACATATCCATCTGCTTTGTTAATTCACTCTGGAAAAGGCTGTTTCTGGCTTATTTCTGTTTTTTAGGTTCAAAATGAGGCTTACGCTTTTCTGCAAGAAATCTCCATTTTTAACACGAAAATGTCACCTCACAAAAAGTGACTTTGGCTTGTAAAAATATTTCTCGCTTGTTCAGGGCAAGTTAAAATTCGGTTTTTACACCTTGTACATCAAAATGTATAATTAGAGCGTACGCGAGAAAAGTGCTAAGGCAGTCGATGCTGTATTTTCGTTTGCTTTTTTGAGGAACGTGTCTAGGTTTATTTTGTCTAAAACTATGGCAAGATAGGCTTTGGATGTAAGCTGGTAGAGAGGAGATTCCGAGTCCGTGTGGGTTTTTCTGGTTCCTGATTTCTCTAGATATCCGCGCGTCTCCAGCGTTCTAATTCTATGATTAACCACAGAATATTTTGTGTATCTCAGTCCCCTTCGTTTTCTCACTGCTATGCAAATATCCCATATTACGAGTGGGGGATTTTGGGCAATAATCCAAAAAATCGCCTTAGTAAGGCGTCTTGTTCGCCCCTTGAAGACGGAAAGGTTTCCACATTTCTTCTTGCGCCCAGCCACACCCAAAACTCACCGAGGTCTGCTAAACCAAAGTAAGACGCCAAGAAACTATTCACATTTTTAAACAATTTTTTGCACCAAAAACCCCCTGCAAAACGTTTCTGCATGCCGAAATGCCCTATAGGCAAATTCTTCATCGCCTCTGCATTTAAGGGGAAAATGCATTTTCATGTTAAAATTGGGGTTCTCGTTCGTGTTTTGGCTATGTTTTGTCGGGGGGTGATTCGGCGTGCCGAAACGTTTTCTCGTGGGTCAAAACAATAACCAGCGTGTCATCGGCTTCCTTCTTGACAGTCATCTCTAGGTCTTTATTCAAGAATGGTTCGATAGCATCACCGAATTCGGCTGGGAAGTCCAACGAAAGCCGTTCATATTCGTAGACCTTTTTTTCCCCTAAATAGCGCTTTTTGGATTTACGTTTACGAATTTTCATCAGGAAACCCCAAAACTTCCCTTAGGATTTCTGACATTTAAAATCAACGTAGCAACGAACATCTAAGACCCATACACAGAGAAGAGTGAAAGTAAAATCCCCATGATAAAACATTAAAACAGAGTGAAAATAATCTCTTAGATTAAGGATTCCTCTTGAAAGACTCTTATCGCTGCCCCAAATGCGGATATGTTTTACCGAAAAAGGAAGCAAAAATTTCAGGATATAACTCGCAAAGCAGCCTACAACATATACACTGCCCTAAATGCGGAAAAATAATCACATATTCACCATAAAGTCGAGTTTTCTCCAAAGCATATATCATGTGCGTCTGTAATTTCTGTATACTCTGGTTCCGAATCTGAATTAGCTATGTTATCAATTCATAACCTGATTTCACAAATATTATAGCGTCAAGTCACAATTATGGGATAGCAGATAAGAGCCCAATTGTGTGGGTGAATAGGAGAAGTTAGGTTAGATGGTAAATCCTGCTGCGGAGTCGTTACCCAAGGGCAGCATAGGCTCGACTGAGGAGACACTGATTCATGTTTTGCACGTAGACGACGAAGCTGGCTTGCTGAAAGTCGCGAAACCAATCTTGGAAATGCAAGGTTCGTTCCATGTGGAAACAGCCTTGTCTGTCAAGGAAGCCATGCAAAAAATAGAGGAAAAACCGTTTGATGTGGTTGTTTCTGACTATGTGATGCCTGAAAGAAATGGCTTGGACTTTCTGAAAGAATTGAGAGATGGTGGAAACAACATTCCGTTCATTATGTTCACTGGGAAGGGCAGAGAAGAGGTAGCGATTCAAGCCTTGAATCTTGGTGCAGATAGATACTTTAACAAAATTGGGCACCCAGAAGCAGTGTATGGTGAATTGGCATATGGGATATACAGTGCGGTAAGGGCTAGACGTGCTGAAGAGGAATTAAGGAAGTTTAAAACAATTTCAGACAAAGCCGGTTATGGTGTCACACTACTCGATTTAGATGGGAGTATACTCTATGTTAATGAATCTTGTGCGAAGATGCATGGGTATAACGTAAATGAACTGGTCGGTAAGAACCATTCGATCCTTCATACAAAGCAAGGGTTTGATCTAGTAGAAAGATCGAGGAAAGAGCTTTTTGAAAAGAGCTATGTGGTAATGGAAGAACGTCATCTTAAGAAGGATGGTTCCCTTTTACCGGTTTTAGTTAATGCTTCACTAATTAGAGACACAAAAGGGTCTCCGTTACACGTGACAGTTGTGATTACAGACATCACCGAACGCAAACGGATAGAACAGCAGCTCAAGGAATCTGAAGAAAAATATCGGAAGCAGTTTGAGGAAGCAATGGATGCAATTTTCTTGGCTGATGCTGAAACAGGCATAATAGTTGACTGTAATCGTGCAGCAACAAAGTTAGTTGGCAGAAAGAAATCAGAGTTGGTTGGTAAGCATCAGCGGATTCTCCATCCTCCTGAAGAAATCGAAGGCGAATTTAGCAGAACTTTCAAACAGCATATCACAGAAAAAGAAGGAGATGTTCTGGAAGCACAAGTAATTACTAAAACTGGAAAAATAAAAGCTGTTGCAATCAAAGCTAATCTCTTTGAACTGGGCGATAAAATTCTAGTTCAAGGAGTATTCCGAGACATTACTAAAAACAAAAAAATGGAGGAACAGATGCGCCGAGAACGAGAAACGCTTGAACTTGTTACAGGAAATATTGGCGCTGGACTCACAATCATCTCGAAAGATTACAAAATTTTATGGGCAAATAAGTTTCTTAAAAACTTCTGTGGAGATGTAAAAGGCAAAACTTGCTACTCAGTATATAATGACCGCACCAGCATTTGCCCCGGCTGTGGAGTCAAAGAAATCTTTGAAACAGGAAAGAATCATGTTGTACATGAACAGTCAGTTCCTGGCCCTGACGGTCAACGCGTCTGGATAGAGATTACTGCCAACCCCATCAGAGACGAAAAGAGAAACATAGTTGCAGCTTCGGAACTTTCTGTATATGTAAACGAACGAAAACAACTGGAAAATAAGCTTCGAGAGGCAGAAAAGCGCTATCATGCACTTTTCGATAAGGCCCCTTTGGGCATCTTAATTATTGACTCTAATGCAACTGCAGTTGAATTCAACGAAGAAGCCCATCGTCAACTTGGTTATTCAAGAGAAGAATTTGAAAAACTCACTGTTTCTGACTATGAAGTTCTAGAAAGCGCTGAGGAAACAACAACACACATGAAAAAGATGTTGAAGACGGGAAAAGATGAGTTCGAAACTAAACATCGCACTAAAATGGGCGAAATCAGAGATATCATAAACACAGTGCAGGTGATTGAGCTATCTGGAAAGAAGTTTTTGCATGTTATCACGCGGGACATCACTGAACAGAAGAAGGCTGAGGAGGCATTGAGGGAGAGCGAAAAAGAGAAAAGTGTAGTCCTTGATAGCATGTCCGAGCTTGTTAGCCATCAGGACTTGAAACATAGAATCCTGTGGGCGAATAAAAAAGCTGCTGACTCTGTTAATATGAAAGTTGAACAACTTAAGGGTCACTACTGCCATGAGATATGGGCAAACAGCGTCAACCCATGTACTGACTGTCCCCTTGAAGAGACTATAAAGACGGGTCAACCACAACAAGGAGAAATAACTACTCCAGATGGTAGAGTCTGGTCCATTAGCGGTTATCCAATTAAAGATACGAATGGTAATGTAACAAGTATTGTGGAAGTCGCAACAGAAATTACTACGCAAAAGAAGACTGAAGAGGCATTGAGGGAGAGTGAAAAGAAGTATAGAGAGTTACTTAATGGAATGAATGACACGGCTTGGGTTATTGATTTGGATGGAAACATTATTGATGTGAATGATGTTGCTGTTGAGGTTTTAGGTTATTCTAGGGACGAATTTCGTTCTATAGGGCTTACAGGTATTGATTCTAATCTAGATCCGGAAGAAATTAAAGGTC
>Ga0315555_1003009_pt1 | contig 11690 bp, 10 predicted proteins | sample SalMarSW160380MG_FD_202113 | JGI IMG/M metagenome (GOLD analysis project Ga0315555, IMG submission 202113) | Salt marsh sediment microbial communities from the Plum Island Ecosystem LTER, Massachusetts, United States - Salt Marsh Sediment SW1603-80 ...
AAACGATGCCATCTATTACGAAGAGCCATCAGAGGTATTCGGAGCCATATATCTGGGTTGCCGTATGCCTCAAAGAGACAAAGAGCAAATAATGAAATTGGCGAGCCAAAGCTTGCCTAATATGGAAATATGGCAGGCGATTCAAGGGAAGAAAGCCTACAAAATTCAATTTGAACGGCTTAGATAGATTGCATGGGGGGCATGATAAGGGACGTTGGTTCACAAACAATTTTCTCTTGATCTCTGTCAACTACCTTGTGCATCAACGTCGCCTCTCTCCTCGTTGACTATCGTCTTTTTTTATTCCTAGGGCGGGGACGATTGCGGCTCGCTCCCGACTTTTTTTGTCCTTTGTCTGACGGTGCTTCAGAGGGTTGCGGTAGGAGGGTATTGGGGGACGTTGGTGCACAAGATACATAATGGCGGTGAGGAGAGAAGAGAGGGAATGGGATTGCGTTTTGTGCTTGGGGGAAGTGCTGCCGGACGGAGGTGTACCAGGTACGTGACAGGGGCAGGAGGAAAGTTAGTCTGTACACCAACGTCCCCTAGTTCCTCCCTGTCCATGGCTTCCGCCACTGTGGTAGGTCTCATGGCATTGGCAAGCGGAAAAACGGTCCGAAAAATGCTGGGAAATTACCTCCCTTCAACGGGGATGTCTGCCAATGGGTAGAGGAATTGCGGGGAATCTCCATCTGCCAAAAAAAAGATTTTGAACCGTTTTGGACATAGAGGAACTAATAAGTAAAGGAAATGGTGAGTGCAAATGAGGAGCTTCAAGAACTGAAACAAGAATAAAGGAGGTATGTCATCATGAAAACAATGTTGATTGTTTCAGTACTAACTTTATTGTTAGTTGGAACTTCATCTGCCGGTGAAATAACTGTAACCCAGCCAAATAATCAGAGCAAGTGGTTGATCGGCAGCGAACAGGTAATCAGATGGGAGGGCACCGGGCTTACCAGCAAGACAACCATTACCCTGTGGAGGGGTAATATAAATATCGGGGTGATCGCCAATCATGTCGTGCCTCCGCCTCCTCAATATACTACCGATTCCATGTCCTACCACTGGAAGGTAGGGGATTTACTGGGAGGAAAGGCATTGCCGGGTAACAATTATCGGATCGGGATCCAGGTGGAGGGCGCCCGAATATGCTTTAAAAGTGCTCCCTATTTTGAAATAAAGGAATTGGTACTAAAGAAATTCCCCAAGACTAAATTCTGGGACTTGTATATTGATAGAATGATATTTCATGCCCACCGGCCCCCTGGGCCGTATACCTGGTCTGAAAATCATCCGCAGAATAACGTAATATACGTTGATGGTACAGCCATCCCCAGTGATATTCACCATGAATGCTGGGTATCGGTTGACACGATTATTAAAATGAAAACCCCTCCCAAGAGTCAAATCACTAAGGCAGATGTCTCTAAGTGGGGATCGGGCGGTCCTAAGAATTTTTGTGAGGTGAAGGTGAATATTGAGAATTCAGGTCCGGAAAAATTTGGGGGTACAAAAATATTCCCTGTTTCAATGCCAAAGTTTACCTGGGCGGATGTTCAGACCTGGCCGGAGGAGGGCAAAGTGTTCGAAAGGGATCTCAACCCCCCCCTTCAGTGGAAACCAAATGAGGCCTATGTAGCGCCATACCTTGGAAAAAAGAAGTTCCGGGTCGGGGTCTGGATAGACCATAAGAATAAAATCAGTGAAATCGATGAAAAAAATAATAATAATCCCGGCCCTCCCTATATTGTCTTTTCTACCGCGCAAGAGGGCCCCTGGTTGGAATTGAGGTATACTCCACCATCAAAACGTATGATCGGCAGTACCATGACCATCAAATGGAGGGCAAGGAACGTTACAAGGATGGAGATCCTATTGCGTAAAGACGATAATAAAATTATTGGAGTGATTGCCGATAATATCGTGCCTCCGCCCCCCGGACCGAAGATACATGAAATGTCCTACGACTGGAAGGTGGGATATTTATTGGGAGGCAAAGTGGCAAAACCTGGAGAAAAGTACTGGATCATGATCAGGACCAAGGGATCTGGTGAGATCAATCAAACCACCCAGCGAGATTGGTTAAGGCTGTACGTAAAATTCCACTTCAAAAAAGAGGGGAACTAGGGGACGCTCGTGAAATATTGACATTCTTAGCTAAGACCCCTAGGGTTATAGGGGAAGGAGATTAGGAGGGGCTTGGGGACATTGTTCAAATTTTTCACCTTACCGGTGAGTTGAGTTTTTGATAATTTTGATCTCCCCTTATACGTCCTCTAACTTTATAACTCAAATAGTGTCGAAGAAGGGGCAAAGCCTAATTGACACGACTATCGTCTTTTTTTGTTCCTCGGGCGGCGACGATTGCGGCTCGCTACCGACTTTTTTTGTCCTTTGTCTGACGGTGCTTTAGAGGGTTCAGAGGGTTGAGGTAAGGGGGCATGGAGCATCTGCTGATAATAATCGTCCAACAACATGGCAATGATGGCGGACTCGTCTTCATTTTCGGCCAGGGTGCGGCCCAGCGAAACAAATCGCTTACTGCGTTCGGTTTTTTGCGCGTCCCGATCGCGCAGGCGGGCTTCGAGCAAGGCCGTTACCCGTTCTGCAACAACGGCCGCTACATCGGCATCCGTCGGCAAAGGCCACTCTTGCAGATCGATACTATACCGTTTAGCGATACGGTCGAGAACGAATCTTTGCAGGTTGGTTGCCAGCGATATGGCGACTCCCGCCTTGCCGACTCGGCCCGTTCTCCCGGCTCGGTGGATATAGTCCTCTACATCTTCGGACGGTTCGTATTGAATCACGTGAGAGAGGTCGGGGATGTCGAGCCCCCGAGCGGCCACATCGGTGGCCACCAGAAAACGAAGCGTTTTCTTGCGAACACGCTCCAAAATCCGTTCGCGATCCTTCTGCGGAAGCTCGGATGTCAATTCATCCGCGTCATAACCGAAATTTTGCAGGACGGTCGACACATAATGTACTTCAGCTTTGGTATTGCAGAAAATAATGGCTGAAGCCGGGTTCTCAATTTCGATGATGCGGATAAGGCTGCGATCTTTGTCCATGCCGGGCACGGTATAGAAGACGTGCTCGGTGTCGGTGACGTGCACGTGGTCTTCGCTGAGGGAGATGAACTCCGGTTTACGAATGAATTCACTCGCGGTGCGTATGACATGGGGCGGGAAGGTTGCCGAGAACATACAGCCATTGATACGGCGAGCAGGAAGGTATTTCTGCATCTTTTTCATGTCGGGGTAAAAACCCATGGACAACATGCGGTCGGCTTCATCAAAAATAAGCATCTCAAGATGTTCAAGAGAAAGTGTCCGCTTGAGAAGATGATCGAGTATGCGCCCCGGCGTCCCGACGACAATGTGCGCGCCGTGGCGAAATGCGTCTATTTGCTCGCCATAACCAACACCGCCGTACACAGCGACAACACGAAAGCCTGCTGGGCCGCACAGCATTTCGGCTTCTTGCCGCACTTGCCGGGCCAGTTCGCGCGTGGGGACGAGGATGAGCGCTTGACAGTGACGTTTCGCTGAATCGAGCCGCTCCAGCATGGGTAAAAGAAACGCGCCGGTTTTACCGCTGCCGGTACGGGCCTGGATCATCATATTTCGTGCTGCAAGCAAGCAAGGAATGCCCCGTGCCTGAACGGGCATGAGGACCGTCCAACCCGCACGAGCGGCGGCATCTCGCAAGCGTACGGGAAGCTGTTCCAGCGTTACATCAGGCATTGGGTTGATTGAGTTATTCATAGGAGAGAAGGGGAACGTTCATTATACTACCGGGTGATCGAATCTTCATTCGTGTCATTTCTGTTCATATATTTAATCAAGGCCTCCAACTGCCGACTTTGGGTCACTCCCGAAGACAGGTCTTGCTTTGTCCTGCTCATACACCATTATGCTATTGTTTAATACTGTATCATATTCCTTCTTTACTCAACAAGGAAAATTCCTACTCTTTTATAACTTTCAAAACCCTCTGACAACCATCTGAGGAAAAAATAACAGCCCCCATTTATTCCCCTCGTATCTTTGAATCCTTCCCCTCATTTGTTATCATAGAAATATCTCTTGGCAATGAATCCGAAAATACGCCCAAATGTTTTCTCAAAAGCCGCTTCTAACGCTGCTCTTTGAATAATTTCAGGAACTTCCCATACCCTTCTTTTTCTAAATCCTCAACCGGGATAAACCGCAGCGCGGCTGAGTTGAGGCAATAGCGAAGGCCGGTCGGGGCAGGGCCGTCAGGAAAGACATGGCCCAGGTGCGAATCGGCGCCCTTACTCCTCACCTCTGTCCTCACCATCAACAATTTTTTATCCTGTATTTCAACGATATTCTCCGAAACCAGAGGTCTGGTAAAACTCGGCCACCCGGTCCCGGATGCGAATTTATCCAGTGAGCTGAACAGTGGCTCGCCTGAAACGATATCGACGTAAATCCCCGGCTTTTTGTTGTTCCAGTATTCGTTGTCAAATGGCTTCTCTGTACCGTCTTCCTGTGTGACATGATACTGTAAAGGCGTTAGTCGCTTTTTCAATGCACTGATATCCTTTTTATTTGTTTCGGCTTCTTTCCCCCAGGTCTTTTCTAAAAATCGATCCCGTCCGGAACCGTTTCTGTAAAACTTATAGCGCAGTGGATTCTTCTTGTAATAATCCTGATGATATTCTTCAGCCTTATAGAACGTTGAAGCACGAATGATGGGGATAACAATTGGCTTGTCAAACAACTTTCTCTTTTCCAAGTCTCGTTTTGATGCTTCAGCCAAGCGCTTCTGCTCTGTATCAAAATAGTAAATGGCGGTAGCATATGCCTTACCTCTGTCAACGAATTGACCGTCAGGATCCGTTGGATCTATTTGTCTCCAAAATACATCCAACAGTTGATTATAGGTGATCTTCGTGGGATCATACACAATCTCAATCGCTTCAAGATGTCCTCCTGAGGCATAATTTTTATACGTGGGATTTTCGCTTGTGCCGCCCGTGTAACCGGATGTAACCGAGATAACGCCTTCTAATGCTTCAAATGGCTTTTCCATGCACCAAAAGCATCCCCCCGCAAAGATGGCCTTCTTAAAGTTCGATGTGCCTTGCGCATCTGAGATATTAACGTGTAATAACGGCGAAAGAAATATTACAATGGCAAAAATAGATTCTAGGTATATATGCAAATTCTTCATGATCGCACCTCACTTATTTTGTTTTTTTTGGTCATATACCTTAAAATATAAGCATCCTGTGGTGTAAATAAAGAAAAAAAGCCATGGATCAGAAGACACCCCCCAACATCATAGAACGCACCGACCTTCGTGAGCACGCACGTGTCTTTCAGGACCGGGCGCATGCCGGGGGGGTATTGGCCGAGATGCTCGATGCTTATTACAAGTCCGATGCCATGGTCCTGGCCATCCCGGCAGGCGGCGTGCCAATAGGCGCGGTGCTTGCGCAAAGGCTTAAAATCCCATTAGAGGTAGCGGTGGTCAGCAAGATCACCCTCCCGTGGAATACCGAGGCAGGCTATGGTGCCGTGGCCTTCGACGGCACGGTGCGTCTGAACGAGGATTTCCTTTCTCACATTGGGCTGACCGAGAAGCAAATCCAAGAGGGCGTAGGCGAAACAGCCCAAAAGGTCCATCAGCGGGTAAAAAGCTTCCGGGGAGACCGGCCTTTCCCAAACCTCTCCAAACGTTCGACTATTCTAGTAGACGACGGCCTGGCCTCGGGCTTTACCATGCTGGTGGCGGCCGAGGCCCTGCGCAACGCCGGTGCACGGGCCATCTGCGTCGCGGTCCCCACCGGTCACTGGAAAGCCCTGCAGAGGATGGCCCAGGAAGTGGAGGCCGTCTATTGCGCCAATATCCGCAGCGGTTTCAGTTTTGCCGTCGCCGACGCCTATGAAGCGTGGACCGATGTGGCTGAAAAGGAGGCGGTGGCGATATATAAAAAGGCCTCTGCTCTCATATCCGCCGGCCAGTAGCCGCTGCATACCAATGCACCTTCCCCTTCCATCGTTTTTCAGGTACAGTAGTTCTATCCCGTAACTCTCAAGGAAAAGAGGGACATGGCATTGGTCTTGGAACAGTGGTTTACGTATATCTCATAACATGTAGTCTATGGGGATAAAGGAGGGAATCATGGAACTGATTCAATCAATCAAGGAAAGGAGATCCATCAATTTCTTTGAACCGGGTGTTGAGATCTCCGACGATACCATTCGCGAACTGCTCTCGTTGGCCAATCTCGCGCCGTCATCTTTCAACCTGCAGCCGTGGAGGGTAGTGGTTGTCAAGGACCAGGAGAGAAAGAAGGCCCTCAGGAAATGCGCCTTTGACCAGCCGAAGGTGGAAGAGGCCTCAGCGGTGTTGATCATTATCGCTGACCCAGATGCCGTTGAATTGAACGGCGAACGGGTCATAACGAGCTGGGCCGAACTCGGCTACCTATCGGGAGAAGAGCAAAAGGAGATGTCCCGAGGTATGATGAAACAGTTGTACGGCGCAAAAGACAGTCTCACCAGGAAGCTCTTTGCGGCCAAAAATGCCGGGCTCTTTGCGATGAACCTGATGAATGCAGCCAGGGGGTTGGGGCTTGAGACGCATCCGATGGATGGATTCGATGAGGGGGCTATTAAAAAGGAATTCGGCATACCCGCAGACAAGATCATCCCCATGCTCATTGCAATCGGCCATCTCAAAAAAGGCGTAACCTTGCTGCCGAGGGCCTTCAGGAGGAATGTGGAGGAATTTACCGGCTTTGACTCGTACAAATAAATCTAAAGCTTCTGACATGACAGCAAACAGCAGTGTTCAGGACTCGGCTGCCTGGCCGGCTATCTGGATAGTAAAGCAGATCAAGGATTTTATCGATCAGTCCCCGGCCAACACCCTGCAAAACGAGCACAACGACAGGGCATGGGCGCACCCCCTCGTGGGATTCTCACGGGGCGATGATCCCCTCTACCAATTTTTCAAGGGGCATATCGGGCCCTTTCACCTGACCCCTTGGGAGATATTCACTAAAACGTTCCCCCCGGCGAAGGTCACCCCTGATCAGCTCACGGTCATCAGCTGGGTCTTGCCGCATATTGAAAAGACTAAAGCCGACAACCGGAAAGAAACCGTCTACCCCTCGGAACGATGGGCCAGGGCACGCATCTTCGGTGAAGAAGCCAACCGAAAGCTCCGCAAGCATGTGGTGGAAACCCTGCACGCATCAGGGCACAATGCCGTCGCCCCCATGCTTTCCCCCTTCTTCGAGATAAAGCAATCCGAGGAGTTTGGGTTTTCCTCCACGTGGTCTGAACGGCATGCAGCGTATGTATCAGGCTTGGGGACCTTTGGTCTGAGCGATGGCCTCATTACCCCCAAGGGCAAGGCGATGCGATGCGGATCAGTCGTCGCCCATATCACTATTCCCCCCACGAACAGACCGTATCAGGATCATAATGCGTACTGCCTCTTTCATGCCAAAGGCCTGTGCGGAAGGTGTATCCAGCGCTGCCCTGTCGGGGCCATTACCGAGGCCGGTCATGATAAAGTCAAATGTGAACATTATCTGCTCCCCACGACCGCTGATTATGTAAAGGCTCATTTTGGGTTTGATGGATACGGCTGCGGACTATGCCAAACCAATGTCCCCTGTGAATCCAAGATTCCCACCCAAGCAGATCTCCCTGAGGAGAAGCAGGTGACCTGATTCGCAGAATATGTCGGTCCCCTGTTGCTTTGACCTTATCCTTTAACAAAGACCGATCCATACAATGCTCCTCGAGATAACTGAGGGTCCCTTCTCATCAAAAATAAATGCCCCGGGTTGCAAAACTCCTTGAAAAGGCAAAGAAGGTCTGTTACTCTGCTCTCGTCGACTCATCTACCCTGTCGTGGGTATGGACAGGAATGGGACCCATAGCGTCGGCTAATAGCTCAAGGCAAAGCAATGCCCGGAGAAGCGAACAAAGAGTATTTAGACCTCAAGGCCATCACTGCCCTCGTCATCTTGACCCTTCTGTGGGGCTTCAACTACACAGCCGTCAAAATTTCAAACCAGGGGATTGCGCCCGTCTTCGCCTGTGCGCTGCGCTCCATCATCGCCTCGATCTTCGGGGTTATCTACTGCCTAAGGAAGGGGGAACGGTTATTCCATACCGACATCATGCTCTTTCATGGATGCATGGTGGGGCTCTTGTTCGGCCTGGAGTTCGCCTGCCTGTACTTTGGCTTGCTGTACACGGATGCCGCCCGCTCAGTGATCTTCGTCTACCTGAGCCCCTTTGTGGTGACCATAGGTGCCCACTTCTTCCTAAGAGATGATCGTCTGACCATTTTAAAGACCCTCGGCCTTGTGTGTGCCTTTGCCGGCATCCTCATCGTCTTCCAGGGGAGACCAACGACGGCCAAGCCTACCATGCTCATCGGTGACATCCTGGAGATCATTGTGGCATTTCTGTGGGGGGCCACTACCCTCTATATCAAGAGGTTTATGGCAGAAAAGGTCCACCCCATCAACACCTTTCTGTATCAGCTCGTCTTTTCCATCCCTATCCTCTTCATAGTGAGTCTTATCCTCGAGCCGCAGTGGGTCACCAAGATCGATCTCACCATCGTCACCTCCCTATTCTATCAATCGGTCATCGTCGCCTTTATGAGCTACTTTGTCTGGTTCAAGCTCATACACAGCTATTCGGTGAGCAGGCTTTCCGCCTTCACCTTTCTTACCCCCCTGTTCGGGGTGCTCTTCGGCATTCTCTTCCTGAGCGAGGAATTCACCATTTCTTTGATGGTGGGCCTCCCCCTGGTCTCCCTGGGGATCTTCTTTGTGAATTGGAAGAAGAGGACCGCACAAAAACGTTCTCTCGCACGTTAACCTTCCCGATACGCATTCCTCACGGCCCAACCCGTTCGGGACAATAGACCAACGCCGAAGTATGAACCGATAATCCCCGCTGAAAGACGTATGGTAATGGATTGCCCAGGGGAGGGGCGTTCAGTGGAAAAATCGGCCCCCCTGTGGTATGGTTGGAATATAGCATATAGGACGGAGGCATGAGATGGATGTGGATCAGGTCATTGCTGAGCGCAAGAGCATCAGGGCCTTTAAAAAAGACCCCCTCCCGCGGGAGTTGATAGAGGAGGTCTTACAACAGGCCATCCAGGCCCCCTCAGCCATCAACCTCCAGCCGTGGGAATTCACCATCGTCTTGGGAGAGGAGAAGCAGAGGCTGAGCCGCCTGCTGCTCAAATCGTATCACGAGAAGAATATCTCCTGCTCCCCCGGGGCCAAGGGGCCACTGCCCGCTGAGTTGAGTGCGCGGGGGGAGCAGTCCTTTGCAACCCTCAAACCCGCTCTCGACGAGTTAGGCCTCTCCTTTGATGCATTTGTCAACGAGGGCAGTTGCAAATTCTACGACGCCCCGGTGGCCATCATCATCTGCATGAACAAGATCTTCTCTTCCCACCGGTATCTCTGCATCGGCGCAGCCCTCGGCTATCTGACCTTGGCCGCCCATGCACGGGGCCTGGGGACCTGTCCTATCGGCCTCATCAACGCCTATGAAAATGAGACCAGGGAGTTTCTCGCCATACCCGATGACAGGGATATCGTCATAGGGGTGGCCCTTGGCTATCCGGACCGGGACTCACCCATCAATAAGTTCAAGACCCCGCGGTCACCCCTCGGTGAATTCATCAGGTGGTTTGATTGAACAAGGCGTCGCAGAAGATCTCGGCACGAAAATCCTGCAGGTCTTCTATCCCTTCCCCTACCCCCACTAAGCGCAGGGGGATCCCCAACTCCTGGGCAATGGCAACGATGATCCCCCCCTTGGCCGTACCGTCCAACTTGGTCAGGGCGATCCCCGACACCTCCAGGGCCTCATGGAAGGTCCGGACCTGGGCGATGGCATTCTGACCGGTGGTGGCGTCCAGGACCAATAAAATCTCGTGGGGGGCACCGGGAAGCTCCCGCCCGACGATCCTCTTGACCTTCTTGAGCTCGTCCATCAGGTTTTCCTTCGTATGAAGCCTGCCCGCCGTATCGATGAGGACGAGTGGATACTTCCTCGCCTGGGCGGCCTTCACCGCGTCAAAGGCCACGGCAGAGGGATCGGCCCCACTGCCATGTTTGACAAAGTCTGCCCCGGCCCTTTGGCTCCAGATCTCCAACTGCTCAATGGCAGCAGCGCGGAAGGTATCGGCCGCAGCTATCACGACCTTTTTGCCGTGTGAGTTAAATCGGTGGGCGAGCTTTCCGATGGTGGTGGTCTTCCCCACCCCGTTGACCCCGATGACCATCACCACAAAGGGATCACGACCTCCCCCTTCGATGGCAAGGGGGGCCTCATGGGGCTGCAGGATCCCCAAGACCTCGTGGCGCAAAAGGGGCAGGACCTCAGAGGCGTCCGTTATCCCTTTCTTTTTCACTTCACGCCTCACCCCTTCGATAAGCCTCTGAGCCGCCGCCACCCCCACATCGGCCGCTATGAGGACCTCCTCCAGCTCCTCATAGAGGGCCTCATCCAGACCCCTGCCCGGTCGCAGCAGGTCATCGACCCCGCCGACCAGCAGCCCCTGGGTCTTGGCCAGACCCCGTCGCAGCCTCTGAAAGATCCCGCCTTTTTCTTTTTTGCCCATTGTTGAGGATTCTCCAGCAGGGCTAAAGAAGTCAAGAATTTATTTGATTGAAAATAAGTTCCTTCCCTCTCCCCTCTGGGGCCGGGACCTTACGGCCCGTCAGCGGGAGAGGGAGTAGATGGCATTTTAATCGCTCCGGAGACTGATGCTGTCATAGGAAAATATGAAAAAAGGAAGGTGATTCTTCCCGTTAGAAGCCATTCAAGGCGAAGAGGGCCGCACCCAGGGCCCCAACAATCTGCGGCTCAGAATAGATGGCGAGAGGGGTCTCCAGCTTCGCTTCCAGGGCCTTGACCACGCCGATGTTTTTGGCCACCCCGCCGGTCATGACCACCGGCGGTTTCACTTCCCCGATCCTTTCGAGGAGCCCGAGGGTCCTGTCCGCGATGGCCTTGTGGATGGCATGGAGGATATCCTCTACAGGATGCCCTTCCGAGACGAGGGAGACCACCTCCGACTCGGCAAAGACGGTACAGATACTGCTGATCTTGAGCTCATCCTTGTACTGGAGGGATCGCTCGCCCATCTGTTCGAGCTCTACCGTCAGGGCCTTGGCCATTACCTCCAAAAACCTTCCCGTGCCGGCAGCGCACTTATCGTTCATGTCAAATTCCAGCACCCTTCCCTTTTCATCCGCCCTGATCACCTTGGTATCCTGTCCCCCGATGTCGATGATGGTACGGCACTCGGGAAAGAGATGGCTTACCCCCTTGGCAATACAGGTTATCTCGGTAATCTTTTGATCGGCGAACTCGGCGATCTGCCGGGCGCACCCGGTGGAGACAATCCGCGTGATCTCCTCCCGTTTGACCTTGGCCTTTTCAACGGCGTGCTCCAGGGAGAGCCGGGAGGCCTCCTTACTGGAACCCCCGGTCAGGACGATGGCATACCCCAGCATCCCCCTCTCTTTATCGAAAACAACGGTCTCAGTAGAAAGTGACCCGATATCTATCCCTGCCGCAATCATCTCCTTTCGCCTCTACTCCCCCTTCCAGACGGGTTTGCGCTTCTCCATAAAGGCCGTAAGCCCTTCGTTG
>Ga0315555_1003014_pt1 | contig 11676 bp, 8 predicted proteins | sample SalMarSW160380MG_FD_202113 | JGI IMG/M metagenome (GOLD analysis project Ga0315555, IMG submission 202113) | Salt marsh sediment microbial communities from the Plum Island Ecosystem LTER, Massachusetts, United States - Salt Marsh Sediment SW1603-80 ...
AGCAGCACAACCTCCAGCTCCGCAACCCTGATTACTCCAACTAGTACAGCAGGATTCGCTACAAATACATCTAAATTCACCATATCCATCTCCTGGATCACAGCCGCTTGGGGTACAGGTTCTAGTTTGACCCATATGATAAGCATCGCAGATGGAATACCCACAACTCTGATTGCTCCAACCGGTACAATTACATACTTCTTCCGGGCAGGAATTATTCCTATCGTCATCCTGCCATCGCCACCCGTCGGTATAAAACTCTAAATCATAATCATAACTTCCTACCCCAACAGTTCTAGTGCGAGTAATAGTATTGTCCCCATCAAGCGCGCCTGACCACCTTTCCCCTCCATTTTCCAGTATCCGGTATAATTCAACCGTACAACCCGAAGAAGGATATATTCTTGCTGTAACATTACAGCTGCCTGCTCCTGTAATAGAAACGCTTAAGGTGCCGGCACATTCTGCCGCTGGGCAGGTCAAAGTTTCTGTTCTACAGTTATTAGTTTCGTTTGATTCGGCAACATCACCTCCTCCTGAGGCTGCTGCTTCACTGGGCCCGGCTTTGTCGGCACAAACCTCAATTGAGTAGTTCTGACCGGCTGTACAGGTCCAGCCGGAAAAGTATTCGTCTCTTCCATTATTAGCATTAAGAGAAGATACACTGTCAGAGGCTTTATGGGAACCATTTACATAGAGATATGATTGAGAAGCACCGGCTGTTACTGTTCCGTAATTGTAGATGGAGTAATTGACTTTCTTATCTGCTTCAAACCAGATGGAAGTAATCCGAAAGTCTGGCAGAGGGCAATCCCAGGTTTCCTCCCGGCAGTTGTTTCCTTCATTGCTCTCGGAGACAGCGCTCCCGCCGTCAGCACAAACCTTAATGGTATCTGAGGTTCCAGAACAGGTCCAGGTATAGGAAAACGATTCATTAGAAGAGGCGCCAGCTGATAAAGAGGATACTGAATCAGAAGTTTTTTGAGAACCGTCAACATAGAGATAAGAACTACTGGAACCAGCTGAAGCATTTCCCTGGTTTTTGACAGTATATTTTATGGTGCTGCCATCTGGCCAGATATCAGTGATGATTAAATCTGGTTTTGATGCAGTAAAAACACAATAATTACATGTTCCTCCCGACACTGAAACATTTGATCCATAAGTTTTTTCATCACATTGGGAATCAGCTCCGCAGGCCGATTCACATTGGGTATCACCAGCAGGAAAGTTATCATTGCAAACATCACCAACGCTAGAATTATCACCCAGAATTCTATTTTCTTTTTTCCCGTCACATTGAATACATGCTGGTCCATCGCCGCTATCTGGATCACTTGCATCCCACTTCCCAGATTTAGAGCAATCGTTACATGCACCCCAATCCCATGCTTGATCATGAGCGACACAAACTTGACCATTGCTTCCAGATGGAAAACCCGATTCTTTACATTTTCCATTGGAACGAGAACAGTAAGACGTCCCGGTAAGATAATCTGTTTTCCCAATATCTTGAATAGTTCCAATTCTTTCGACGCCGGATCTTTGGTTAGGGTCAGGTGGATCCCAAGGATAAGGTGGCCCCCAAAAACAGTTGGTACCAGTATCCTCACAACTTAATCCACACGCTGCCTCCGCAAAACTCGGCAAAAGAAAAATAAATAACCCAAAAATAAATATTAAAGTAAAACTTCTTAGTTTCATAACCTTCGATAAATTTTAAAAAATATTATCTGCTGCTTTTGTGATTATTTTAGTTTTTTCCTTAATTAATTTTAAATCTAATTTTATTGGTAATTGAACAATAAAAGTGCTTCCCTTTCCTTTACCCGGAGACTCGGCCCAGATTTTGCCCCCATGCATTTCAACAAATTGCCTGGCAACGTAAAGACCAAGTCCAGCTCCTTCGGCATGAAGCTGGGTGCCGGCCGTTGCTCGAGAAAACATTTGGAAAAGACTATTTAATTCTTTTTCGGTCATTCCCTCACCAGTATCAGAAACCTTAATTTCTTCTTGCTCATCGAGTTTTTTCAACTCAAAGGTGATTCCACCATCTTTTGTATATTTTATCGCATTATCAACAATATTTAAAATCACCTGCCTTAATTTATCTTGGTCAATCATAATTTTTGGCAAGGGCCTTGTAGGTTTCTCCATTTTCATATACAAACCCTTCTTTTCAGCATTAATTCTCAATTCCTTAACAACGCCAGAAACCATCTCTTCTAAAGAAGTCAGTTCCGGGCTAAATTCAATTTTTCCGGCATCCAACCTTGATAAATTCAAGAGGTCATTGACCAGCCTTATTAACCTTTCATTACTTTGATAAACATTTTCCAGCGGTCTCATCTGTTTTTCAGCTAATTGTCCGTAAGTTCCCTCCAAAATCATTGAAATATAACCTTTGACAGCCGTCAAAGGCGTTCTCAGTTGATGTGAGGCAATTGATATGAATTCTGATTTTGCTTTGTCTATTTTTTCAATCTCTTGCCGCCGTTGAATCTCTAGCATAACGCTTTTGATTAAGAGATAGCCAAAAACACAAAATAAGACAAAAAGACCGAGTCCAAGGATCTGCCAGGTGAAACTCTCAGCAGTCATCGCTTGAACCAATAACAATAAACCAATTACTCCGACTAAAAGTTCAGTTAAAATAACTCTAATTTCAAAGAGGTGATATTTAAGAATGGCAAAAGTAGTAAGCAGGACGTAAATTGATACCAATATGTTTAAATAAGGGAGGACAGGAATGCCATACCATAAAAAATAATTTGTCGAACCACTGATAAAACCGATTCCTGTTCCTAATAAAAGATATTTTATTTGTTGTTTTTTTATTACTTCTTGTGTCTTTCGGAATGATTTAAACAATAAATACCAACCAAAACATATAAAGAAAAAAAACATTAGAAGGAATGGGTGAAAAAAGATTCCAGGATTTGGCCAGAAGGGAAAAGATAATTCTCTTCCGACGCTTTTTACAAAATAAGAGGTGAAGTTTGAAAGCAAGAAAAATAACCCTAAACTGTATCCCAAATAAAGCACTCGTTTAAAATTTTTAATAAGGTTCAAAAAAGCAACTATAAAATGTAAATAAAAAATAGGAATAAAGATTGCACCAACCATTAGAATGCGAGACCAGAATAAAGCGGTGCTTTCTATTGTTGAAATTTGCCAGATAAAATAACCAAAACTCCAAAAAGCTACCGAGAAAGCATCTAGGGCGAAAATTTTGTTGGCCAATATTTTTCTTCCTTTTAAATAAACCAAAACCGCTAGAAAAATACTGACAATAAAATTGAATAAACCAGAAAAAGCGAAAAATGAAATCATAGTTTTTTACATTCAACTATATAATGAATTTTTAATGGCTCCCAATAAAATGAACAGTTTTTCGAATTAAAACCAGCTAAAGAAAGGAGTTTGACTATTTCTTTTGGTTTTCTATAAATCATCAACCAATTTATTACTTCTTTTAAAAAGAAACTTTCTAAATTCGGTGCGATTTGACTAGTTAAAAGAACTCCTCCATTTTCTAAGATTTGACATATAGAACTAATTAATTCTACCGCTTTATTGAATGGCCTATATTCTAAAAATCCAACCACTTCTATCAAGTGTGGTTTAAATTCTCTTCCTATTTCATTGACAAAACTCGCGGTTTTATTAATAAAAATAACTTGGTCTTTCACTTTCATTTCTTGTGCTAATTTTTTGGAATTTTCTATGGCTGTTAGATCTAAATCAATTAATACGGCTTTTACTATAATTCCTTTTCTTTTTGCTTCATCTATAACCTCTATTACTCCTTGGGCCGAACCTGAGGCAATAGAAATTAATCTGACCTCTTTATTGTTTTTTGAAATTTCTTTGATATTCTTTAAGAGTAAAAATTTTATTAATCTTATTCGATTTCTTGTTCCTTGAGAGCTTCTTAAGTCATGCCAAAAATCAGCGAATAGATTCTCATCCCCTTTACGATAATTATAAACGATATCTAAAGCTTTCCATCCTGCTGCATTTTCTTTTATTTCTCTACAGTTTTTGCTTACTCCATCAAAAAAGTAAAAATTTGTTTTAGGGTTATGAATAAATTTCTTTTTGATATACACCCACAAGGCAATAATTAGAAAAAGAGGGACAAATAAAATATATATTAATTTTTTTTCAAAATTTAAATCTTTGTTTAATCTTACAAATTGTGGATATCCAGAAAAAATAAAATTTTTCATAAAAATAAAAATTCAAAAACTAGAATCTAACATTCTTTCCCTAGTATATCCTATAATTTGAGCTCCAGCAAGAAAACAGTTTTTGTATAACAAGAAAACTCCGCCGCAAAGGGCGGAGTTTTAGATTTGATTCCAAGCACTAAAACTACATTTCGGGGGGTACGGATGGTGGCGGAGGTGGTGGCGGGGCTAATGGTCCTTCGGGTTTCCTTGGTAAAGTAGGACCTTTCTTTTTTCCGCTCATTAAATACCAGACCGCCAAACCTATCACCACAATTGCCACGATTATCCAAAAAAGAGTCATAAGTTTAGTAAATAATTTATTAATGATTAGTAATTAGAAATCGACCTTGAAATAAGACTCTTATTTTATTTTCGTTTTTATTCTCTTGTCTGTCAAGTAATCAGCAAGGTTATAAATATCTCCGGCACCCATTATCATCACAACTTCCCCACCCTCCAAATTATTTTTTAAATAATTAATGATTTTTTCTTTCGGTAAATAAATCACAGAGTTTCTATCCGCTGCTTTTACTAATTTTTCTGAATTGACTTTCTTTTTTATATCGATTTCTTCCCGGCCGGCCACATCGTAAATATCGGTAATTATTAATTTATCAATCGGCGCCTGCCTGAAAACTTCTACGAAATCTTTAAATAAATAAAAAGTTCTCTGATGCTGGTGGGGCTGGAAAACGCACCAAATTTTTTTTCTCGGGAACTTTTCCCGGGCAGCCTTTAAAGTTGCTTTAATTTCAGTAGGATGATGAGCGTAATCAGAAATTAGGGTATAGGGTTTGGGTTCTAAGATTTTAGTGATTTCGAATCGTCGCCAGGAGCCTCGATATTCTGATAAGGCTTTAAAAGATGTTTTATCAGGAATTTTTAAGGCCCGGGCTACTGCCAAAGCCGCCAAAGCATTAGAAATATTATATTCCCCCGGAACTTTCAAGATTTTTCGCAATTTTTCACCCCCTCTGTCTTTTAATGAATACCAAAATACATTTTTTACGGCCGTGGAAATTATATGATAGATATTTTTATCATCACCATTCGCTATTAATACCCCATCTTTTGGCAAGTGCCCAATATATTTTTTAAATGTTTTAAGAATATTGCCAAGATTTTTATAATAATCGAGATGGTCAGCTTCAATTGTTGTCAGAACAATGATTTTTGGCCAGTAATTTAAAAAAGAGGCCATATGCTCGTCTGCCTCAATTACTAAATATTGTGACTTCCCTACTCTACAATTTGAATCGCCAAATTCTTTTAATTTTGTGCCAATAATTACGGTTGGATCCAGACCGGTTTTCGCTAACAAAAGCCCAATCATCGCCGTGGTCGTACTTTTTCCGTGAGTTCCAGAAACGGCAATCGTAAAATATTTTTTAGTTAGTTCTCCCAGGGCTTCGGGATAGCTTAAAGATTTTATTTTTAGTTTTTTAGCTTCTTTTAACTCCGGATTATCGGGTTTGACAGCCGGGCTGAAAACCACCAAATCAGCATTTTCTGGCAAATTCTTAGCTTTGTGTCTGCCGGTAAAAATTTTAACCCCTAATTTTTTGAGGGTTTTAGTAATTTCCGAGGAAACCAAATCAGAGCCAGTTACTTTATGACCTTTCTTCAGATAGTATTTTGCCAAAGCCGAAACGCCAATTCCTCCGATTCCAATAAAATGAATCTTCATAAGATTTGTTTGAATTAGAGTCTTTTAACGTGGATTTTTACCCGCCCGCTTTGGCGAGCCGAGGAAAATTTTTATATTTTTTTGATTATTGAAATTATTTCTGTAAGATTTTTAACAGTTGCATCGGATTGAAATAGATTAGCAATTTCTCTTTCTATTACTCTTTTAACTTTTCTAAATGATGGATGTGTTCCCCTCTATTCGTTGCCCATATAACAGTAGGGACATTTATTTTCGCAATAATAAATTCAATGAAATGCTACTGATTTGAGTTTTATCATACATAAATTCTTGTCAAAATTATTAGAATAGGATGATTGGGGAATTGTAGGGTTGGGTATTAAATAACTTATTCATGATTTTCAGCGTGGCTGGTACCAGGAATTAACGCTTTGTTCTCGAACTGTTTTTCATACATATCCATCCAACGTCCACAAGCACGCGCACAAACCTTGAGGCGGCCATTTGCTAGCCCCTGGAGATTCCAACTTTCCTCAATCCGCTTGAAAAACTCACCTTCAACAATATCTTTCAGAGAGTGCTCTTTCGCCGAAATCTGGCGAACTCCTCCTACATCACGAAGAATATTCTCTACACCAAGTTCAAATGGGTCTGTGACATTGTAAAGAGTTCTGTAGTTTGCCTGGTCATAAACCCAGCAGCAAGGATAAACCAGTCCTGTTGCACTTACAAACACGCTTCGATTCCGCTTTACTTTGCAATCAATCGGTGTTTTATCAAGGTATTGATTTAAAGAACCAAATTCCTTAATCAAAGTCTCTATGGTTTTCAGCGAATCATTGCGGTAGTTAGGGTTTTCTGGAATCTCTATATATCCTCTCTTTCGCCCGTTGGAATTGTATACAGGATACTTTCCAAACTCCTCGCCCCTACCTTCGAGAGCAGAATCTTCCTTAAACAATACCTTGTAGAATCTATTTGTCCGTTTTACTTGAAAAACCTCAAACCCGAGCTTTGTACTTAACTCCCTTGCTTGCTTAACTTGATGCTCGTTATGCTTAAACACAATAAAGTCCCACTGTGCTCGACCGCCTGCCTGAATAAAGGCCCTAACATTCCTGAGAATGAGAGCAAATACTGTTCCCCGACGATATATGTGATTCGTGTCTTCTAGTCCGTCAATTCCGAACATAACCTTGCCACTTCCAATAACTCGTGCCAGTCTTTCCCACCACGAAGCTGAATGAGTCCCACCGTTAGTGTAAACGTCTATTTCGAGGTTTGGATTGCTACAGTGCATGTATTCGATAATTTCCAACAACTCCTGAGCTAAAGCAGGATCACCGTAGGCACCACATATACTTATGTCCGTGAATTGGTTAAGAAATGTTGGCGGAAAAATCCTTTTACAGTCCTCCAAAGTAAGCTCTGTCATTTGCAATCCGGGACAAACAGCGCCGAAGGCATTTCGACCACACATCGGACAATTAGCATTGCACTTCGTGGTAACTTCAAGGTGAACGCCTCTTATGTCTTCAAAACGGTATATCATCCTAGAAATATGTTATCATCCCGGTCTCTATTTTGCAAAGGAAGAAATAAAGAGGAGCCAGAAGGCAGCGTTCTTTATTGATAAAAGTTAAATTATATATTAATATGTATAATATATAAAAAGTAAATTACGGCAACAAAATGAATAAAAAAGTAAAAAATGATATGGATTATGAATTAATTGGGATTTTTGAAGACAACAAGCCGCAACATGCAATTATTGTTGTATTATTTAAGGGAAGAAGGCTGCCCAAATATTGTGCTCCCATGCCTCGTAATCCAGGGCCGAAGATTAATATATCTTTAAATAATGATCTCTCGGAAATATATTTCTCTGTAATTAAAGAGAATGCTTCAATTAAAGATGGAGCAATATTAATCCAGTTAGATCGGGGTATTCCAATACTAAGAGGATTCAGTTATAGACTTTTTCCTCCGCTATTGAAAACTTCTCGGTTAAAAAATATGGGATCTGGGTATAATAGTGCGCTTGATTTTTCCAATATTAAAAGAGTAATATGTGTTTATTTTATTAATAAAAATGGAGTGAAAAAATTTACTAAGGGAAGAGAAAAAGCATTGTTTAAACTAAAGGCTAATAAATTTGACAAATATGCAAAATAGGTATATTCTATTATTAGTAATTTAATAAAGAGGTGATTCTATGAAAGGTAATGCAGAAAAATTTGACACGGAATTGTACAGGGGCACACATAGATACTATGCAAAACATCGGCCGAGCATTCCAGGAGAAGTAATTGACATAATCGTTAAACACTTTGAGATTAAACCAAGCGATAGAATTTTAGACATTGGTTGTGGCACCGGCCAAGTAGCTATTGCTATGGAAGGTAAATGCCGAGAGATGATATGTATAGATCCTGATCCAGAAATGTTAAAATGGGCTAAAAAAGCAACCAAAAATTCCAAAATAAAGCTTACTTGGATTAATTGCAGAGCTGAAGATTTAAGGAAAATCAAAAAAAAACTGGGTACTTTTAAGATCGCCACAATTTGTAGAGGATTCCATTGGATGAATCAAGAGCAAGTCCTAAAGGACATTGATGATCTAATTGAGGATGATGGTGGCATAGTAATTTTTAGTGATAGGAGCCTTTGGACTGGTCAAGAAGAATGGCAGCAGAAAGTAAAAAAAATTGTCCAGAAATATTTAGGTGAAGAAAGGCATGCAGGAAAAGGCAAATTTAAAGAATCAGAGGAGTCATGGGAAAATATAATCGCTCGTTCACCTTTTAGGTTTATTAAGATACACGATGTGCTAATTGTAAGGAATTGGGATGTAGAGAGTATTATTGGTTATCTCTTTTCTAATTCCTTTGCTGCGCCATATCTTTTTGGTGATCAGGTGAATAGGTTTAAAGAAGAAACAAAAAGTACACTTTTATCTATCAACCCAAAAGGAGTGTTTCAAGAAAATGCAGTTTGGTCAATAGTTCTAGGGTCAAAAAAACCTCATTAGCAAAGCCATTCGGGAATTTTCCGAGTGGCTTTTTTCTTAATAAAAAACATCTATGTAGATAGATGCAATTGATTTTTTATATATTTGATTAAACTTTCCTTATTAACTTCATTGAGTTCCAAGACTGAGGTGTTTCGATTTAAAGAAAAACCATCTTTGTAACCTAAAAATTTCCAATTTTTAGTATTATAGACGGCTCCAAATATTCCTCTAAAAATATTTACATATCCAGTACAAACAACAATAATATTTTTAGGATTATCCTTTTTATTAAATATCATTTTTAAGCTTTCTTTATGGAATATTTTTGAACAAACCGGAGCAATAATCTTGATATATAAGTTTTTGCGCTGACGAATTAACTCATTACACGCATCCATAGCTTCTTTTACCATATAATCTCCAATAGCAATAATATAGAGCTCCTTATCCGACTTATTTTTAAGCCCATAACTTTTGGTCCAAAATCCTTTTTGGACATCTTTATGTGCTTGTTCTATTGAACGTAGTGTTTTAATGTCAGTTTTACCGACAACTTGAATCTGTATAGAACTTTTCTTTGTAAACATTTTGGCGAAACAGGCTAAGGCTTGATTTGTATCGCTAGGGAAATACACATCCACTAAACCATCTGTTTTAGATAATAAAGTATTTAGTAAATCCGGATTTTGATGCGTATAGGTGTTGTGCCATCCTGAACTAGTAAGAATATATTTTAACGAAGGTACTTTAGCTCGCCATTTACAGCAATTGCTAATCTTCAACAACTTGTAATATTGAGAGATTAAACTAGCTGTAATGGGAGCGAAAGCTTCGTAAGTTACATACAGTCCATCTCTTCCAGTTTGGTTATATCCTTGAAGCATTCCATAACAACAGTTTTCATTTAGAATTTCGATAATCCCTCCGTCAGCACGAATAGGAGCAGAAGATTCCCAGTTAGGGTTTCCTTTGATCCCGTTTTTTTCTATAACAGATTCGAGACCGTTAGAAGATCCTTCGTCAGGACTAAATAATATAAAATTTTTATTCTTCTCCCTTAAACAATTAATAGCGTTACTAATAATTTTCATTGGAGAAACGGTTGATCCTAATTTCTGTGCTTCTCCTCTAAATAATTCAACAAGTGTTTTCTTGCCAAAAGAAAATTTTTCTTGTTTTTTTCCATCCATTTCTAATCTTCTACCAATTCTTAAATTCTTTTTAGGAAGATTATTTTCTATTTCTTTCACAGGAAATCCATTACTTTGGAAAAGTTCTTCTGGTCGATAATTTTTCAACCAGCGCTCAATAATTTGCAAATGATTGGTTACTGAATCAGGATATTTTAATTCACCGACTTTATGACTCTGGTGACTGCCTACAAATTTTCTATTGTTAATTTCCCGAGGGCCGGTTACTCCTTTCTGACTTTTTAAAATAATCACTGGAATCTTCGCATCGGTTCCATTGATCCAATCTTCATGTATTTTTGCTATAGAAGTAAAAGTTTTTCCACATTGATTATGTGACAATCCGCAAAAAAACGGTTGCATGCCAAGAGAAGAAAAAAAAGATTTTATACTATCATCACTCCAGGTACTTAAAAGCGACCGCGACCCCATTCTATATTTATTAAGATTAATTGCCAAAATTAGGAATCCGTCTTTTTTAGGTGTTAAAAATTCTCTACACAATAACGATGACATTGTTGCTCCAGATTCAAATTCACCATCTCCTATGATACAAAGACTATTCTTTTGGGGATTATTTAATATAGACCCTATGGAGCAAGCTAAAGCCGTCCCTAATTCCCCTCCAGCATTAATAACTCCCGGCAATGCTGAAGACACTTCAGTTTGTAATCGAGGATCAAGGCCAAACCTAGAAATAAAATTATATAACCCTTTAATACCGTAATCTAAATCAGGATAAATTTCCCCGAGACTTCTTTCGAGGTATAAATTAGCCAATAAGGCTGGGGCAGCGTGTCCAGAACCTAAGATTAAATAGCTACTACTACCAGTAATTCGAATATATCTGCAAAAATGAGCATAGAGGAAGTTGATACCAGGACATGTCCCCCAATGACCTAACACTACATCTTTAAGGTCGTCGAAATTAAGCTTCTTTTTTAACAAAACATTATCTTTCAAAAATAACTGAGTGGCAGCAAGATAATTTGCTGCTCTAAAATGACAATCAACACTTTGATAATTTGAATCTTCAGTTACCATAATTTAAATTTCCAATAATATATTCTCCAGTTCAAATAAGTTAGAAATTGTAGGTACTTGCGAATTTTTGATCCTTTTATCTCGACACAATAAAACAGCTTTCCAGTTTGCTTTTAATGCTGGCTTAATATCGTATTTAACATTATCTCCAACATATAATAATTCTTGTACATCTAACCCTACTGCTTTTTGGGCATAATTAAATATTTCAACATCTGGTTTCGCCATTCCGACCCTACAAGATAAAATACTGATCTCGACATAATTACCTATTCCAAGTTTGTCATGATCAAAGTCTGTCCACATGGTTGTGTTAGAAAGAAGTCCCAATCTATAGTTAACACTTAGTCTTTTAAGGGAAGGCTTAACATCTTTATACAAACGTACTTCATAGGAATATGCTGAAAGTCTTTTATATAAGGTTTCCCAATCATCAATTTTTAGATCTTCACACAATCGAATAACTAGTTTCTTTTTAGAATCAGATAACTTCCATAAATAATCCTGTTTTTTAACATTGAAAGCAGTTGTAGGTTTATGGGTAAA
>Ga0315555_1003015_pt1 | contig 11671 bp, 13 predicted proteins | sample SalMarSW160380MG_FD_202113 | JGI IMG/M metagenome (GOLD analysis project Ga0315555, IMG submission 202113) | Salt marsh sediment microbial communities from the Plum Island Ecosystem LTER, Massachusetts, United States - Salt Marsh Sediment SW1603-80 ...
GAAAGTGCCAGGATTTGTGCAGATTCGATGCAATACATTTCAATGGCCAGGGAAACGACGTGGTTGACAAGACATTTACCATTGATCCTATTTCCTGTGAAGGCTGTAAGGTATGTGTGGAATTCTGCCCGGCAGATGCAATTGAATTTAATGACAGCATAAACGGACAGTGGTTTATATCAGATACGCGATTCGGCCCTATGGTCCATGCCAAATTAGGGATCGCTGAGGAAAACAGCGGCAAATTGGTAACTGTTATTCGCAAAGAGGCCAAGAGAATAGCACAAGAGCAAAAAAAAGATTTGCTGATTGTCGATGGTTCGCCGGGAATAGGCTGTCCTGTAATTGCGTCAATTACAGGGGCAGACCTGGTGCTGGTAGTTACAGAACCGACACTTTCCGGCAAACACGATTTAGACAGGGTATCAAAACTTACGGCAAACTTTGGTATTGAGACCCTGATTTGTATTAACAAAGCAGATATAAACCCGCAGATAACAGGTCAAATCAGCGAAGATGCTCGGCAGCGAGGATTAAAGGTTATAGGAAAAATCCCTTATGACGAGGCTTTCACCAAGGCCCAGATTATCAAGGCAAGCGTAGTCGAATATACTGGAGGTGCCATAACAGAACAGATAAAGGCATTATGGAAACAGGTTACTTATGCCCTCGGCTGAGCGGAAGCTGCAAATAAACGAACCAAAGGCATCCAGATTTGATTTTGATCTGCATGCAGACAGCTATGATGGCTGGTACGCTGGCAGGCGAGGTGCGATGTATGACCGCTTAGAAAAGAAAGCGATTAGTCGGTACCTTCCACCAAGTACCAAAGGTACGAAATTATTAGAAGTTGGCTGCGGTACTGGCCATTGGAGTCAGTTTTTCAGTGAATATGGTTTTGAAGTTACCGGAGTTGATGTCTCTGAGCAGATGATAGACATAGCCAAAAGCAAAAATATCTCCAACGCGTCATTTCAAGTCGCTGATGGCCATTCTTTGCCCTTTGCCGATAATACATTTAACGTAACAGCGGCAATTACAACCTTGGAATTTGTTCACGATGCCAAGACAGTAGTACGAGAAATGGTACGATGCACTTACAAACGCGAGGGACTATTGATAATCGGCGTGTTGAATGCGTTAGCCAGATTGAATCGTAAACGGCAACAAGACTCTGGATCACCATACGCCAAGGCTCGATTGTTTTCTCCAAGCCAGCTAAAACAGTTTTTAGAACCATTTGGCCAATCGGCTATAGTTACCGTCGGGTTCGTTCCTAACCTAAAGCTTTTTTTACCATTAGCACCATTAATTGATAGGCTCGGTCGCATACTACACATTCCTTATGGTGTTTTTATTACAGCGAAAGTAAAGTTATGAAAGTCCAGGCAGAAATAAGCTTATATCCATTGCGACAAAAGGATTTGACCAAACCGATTCGGCAGTTTGTCCAAGTCTTGGAGAACGACGAGCTAAAAGTTAAAACAGGAGCAATGAGTAGTTTCGTTAGCGGAGACAGCGAGGTTCTTTTTCGAAATCTGCGAGAGGCTTTCGAACAGCTTGCTAAAGAATATGAGGTTGTACTGACCGCGAAGATTTCCAACGCGTGTCCCGACACTGAGAAAGATATAGAAAGCATTTGAGCAAAAAGGGAAATTGGATTATGTCAGAAAAAACTATTGGTCTTCAGGCTAACCAACACCCGAAGAGCCAAACTCAGCCTGAAATCAGCTATCGACCAACCGTATGTCCTTATTGCACTTCCGGATGTGGCGTATACCTTGTGGTTAAAAACGACAAGATAATTGGTCAAGAGCCTATGAAGTCATATCCTACAAACGAAGGGAAGATGTGTATAAAAGGCAATAACATCTATAAACTTTTATCCCATCCGCAGAGGCTGCGGAAACCGCTGGTAAATGGGAAAGAATGCTCCTGGGGAAAGGCACTGGAGCTAATTACAGAAAAATTGGGGGGGGTTTCTGCTGAGGATTTTGGAATAATCGGTTCCGGGAAAACATCAAATGAAGAAGGGTACGTGCTCCAGAAATTTGCTAGGGTAGTTATGAACACAAATAACATCGAATATTGCGCAAGATTTTGTCACTCATCTACGGTGAGCGGTCTTGGGCCCGCAGTTGGCAGTGGAGTCATGGAGACTTCACAATTAGATATAAACCAAGCGGACTGCATATTTTTAGCAGGTGTAAATATTCAGGAGAATTTTCCTGGCATAGCAAGGCGTATACGTAGAGCAAAAAACAATGGTACCAAAGTAATCGTGCTTGATCCAAGAATCACTGCGACCGTAAAAAATCTCGCAGACATTCATCTACAGTTAATCCCTGGCACTGATGCATCTCTGCTTAATGCAATGATTAAAGTCATAATAGATGACGGTCTGGAAAATAAGCAGTTCATTAAAGCAAGAACTGCGGGTTATGATGAGCTTAAAGCCTTTGCTTCAAATGTAGATTTAGAAAAAGCTCAGAAAATTACATCTGTACCTTTAGATAAAATCAAGGCTTCAGCATCTGCTTTTGCTAAAGCTGCTAAAGGTTGTATTCTTTATGATGAAGGAATCACACAGCATATAACCGGTTCAGATAATGTCAAACTTCTTGCTAACATGGTTTTATTGACAGGTCATATCGGCAAGCCGGGAACAGGCGTTAATCCTATGAGAGGTCAGATCAGCGGGGAAGGCAGTGGGGATATGGGATGTGTTAATGTTTTCTATCCAGGATTCAAACGTGTGAACAAAGAAACCGCCGAACATTTTCAGAGATTATGGGGTGTTGAAAGTCTGCCTTCGCAACCGGGTAAAACGTATATGGACATACTAAACACCTCCAAGGTTATCTATATGGTAGGTGTAAATCCAATGATAAGCGCACCTGATTCCAATAACGTGAGAAAGTCGCTTGAAGAGCTGGACTTCTTAGTCGTTCAGGACATATTTATGACAGAAACTGCCGAACTCGCTGATGTGGTACTGCCTGCTGCCACCTGGGTCGAAAGAGAAGGAACACATACGGGCATCGACAGAAGGGTATATAAAATCAATAAAATTGTAGAGCCGCCGGGTCAAGCCAAATCAGATTGGTGGATAACAATGAATATAGCCAAACAGATGGGCTTTTCAGACAAATTCAACTACAATTCATCAAAAGATATTTTTGAAGAAATAAGAACTTGTGTCCCACAGTATGCAGGCATCAGTTATGAAAGATTAGAGAAAACTACCGGCGGGATTCACTGGCCGTGTCCTTCGGAGGACCATCCCGGAACTCCGACCATGTTTACGGAAAAATTTAATACCCCTGATGGCCAAGGCCATTTTCAGCCGGTTGATTACAAACCGCCCGCAGAGTCCCCCGACCAAGAATACCCTTTCATCCTTACTACAGGCAGAGTTATTTTTCATTACCATACTGGTAGTATGACAAGAAGAACAGATAACCTCTATAGCGAAGTGCCTGAGGCTTTTATCCAGATACATCCTGAAGACGCTCGCGAGTTGAATATTAGTAATGGCGAAAAGGCCATCGTAAAATCAAGACGCGGACAGCTTGAAATCAAAACAAGTATCAGCCCGGATATAACCAGAGGAGTCGTATTCATCCCATTTCACTTTAACCGAGCAAACGCAAATATCCTTACTAATCCAGCCCTTGACCCTGCCTGCAAAATGCCTGAATTTAAAGTCTGTGCAGTAAATATAGAAAAAGCCGATGAAAAAATAAGGTAATGTATAATGAAAACAGGTGAGTTATATATTGGTATTTCCTCTGAGAAACAAATTGTGGAAAAAGCAGAAAATGGAGGCGTAGTTACTTCGCTGTTAAAACTCGCTTTGAAAACTAAGTTAGTAGATACCGTTGTTGCAGTTAAAAAGGGTAAAAATAGATATGAAGCTATCTTATCTTTTATGACTGAGCCTGAGGAGGTTAACGAATGTGCCGGCTCGCTTCATTTTGCAACACCGGGCATCGCGAAAAATGTAAAGAAATATCTGGATACTTACAATAAAAAGATAGCTGTGGTTTGTAAATCATGTGATGCAAGAGCTCTGATAGAACTTGCCAAAATAGGCCAGGTAAACATTGAGAATATAATAATGATAGGTGTTAATTGTTCCGGGACCTTAGCTGCCGTCCCGCATATTAATATGCTAAGAGAATCTGGAATCGATCCTTACAGACTGATTCATGAAGATATTGATGACGATAAACTTATTTTGAAGTTTGATGGAGACACGCAAAAAATCTTCCGTTTAAACGAACTTGAAGAAAAGGGACTGGGCAAGCGAAGAAACTGTCAGAGGTGTGAATATCCCATACCGCAGATGGCTGATCTGGCCTGCGGCAAATGGGGATTAAACGGCCAGCGAGGAACACTTGTTGAACTGTGTTCGACAAAGGGCAAAGAACTGTTCGCCAAAGCAGTCTCAAAGGGGGTTATAGAAATCAAGACGGCTTCTGAAGAACAGATAAAACTAAGAAAGCAGGAGGAAACTAAGAAAATTGACTTTGCCAAAGCACGTCAAAAAGAGGATTTTGCAATACCTGAAGACAAGTTCTATTGGTTGTCTCAACTGCAGGCCTGTATCAAATGCTACGGCTGTCGTGACGCCTGCCCTTTATGCCACTGCAAAAGATGTGTCTTAGAAAGGGACATTCCGGAGACAGTTGAAAGGGGCGTCATACCGCCTCCACCGACGTTTGGGATGATAAGATTATTCCACGTTGCATGCTACTGTGTAAATTGCGGACAGTGCGAAGACGTATGTTCTGCTGATATATCTATATCTGCTCTGGCGCATTATCTGAGCAAACACGCAACGGAACTCTTCGATTATGAGTCGGGTGTAGATATGGATGTTCGACTCCCACTTTCTGCTATTCCTGAATCTGAAAGAGCAAATAAGTCTACAGAATTAGAGGCAATAAAAAGGTGATTTTTTGAAGTATATAGAAGGACAATCGAACTTTCAATAAAGGGGAAAGACTCTTATGGCAAAAGAAAGCAGCACTTTTCAGATTGATGAAAACAAGCGAAAACAAATGCAGGCCGAGCAGGATCAAATCCGCAAGAGAGTAAAACAAATAAAGCACCAGATACTAGTACTCAGCGGCAAAGGAGGCGTTGGCAAAAGCACAGTGGCAGTAAATCTTGCGACTTCGCTTGCTCTTTCTGGCAAAAGTGTTGGGCTTCTCGACATTGATATACACGGCCCAAGCATCCCGAAGATTCTGAACCTTGAAGGAAAGACCGTCCAGGCAGCAGGAGATGTGATTTTGCCCGTTGAAATGGCAGAAAACTTAAAAGTTATGTCTATAGGTTTTCTGCTGCGAGGCGGCGACGATGCTGTGATATGGAGAGGCCCAATGAAATATCAGATGATAAAGCAATTCTTGAAGGATGTGCAATGGGGCAACCTCGACTTTCTGATTGTTGACAGCCCGCCTGGGACCGGCGATGAGCCTCTCAGTGTGGTTCAGCTTCTGGAAAAAGCCGATGGCGCAATTATAGTTACTACACCTCAGGAGGTGGCACTGTCTGACGTTCGCAGATGTATTACCTTCTGCCGGAATCTCAATCTACCTGTTATCGGCGTATTGGAAAACATGAGCGGTTTTGTCTGTCCGAATTGTGGTGAGAAAACGGACGTCTTTAAATCCGGCGGCGGTGAAATTATGGCTAACGAGATGCACGTGCCCTTCTTGGGCCGGATTCCTATAGATCCGCAAATCGTACAAGCTTGTGATTCAGGTCAGCCGTATGTACAGCATTATAGTTCGAGCCAGGCGGCACAAGCTTTTAAAGAAGCTATGCTGCCGTTACTTAAACTTGAAGAAAAACGTTAAGAATTACGGCGAAAACTGCGTGGAATAACGTGTCGTTAAGCTATCAAAGGAACAGTATAATATGGAAAACGTAGTAATTGCAGGATCTGGTCCTGCAGGGTTGACGGCTGCCCTTTATACTGCCAGAGCAGACCTGAACCCGCTGGTACTGGAAGGACATATACCAGGCGGCCAACTAATTGTTTCTAATGAAGTGGAAAACTATCCCGGTTTTACGGAACCGGTATCAGGTATAGAGTTGGTAGATCGGTTTCGAAAGCAGGCGGAACGATTCGGATCGCATTTTAAATCAGAATCTGTAGAAGAGGTTAAGAAGCGAGACAACATTTTTGAGGTTGGTACAGGCAATCAAACAATCGCAACAAGATCCTTGATAATAGCAACCGGGGCTCAAGCAAGGCGATTGCCCATTCCCACGGAGTGCAAGTTTTACGGAAAAGGTGTATCAGGGTGTGCTACTTGTGATGGCGCTTTCTTCCGTGACAAGGAAATCCTGGTTGTAGGTGGAGGAAATACTGCTATGCAGGATGCTGTATTTCTCACCCGGTTTGCCAGCAAGGTGACGATTGTTCACCGGCGTGATTATCTGCGTGCAGCTGCTATTGAAGTTGAACGAGCAAAAAAAGAACCAAAGATTGAATGGATGATCCCCTGGATTGTGGAAGAAATACTCGGTAATGACTCTGTAACCGGTGCTATATTGAGAAATCCTCAAACAAACGAGAAACACCGTATCCGGTGTGACGGTATTTTTGTAGCTATCGGCCATGATCCTCAAACCAAAGTCTTCAAAGAACTGGTTAAGACAGACGCAAATGGATTTATTCAAGTTGAAGCAGGTTCTACCAGGACATCAATGCCGGGGGTATTTGCCTGTGGTGATGTTCGGGACCTTGTTTATAAACAAGCAGTCGTAGCTGCTGGCCATGGATGCATGGCGGCCATTGATGTGGAACATTATTTGGAAAGGAAAGGATAACATGCTTAACACAGATCTAAAACATCTCGAAACTGAAGAAGAGGTCAAAGAAGTATTGGAGAATAACGAAAACGTTATGGTTTGCTGTGGCAGAATGGGACCGATGTGTATTCCTGTCTATGGCATTATAGAACAACTGGAAGGTGAATATTCCCATGTTACCTTTCGGGATCATGATTTTGATATACCAGCAGCAGATTTTATAAAGAGTTTGCCGGAGTGTTCATCTTTCATGGGACTGCCATTTACAGTTTATTTCAAGAATGGAAAAGTTATGGCTGCTACATCCAGCATTCAGACCAAGGAGCAAATAACGGAGATTTTAGATAAGGAGTTTGGCAAATCGTCATAAAACAATGTTCATCAAAACTCAAGAAGGAGCATAGTAAAATGAGAATAGCAATTCCATTAGCACAGGGCAAACTAAGCCTTCATTTCGGTCATTGTGATCAATTCGCAATCTTTGAAATTGATGATGACAGCAAAAAAGTTGTCAGCAGAAATAATGAGACACCACCTGCCCATGCACCGGGAGTATTGCCGCAATGGCTCGGCGGTATAGGGGTAAATGTAATTATTGCTGGCGGTATGGGCCAGCGAGCACAACAGCTTTTTGCACAAAACGGCATTCAAGTAGTTATTGGTGCACCATCTAGCACACCTGAAGAACTTGTTTCAGCTTATTTACAAGACACACTTGCGACAGGAGATAACATCTGTGATCACTAACATATCTGAGATACGCGGTTGCACAAATAATCCTGTGAAAAAAAGAGGTTAATTATTATGAAAGTGCTGGTCTGCGGCAAAGGCGGATGCGGGAAAAGTACTATTGTAGTCCTGCTATCCAAAGAGATGGCCGAAAGAAAAAATAAGGTTTTAGTGATCGATAGTGATGAGTCAAATACCGGCCTTCACCTTCGTCTGGGAATGACCAAGCCAGAAGATTTTATGAATTACTTTGGCGGTAAAAAGATTCTATTTGAAAGAACTAAAGAGATAACAGGTAAATGGAAATTAGATGACTTGCCTAAAGAGTATTTATCCGAGAAGGGCAATATTCAACTTCTCTCGATGGGCAAGATTTACGAATTCGGTGAAGGATGTGCCTGCCCTATTAACGTACTTTCTTCGAGAATGTTGGAGATTCTTGACGTAGGAGAAAAAGAGTTTTTGATCGTAGATACCGATGCCGGTATAGAGCATTTTGGCAGAGGCGTAGAAAAAGGTGTCGATTTGCTGGTCGTCATCATCGACCCATCTCGAGATTCAATACTTTTGGCCCAGAAGATATCCGACCTGGGCAAGCAGGTTAACAAGCCTACGTATTATGTACTCAATAGAGTAAACCGAGAAACAGAAAAGTTACTTCTGGACTCAGTAGATAAAGAGAAGGTGATAGCCATTATTTATGAAAATAAGGATGTATTCATGTCGTGTCTCTCTGGCAATGAGCTTACGATTTCTCTTGAGGGAATTAAAGAGATTGCCGACAGGATAGAATCTGAAAAAAGAAAATTGGTAGTTAAATCAATATAACAAAAACAAAGGACAGAAACATGTGCTTAGCCAATATTTATCGACGTGGAAATGGGGGGAAGCTGATCGCAAAAGAGATTGCCTATCTTAAAGTTGATGGTGACCAAATAGAGATGGAGAACCTTGCGGGAGAAAGTAAAAGTCTGCGAGCAAAAATAAACGAGATAGATTTTATGAACTCTGACGTTTTTGTGGACGAATTAGCTCCTGAAAGCAATAAGTATGAAATAAAGGAGAAAGAATAAAAATGATTGGCCAAACTCAAAAACCGATAGAGGAAATTCTCGAGTACTTGGAAGGTAAGGAAAAGGTTGTTCTCGTTGGGTGCGGGGGATGCGCTACAGTTTTTCATACAGGCGGTGAGACCGAAGTAAAAGAAATGGCGAAAAGGCTTATTAAAAGAGGAAAACAGGTTTTAGCAGCTATTGCCCCACCCTTCGGGGAATTTACCTGCTATCTTCCTTGGAGTAAAGCTCGCTTAAATGAATATCGAAAACAAATCGAAGAATCTGATGCTATCCTGATGTTGACATGTGGCGATGGACTTCAAGTTGTGAGGGAGTTAATTCTGGAAGAAGAGTTTGACCTTGTAAAGCCTATTTATCCAGGAATAAATCCAATAGGACATATGGGAGGAGGCCCGACTCTATTCAAAGAGAAATGCCAACAATGTGGAGAATGCGAACTTGGTATATTCGCTGGAATCTGTCCTTTGACTCAGTGTGCTAAAGGGTTGTTAAATGGGCCGTGTGGAGGAAGTAAAGATGGAAAATGTGAAGTAGATTCCGAACGTGATTGCGCATGGATAAAGATTTATGAACGTCTAAAAGCGTTGGGTGAGCTGGAGAAGATGAGAAAAATAGTCGAACCCAAGGATAGGAGCAAAATGACCCGACCTCGGCAAATCGAAGTTGCTCCTCTTGAGATGAAGTAATATTTTCAGTCGAAACCCAAAAGGATAGGAGTAAACATATATGAGTAATGATCCACTAACGCCGTACGGTAACAAACCAATGGTTACACCTATTGTCAACGCAATCAATTATGAATACAGTTCTTTCGAAGTGCTGCGGCAGATTACAGATGGCCAAATAGATGGCTATACCTATCATAGAGATGACAATCCAACAGTCCGAGCGGTGGAGAAAAAAATAGCTGCATTGGAGGAAGCTGAGGATTGCATTATTTGCACTTCAGGGATGGCCGCCTGCACAATGGTGTATTTAACATATCTTAGCGCAGGTGATAACCTGATAATATTCTATGACGTGTATGGTGCTCATTATAAGGTTTCACTTCTCTTGGAACGGTTCGGCATTGATATAACATGGCTTGATGCTCGTGAAGGCCATAAAATCGCAGAGCATATCAAACCAAATACAAAAATGATATTTTGTGAAAGTCCAAGTAATCCTTTATGCAAAGTTTTGGATATAGCTGCCTTGCGCAAGGAGGCTGATAAGGTAAATGCTCTTTTAGTAGTTGATAATACTTTTGCCACTCCATATCACCAGAAACCGCTGTTGCTTGGTGCCGATTTAGTTATACATAGTGCCACAAAAGGATTAGGTGGACATAACGACCTTATGGCAGGTGCTGTAGCTGGCTCGAAGGAACATTATGATAATCTATGGTTTACCCGTCAGGCTATCGGGACAACGTTAGACGCCTATTCAGGATCGCTGTTGGAACGAGGCCTTAAAACCTTTGAGCTTCGAGCAGAAAAGATGACAGCGAATGCTATGGCTATAGCAAAATATTTATCCGGCCATCCAAAAATTTCTCGAGTTTACTATCCGGGCTTGAAGGCTGATCCCGGGCACTCAATTGCTGCTAAACAAATGCGTAATGGATTCGGCGGAGTTTTGGCATTTGACGTCGGCAGAAACCAGGAAGATGCCAAAAAGCTCATAAGCGAGCTTCAAGTTATATATCATGCGGTTAGTTTAGGGGCAACCGAATCACTGATTTGTATACCGTACCTTACAACGCTGCTTTATATGCCGCCGGAACGTCGGACCGCTTTCGGGATTAGTCCTAACACCGTTCGTCTCTCTGCCGGAATTGAAAAAACAAAAATAATTATAGAAGATTTGGAACAGGCATTGGATAAATTAGAAATCAAACCTGAGCCAAAGACCAAGATTGATGTTGCACAAAAGGGTCCAGAGAAGAGAGGAAGTGACTATGCCGACGTACGAATATAAGTGCGTGGATTGCGGCTACAAATTTGAAAAGTTCCAAAGCATGAAGGACAAACCCATTGAGAAATGCCCGAAGTGCGAAGGCAGAGTTCAGCGTTTAATCAGCGGCGGATGGGGCATAATTTTCAAAGGCTCAGGCTTTTATGCAACCGATTACGCCGACAGTAATTCTCCAGCCTGTGGTAGAGAAAGACCTTGCTGCGGCCGTGATATACCTTGCGATAAGAGACCTTGTGAGTAAAGAGCAAGTACACAACAAGGTTTGCCTCTGCAGAGAACAGGTTAAATGTCGTTACAAAATCTTCCTTAATCAATGGAAAATATAATTATTAGTCTTGTTTTGAGCCTGTTGATTTTAGTTCCCATAGCCTATAAATGGGAATTGAATCTTAAAGTTGTTTCAATCAGCGCCCTTATTATTGGTCTGGTTGTCGGATTGGCCATAAATATCACTGAAGGATATTTGTATATGTCACTGCCATTGAAATTAGTAAGCTGCTTCATTTTAATTGTCTTAATATCCATGTCGGCATTAATGTTCCGATTTTATAGAGATCCGGATAGAGTTCCGCCGGAGGGAGAAAATATAATCCTATCACCCGCAGATGGCACTATTAAATATATTAAATCTATAGAAAAAGGCGAAATTCCATTTTCTTCAAAGGGCAAAGAAAAAGTAAGGCTTTCTGCACCATTAACGGGTATTTTGAAGGATGAGCAGGGTTATTTAATTGGAATACTGATGACTTATTTAGATGTCCATGTTACGAGGACGCCAATCAAGGGCAGGCTCACCTACTTCAAACATATCCCCGGGCAGTTCCATTCTCTGAAAAAAGAGGATGCCCCATATAAAAATGAAAGGGTGATTGAGATTATCGAGAATGATAAGTTCAAAATCGGCTTGATTCAAATAGCCTCACGGTTAGTCAGACGCATTGTGACATACTCGAAGGAAGGAGACGAGCTGACTTTGGGCCAAAGGATAGGGATGATTACATTTGGCTCCCAGGCAGATGTCGTACTGCCCAAGCTACAAGGTTTAAAGATTAAGGCCAGGGTCGGGGAACAAGTATACG
>Ga0315555_1003022_pt1 | contig 11662 bp, 12 predicted proteins | sample SalMarSW160380MG_FD_202113 | JGI IMG/M metagenome (GOLD analysis project Ga0315555, IMG submission 202113) | Salt marsh sediment microbial communities from the Plum Island Ecosystem LTER, Massachusetts, United States - Salt Marsh Sediment SW1603-80 ...
ACGCAAATGTCCTTATCTTTGAGCGGTTAAAAGAGGAGTTACGATCTGGACGTAATTTAAGGCAAGCAATCGATCTGGGCTGGAGCCGGGCTTGGCCTTCTATCCGTGACTCGAATTTCTCGACTTTAATCACATGCCTGATCCTGTTTTGGTTCGGAAGCACCTTTGGAGCGAGCATTGTCAAAGGTTTCTCATTGACGCTGGCTCTAGGTGTGCTGGTGAGCATGTTTACGGCCATTATCGTTACCCGTACTTTTCTCCATGTAGTGCTGGACAATATTGACTTCTCTGAACATCATGGTTGGTTCGGTGTGTAGGAGCTTGGAATGTTAAACATAGTAAAACGACGCTATATTTATTTCGGGATCTCCTTGCTGGTTATCGTTCCTGGTCTTCTGGCTCTAGTCATCTGGGGTTTGCCGCTAGGGATCGATTTTACCGGTGGTAGTTTATTGGATGTGCGCTTCGAATCGGGAAATGTACCCCCATCGGCAGAGGTCATCGCGCTTTATACCGAATTCGGTTTCAGCGATACCTTAGTCCAGACTTCCGGGCAAAATTCCATCGTTATCCGTACTAAGAGTATGGACGAGAACACGAGAACCAATATTGTCTCTGAAATGGAAAAACGCTTTGGCAGCCAAATCGTCGTACAGAGTTTCGAATCTGTAGGACCTTCCGTCGGGCAAGAAGTCGCTACTCGTGCAGCCGGTGCGGTCGGACTGGCTGCCGTCGGGATATTAGCTTATATCACTTTTGCATTCAGAGGGGTTGCCAACGCATTTCGATATGGCGTAAGCGCTATCGTCGCTATGTTCCATGACGTCGCGGTAGTTGTTGGAATCGAAGCGATACTCGGTCATTTCCTTGGTTGGGAGGTAGATGCCCTTTTTCTCACCGCGTTACTTACTGTTATCGGGTTTTCTGTACACGACTCCATCGTGGTGTTTGATCGTATCCGCGAGAATGCCACTATCTATCGACGAATACCCTACGAGCAGGTCGTTAACCACTCAATTGTTCAAACTCTCGACCGCTCTATTAACACACAGTTGACCGTAATGTTTACGCTATTAGCTTTAGCCCTCTTTGGGGGTGTCACTCTACGACACTTTGTCGTCACATTACTGGTGGGGGTTTTCAGCGGTACCTATTCCTCTATTTTCAACGCCTCACCAATACTGGTGGTATGGGAAAACCACGAGTGGCGCTATTGGTTCAAGCGGGGAAACGGTAAAGAATCAGTCGCTTAATATCACTCATAAAAAATTCGGGGTTCTGATTGACAGGAGAAAGTACTGCCAACCACGACCTCTTAATATTTAATGTCCATGAATACTAATTCTCACCATTTATCAGCGAACTCGATAGATACAGCAGATCAATTTTCCCGAGACAAGCCCATCGAATTAGCCACGCATACCAGGAGTAGTCCTGTTATTGGTTGTTTTAAAGTTATACCTGCGATCGGTTTGTTGACCTTGCTCATCATCTTCTATCTTCTGGCGCCTACAAGAACAAATATCCTTTTATTAGGTATTGACCGTGCCCCAGAGAGAGCTGATTTAAGCAGGAGCGATACCATAATAATGATGACCGTCTTGCCCCCCAGACCTTATGTTGGTATGCTATCCATTCCTCGTGACTTATGGGTTTCTGTACCAGGAGTTGGTGAAAACCGGATAAACACTGCTCATTTCTACGCTGAATTAGAAGCCCCTGGTAGTGGACCATTGAGGGTGATGGAGACCATTCAGCAGAATTTTGATGTCAAAATGGATTATTACGTGCGTATCCGTTTCGATGGTTTACAACAGATTGTTGATGTTTTAGGGGGTGTGGATATCCAAATAGATCATCCAACTGCGCTCTATACGGCAGGATTACACCATTTGGATGGAACACAGAGCTTGGCCTTTGTCCGAGACCGGCAAGGAGCTGATGATTTCTCTCGCATTGAAAATGGTCAGCTTTTCTTTAAAGCGGTTTGGAACGAGATTAGAGATCCATCGTCATGGCCACGCCTGCCAGCATTCATGATCGCTTTGAGGAGTGCAGTTGACACCAATATCCCAATATGGCAGTGGCCACGCCTGGCTTTGGCGGTCCTGCGGGCGGGTGCCGACGGCATTGACGCACGGGTAATCTCGAGAGAAGAAGTTTCACCCTTCACTACCTCGGGGGGAGCCCAGGTGCTCGCCCCGATTTGGGAAAAGATCAACCCATTAGTCAATGAAATATTTAACCAGTAACCCGGAAATCATCTGTTACTGACCCAAATAGGTGATGATGATATTGCGAAAAAAGAGGATTAATGTCGCCCCAGTAATCAGGAAGGGGCCATAAGGAATTGCCCGGAAGAATTGGAATCTTCGAGTGACTAACATCCCTATCATGTAGACCAAGCTGACAAAACCACCAATCAAAATAGCCAGAATAAGCCCCACCAATATCCCAGGCCAACCCAAGATTAATCCTAAGACACCAGATAGGTTGACGTCTCCAAAACCCAACGCATCCTCTTCGATTTCTTTTCCCTGCCTGCGAGACATTAATTTGACAAAAAAATTCCCCATCATATAAAGTATAAACATGATCCCAAACCCCGCCACACCTCCTATAATGGTGGGAAGAAGGCCATGGGACCAAATTCCAATGATCAACCCCAGGATTGCACCAGCGACACTGACCGGATGCAGAATCAGGCGGTGTTCTAGGTCTATTACCGTGACCAATCCGAAATAGATCAATACGAGGAATCCGGTTAAGAAATTCAAGTTATTCGGAGGCGAGAGCCAAAGCCAGACTGCTGTAATGGTTGCGATGACATCAACTATCCAGATCCGCCATAAACGTCGGGTACCACAAACGTGGCACCTTCGGGGCCAAATAAAATAATTGTGCCAGGAGAGCTCTGATCCGCATACCGGGCAAAATGGGGCTGTTATTCTACGACGATATGGCAGGGTGTCTGCGAGATAATTCACCAGTTCACCTGCCAGCAACCCAAGTAGGAAAGCCAAGATTACCATATGTTGAAGAATTATAGCAGCACAATGGAAGGAATTTCCCCTTTCAGACATAACAATTTTGTTTTTCAGTTAAAATTCGTTTGATGATCACCGCCCCATTAATCGCGCTTCTGACAGATTTTGGCAACCAGGATCCTTTCTGTGGCATTATGAAAGGCGTGCTGGCGAAAATTGCCCCCGGTATCCCATATATTGACATCAGCCATGAGATACCCCCTGGAGATATCCGCCATGCAGCCATTACTTTGTGGCAATCACGTCCATATTTTCCAGACGGTACAGTTTTCCTTTGCGTCGTAGATCCAGGAGTCGGCACTGACCAGCGTGGGATCATCCTGCAATCTGGTGCAAATACCTTTATTGGACCAGATAATGGTATTTTCACTTTCATTCTCGACCAAGGATTCCAAGCCTGGGAATTGCAGAATCCCGAATTTGCCTTGCCAAACCCAACCAATACTTTTCACGGGCGGGATATATTTGCTCCGGCAGCTGCCTTTGTTGCCAGGGGTATTCCTGGCTCTGAATTTGGTCGTGTAATCCAGGATTTAATCTTGTTGTCCCCCCCATATTTACGATCTCCCGATGCCCAATCTCTTCAGGGTGAAATCCTGTACGCGGACCACTTTGGTAATCTGCTCACCAGCCTGGGCTGTTTCACTCATGTCAATGAAGAGATAATAAAATTTTCACCTTGGTTTCTAAGCGCAAAGAAGCCCTTAACTCCACAAACTTTTCTAATCAATCTAATTGATATAAATCTACCCAACGGGATATCCCTACCCTTGGTAAGCACTTTTACCGAGGCACCCCCTGAAGGTTGTGCTGCACTTATTGGTAGCTGTGGTCTAATAGAGATCGTTGCCAACCAGAAGAGCGCCGCGGTGATGCTGGACCTACATACTGGTGATCACATTACCCTTTCCTCAAGGAGGCAGAATCCAAATGGATAAATTTATCATTGATGGCAGCTATCCATTACAAGGAGAGATCACGCCATCTGGAAATAAAAATGCAGCCTTACCGCTTCTGGCAGCATGTCTCCTTACGGAAGAACCTGTAGTTCTACACAACATCCCCAATATCCTAGATATCTATGCCATGCGTGCTCTGATTGAGAGCCTGGGCGTTGAAATCAAGGACCTGGCAGCTCATTCCTGGCAGATCCAGGCGAAGCAAGTCCTTCCAGCTGGTTTAGACCCACAATTATGTCGCCGTATCAGGGCATCCATCTTATTGGCTGGGCCGATGATGGCGCGGGCTGGCGAGCTCCATCTGCCGCCACCTGGAGGAGACATCATCGGTCGTCGTCGCGTAGATACCCATATTCTGGCTTTGCAAGCACTTGGCGCCCAAGCAGAATACGACCGCATTAATCGTATATATCGTTTTCAGGCAGGTAAGTTATTGGGCAGTAACATTCTTCTTGATGAAGCCAGTGTAACAGCCACAGAAAACACCATTATGGCTGCGGTTATGGCGAGAGGCACTACCGTTTTGCGTAATGCTGCTTCGGAGCCTCATATCCAAGATCTATGCTTTTTCCTCAACTCAATCGGGGCAAATATAGAAAATATCGGTTCCAATACATTACATATCCATGGTGTAGATAAGTTACATGGTGGAGAGTTCACAATTGGCCCAGATTATTTGGAAGTTATCAGCTTTATTGGGGCAGCAGTTGTCACCCATGGATCTATCCGTATCCGGGAGGCTGGCACTCAGTATTTGGATATGATCCGATTGGTTTTTCATCGCCTAGGAGTAGAATGGCAAATCATAGGAGATGACATCCTGGTGCCCAATCAGCAAAGAATGGTGATCGAACCAGATCTTGGAGATAACATCCCCGAGATCAGCGTGATGCCTTGGCCGTCTTTTCCAACAGATTTGATGAGCGTAGCCATCGTAATGGCCACCCAATCAAAAGGGAGTATCCTGTTCCATGATTGGATGTATGAAGGTCGCATGTATTTCACAGACAAACTGAAAGCTATGGGTGCCCAAATTGTCTTATGCGATCCGCATCGCTGTATTGTCCAAGGACCCACTGAGTTGATCGGTGAGAATGTCGAAAGCCCAGACATTAGAGCCGGCTTGGCGTTACTCTTAGCAGCCCTGGCAGCCAAAGGCAAATCGGAAATTCGCAATGTCGGTCAGATTGACCGCGGTTATGAACGCATCGATGAAAAACTCAGAAATTTAGGAGCTCACATAGAGCGTCTTAGCATCTGATCTCTCGATATCTAAATAAAAAGCAACGTATAAAAGTTTATGCTGTCTTTTATACGTTGCTTTTTTGATGTAATTAATCCTTTTGTACTTCAGCATCCGAGACTACATCTAAAAACTCACTCACAACCTCTCGCAACATGGGTTCAGGTAATGCACCCACTTGCCGGTGAATTATTTTTCCACCGGCGACAAATAGCATAGTCGGGATTCCCTGCACATTATAGCTTTGAGCCCATTTGGGGTTATCGTCAGTGTTTACTTTGGCTACCAATAACTTACCGGCATATTCTTTTGCCAGCTTGTTAAGCGTGGGTGCAACTATACGACAAGGAGCACACCATGGCGCCCAGAAATCAACGATTACAGGGATTCCCGATTGCAACACAGTTTTATCAAATGCTTCATCATTTACGTGTACTGGTTCTTCAATCACTTATATATCTCCTAAGAATATAAATCCTTAAATCACCTCTGATTCGCCAGTGATGATTTCATATGATGATTTAATGTGTGCACTCGCTTTTAACATAATACTCGCTGAACAATATTTATCCTCAGAAAGCTGGATTGCCTGTTCGATTGCCTTTTGCTCTAAGCCATCTCCCTTTATTAGATAGACCACTTCGATTTCAGTATAAATTTTTGGGTGTGTTTCCGCTCTTTTTCCCTTGGCTTTGATATTTAATCCCTTAAGTGGTTGCCGTTTTTTTCTTAATATATTCACAATATCTACCCCGGTACATCCTGCTAAGCCAAGCAACAACATTTCCATAGGTCCGATTCCTGGTCGACCTTCTTTCGAACCCATTTGGACAGAGCCACCTGCTTCATTAGACCCCAAGAATACGGAATCTCCTTGCCACTCAGCCATTACTTCAAAGGCATCTTCCATAAACCCTCCAAATCCTTCAAGCAATTATTTAATTAACTCATGTTACGCAGTGAGTAGTGCGTAACGGGTGAAAAATTGTAGAATATAGGTCAGGAGAGCAGTATGAAAAACATTCTGGACCTATACTCAAATTACTTGATTAGCTCATTTGGACAAACGACAGCAACTGGCTTGGCGAGACTTCTCGAAGGAGAAGTCAGTCACGATCAGGTGACCCGGATGCTGGCTAGTCCGAAAATGACCTGCAAAGAATGGTGGCGACTGGTCAAGCCAACGGTGCGCAAAGTGGAACAAGCAGATGGAGTGATGATCATCGATGATTCGATCGTAGAAAAGCCCTCCACGGATGAAAACGAGATCATCTGCTGGCATTTTGACCATTCCAAAGGACGCACCATCAAAGGGATCAACTTCATCACAACCCTGTACTATGCTCAAGAGGTCGCCTTACCCGTGGCCTTTGAGATTGTTTCCAAGACAGAGACCTACACGGACCAGAAAACTGGCCGAGAGAAACGCAAGAGCACCGTCACCAAGAACGAACACTATCGCCAGATGCTGCAAGCTACCGTGAGGAACAAGATCCCGTTCAACTATGTGCTCAATGACATCTGGTTTGCAGCGGCAGAGAACATGCGCTTTGTGAAATTGGATCTCAAGAAACAATTCATCATGGCGCTCAAAGGCAATCGCAAGGTGGCCTTGTCCGCAGACGATAAATCCAATGGAAAGTACCAGCGGATCGATCAATTGGAACTACCAGAAAGCACCTCGCAAATCGTTTACCTGGAAAGGGTCCCCTTTGCCCTTCATTTGGTACGCCAAGGCTTCACCAACGAAGATGGCTCAACGGGTGTGCGCTATCTGGTGACCAGCGACTTGACCCTGGATGCTGACCAGACGATCACAATCTACCAAAAACGGTGGAAAGTGGAAGAGTATCACCGCTCACTCAAACAGAACGTTTCATTGGCCAAATCGCCAACTCGCACAGAGACTACTCAAACTAACTATTTTGTGGCTGCGCTGTGGTCGTTTGTCAAAATTGAGTTGTTGAAGGTCCAAACAAACAAAAACCATTATCAGTTGAAGGCTCAGTTGTACTTGTCTGCCTTACAACAGGCTTTTTATGAGTTACGTAGCCTGCAATCTGAGCTTTCGAGCCAGCCTTTGGCTGCGTAACATCAGTAATTAAAAGAGAAAATCGCTTGGAGTTTGGATATCATCATCAAGTATGTCCTTCACCTCCAGCAGGGCTAAGTATAGCATGTTGGCAGGCAATTGTCAGGTATAATCTTGATAATGAACATCGATATTAGTTCCTTACAGACCAGCACGTATAAAGTTGCCACGCCAATATTTGAAGGACCGTTAGATTTATTATTGCACTTAATTGAACGTGCTGAATTAGATATCACCAAACTAGCGCTAGCTCAGGTCACTGACCAGTACCTGGATTACTTAAAAGATCTTCAACACTATAATCTCGCTGATGTTTCATCATTCGTAGTGATTGCTGCAAAATTATTACAGATCAAATCTGAAACCCTGCTGCCCCGATTTCATCCCCGAGAGCAGGGTGAGGAGGATCCCGGAGAAGCACTTGCCCGTCAGTTGTTAATATACAAGAGGTTTAAGGAAATCGCCGAATTTCTCGGTGAACGTGAGGATAGTGGTTTGCACACGTATGTAAGATTAGCGCTACCTCCGCAAGTACGCACTCAGGTTGACTTGAGCGCTCTAAATTTATCCGATCTCGCAACCGCAATGACATCAGTTCTCGAGAATATGGGGGTCGTTGACAGCAGGTCTTCCATCAATACTGTGGTAACTCCACCCAAAGTAACCATCCGGGAGAAAATTAAATTAATTAGCAATCGTTTACGAGAGCAAGGTAAGATTACATTTCGGGCAATCTTAGGGGATAAGCGTTCACGTATGGATATCGTTGTTACTTTTCTTGCTGTATTGGAATTAGTGAAGCACCACTTTATTCTTGCCCAACAAACTAATTTGTTCGGTGAAATCGAGCTACTTCCGGCAGAGTCTTGGGTTGAAGGCAGTGATTTTGAGTCAGAGTTCGGTGAGTAGTCCTTTCCGGCTTATCCAACGAAGAATTGGGGGAAATAGACCAATTAGCGCACCGATTGAGTCGATACCCACATCTGTGATCCTCGCCCCCCGACCAGGAACAAAGGATTGATGATATTCGTCACTGGCGGCGTAGATAAGAGCCAATGCAAAAGCCAATATAATGCTTGCTGGTTTGTTTCGGTTGATCCCCCTCATATACGCATTAGCCAGTAGGGCATACCCAAACATGTGAGCGCCCTTTTTCACAGAAAAGTCAAATTGTCCGAAATTGGGCACGATTGCCGATGGAAAAGATGAAAAAATGAAAATCAACAGCATCATAACTATTGCCGGTCCCCACTGGGACCAAAATGATTTGTGTTTCTCAACCTTATCCATATAAAATATTTTATCATTGACAAGAGTATCGTTTTAATCAGTTAGGACTTACGCAGTTGGTGGGAGGATGGGGGTGTTTGGGTGGGCGTTACCCGCCCAAACACCCCCATCCAATATCAAGGTCACTGGACAATGGTCTGAGCCCATGACTTCGTCGTGAATGACTACCTCTTGAACAAGGGATCTCAATTCTTCAGAAACCAGAAAATAATCCAAGCGCCACCCAACATTCCTTTTTCGAGCTCCAAACCGGTATGTCCACCAAGTGTATTGTTCGCGATTTGGGTATCTTTCTCGGTAAATATCTACAAAACCGTTATTTAAAAAGTGCGTTATCCAATCTCGTTCTTCAAGTAAAAAGCCCGTGGTATTGACGTTCTGCTTTGGGTTACGTAAATCAATCTCTTGATGGGCTGTATTTATATCTCCGCAAAGGATTAATCTTTCTCCTCGCCCATGCATCCGATTGCATTTATCCAAAAGGGTCGCATAAAAATCCAGCTTGAATGGCACCCGGGCGTGGTCCCGTTGGCCGTTAGGAACATAAAGATTTAGAAGCGTGAATTCCTCGTGGTGCGTCTCAATAACACGTCCTTCATGATCGAAGCGGCTATCTCCTAACCCCAAAATAACCTTTTGGCATCCTTGTTTTAGAAATGTTGCAACCCCACTATAACCCGGCCTCTCTGCTGGGTTCCAAATCACCTGATATCCCTTGAAAAGTTCATTTTGGTTGCCATTAAGTTGATCCGGTCGGACTTTAATTTCTTGCAGACACAGAATATCTGGATAGTACTCTCTGACCCAATCCCAGATACCGTTTTTTAGTGCTGCTCGCAATCCATTTACATTCCATGTAGTGATCTTCATGATTACCCTCAATACTCATCCCAACTATTCGTGCGAATATACCCTTTTATGCTACAATCCAGAACCGTACTCTTAAATTCTAATATCCAAAAAACCTTTAATCAATCCTATGGCTGAAGTTATCAAATCCGTTAAAGGAACCAGAGATTTCTATCCGGTAGAAAAGGGGATTCTTGCCTGGTTTTATGCCACCATCCGGGAGGTATCGGAGCAGTTTGGTTACCAAGAATATGACGGGCCGTATTTAGAGACGATTGAACTTTATGCTGCCAAATCTGGTGAAGAACTAGTTAAAGAACAATCGTTTGTCTTCGAAGACCGAGGTGGTAACCCGATTACATTGCGCCCAGAATTAACCCCAACTCTGGTTCGCATGGTTGCTCAGCGTCAACATCAACTTGTCTTTCCTTTACGTTGGTGGTCATTTGGTCCTTTCTGGCGATATGAACGCCCACAGAAAGGGCGCTCTCGGGAGTTCTTTCAATGGAACATCGATTTAATCGGTGTGGGTACACCAGAAGCAGATGCTGAGCTAACCGCCGTGATCGCCACATTTTTTAAGAAAATCGGGCTTACCCCACAAGATGTGTCTATCCTGGTAAACAACCGTCGTCTAATGGATGGTGAATTGAAAACTCTGGGTATTCCACTCAGTCATCGACCAGAGGTATACCGCTTGGTTGACCGGAGGGACAAATTATCAGCCTCGGACTGGCAGCAGTATGCTCAAGAGGTTGGACTAAACGCAGCACAGATTAGCGGGTTGAAAACAATCCTGGAAAATACTGATTTATGGCAGAAATCAGAAGAATTACGGCGATTCTTCCTGGCCTTACAGGCTTTAGGAGTCAGCGAATACGTTCGATATGCTCCTGAAGTCATACGCGGACTGGATTATTATACCGGCACAGTTTTCGAGGCTTACGACCGCAAGGGTATTATCCCCAGATCGATTCTTGGTGGAGGTCGCTACGATAACCTGATGGCAGATGTTGGTGGGGAGACCCTTCCTGGGGTGGGTTTCGCCATGGGAGATATAGTCGTAATGCTAGTATTAAGTAAACTTGGCCTCATACCCAAGAATATCGGTCTCACACCAGCCCCCATATTTGTAACGGTATTTAATCAAGAACATCTTTTGGATTCATTCAAACTAGCCTCTGAAATCCGCCAATCAGGTTTTTATGTCTCTTGTTATCCTCTAGAAGATAAATTATCAAAGCAGTTCAAGTATGCTGACCGCATTGGCGCCCGAGTAGCCCTTGTCCTCGGTCCGGACGAAATCCAAACCAGTCAAGTAACTATCAAAGACCTGCTTACCCGGGACCAACACACAATCCCACGGGGACATGTGATCGAAGCCATCGAGGATTTGCTTGCCCGGAAAATTCCTTCATGATAAAATTTCCGCAAATATGGTGCCAGTAGCTCAATTGGCAGAGCGCCGCACTGTGGATGCGGTGGTTGTGGGTTCAAGTCCCATCTGGCACCCCTGGTTTCCAAGCGTACCGGTTCGTTTCCTCAGCAACCGGTACGCTTTTTTTATTACAATTCGTTTCCAAATCATTTAATCGTCCCTTTGAAAGCCACAATATTTACGATTCTTTTATGAAATATTTAATCAGATCATTTATTACGTTCATCACAATAGTCTATGCTTTTTGTTACTGGCAAAAATATGACAAGTTTCAGATACTTATTTTAGGAGAATTAGGTTCTACCCGATGTTTTCGACTTTAATATAGGCTCGAAAATGAAACGTCCATCAATTCAAACAGGAGTAATTCATTTGCCAATTAACCTGGAGGTAAGTTAATGACTACCGCGACAGCCTCTCCGAATCCCTCATACAGCGAGACAATCTTTGCCAGCTTGTTTGAAGTGGATGAAGGTAAACGAATACAGACTTGTTTACAATGTGGCACATGCAGTGGCGTGTGCCCTTTTGGCTATTTAATGGCCTTTCCTCCCCACCGGATGATCGCAGCCTTACGGGCAGATATGTATGAAAAAATACCAGCTAGCGATAGCGTTTGGATGTGCGTTTCATGCTATGCCTGCACCCAGGTCTGCCCGGCAAAAATCCCCATCACCCAAGGGTTGATGACCAGGACAAAAGAAGAAACCCTGCTGGCCGGAAATATCCCCACAGAACTTCAAA
>Ga0315555_1003026_pt1 | contig 11657 bp, 11 predicted proteins | sample SalMarSW160380MG_FD_202113 | JGI IMG/M metagenome (GOLD analysis project Ga0315555, IMG submission 202113) | Salt marsh sediment microbial communities from the Plum Island Ecosystem LTER, Massachusetts, United States - Salt Marsh Sediment SW1603-80 ...
GTGGGGGGTAGGAGTGAAGAAGTGTCTTGACCTGAAGCTTGTCTTGGGGTTTACCCCGCCCATTCTCCCTCGCCCATCAGCTCGAGGAGGCAAGAGTGTCCCGGTCTTGTCCCCTCACTATGTCTCCCGAGGACCCGCCAGATTGGAGGAGGAGGTTGAGGAGGCGACAGGCACCTCGGGGAAACGCGGCGTTATGTCCGATGCGTGACGGCGTTCACCTTCTTCCCAGCACGATTGCATCCCAGAGCCGCTCGCCGAGCGGCGGCTTCGGCTCGTCGTCTTTCGGTATCGCCAGCGGCTCGGGCTCGGGCAGATAGACGGTGCGGTTGCCCGACGGCGGCCCCAGCCCGAGCTGGCGGTCGTGAACAAGCTGTTGAACCCGATCCGGCTTCTTGAGGGCACTGATATCGGCCTCGAGCTTCTTGCGGTCGTCCGAGAGCGTCTTCGTCTCGGCTCGGAGCGCGCTGACCGTGTAGCCCGTGTGCAGGAGCCGGTTGTGCTGCCAGACGTAGGCGATCCCGGTGGCGACGGCGATCAACACGAGGAGGATGAGCCCGTGGATCCACCGGCTCGACGTCGGGTGCCGGCGCCGGTTTGCCACCTGGTAGTTGTAGACCTTCGATTTGACCTGTCTGGGCTTATGCTTTCTCATTTCTTCTCGCACGCTCTGAGTCGGGCGCTTCGGGCGCGCGGGTTGACGGCTACCTCGACCGCGCCGGGCCGGACGGGTTTGCGCGTCAACACGCGCACGGCGACCCGCTTGCCGCAGCGGCACACCGGAAACTCCGGCGGGCACGTGCACCCTTTCGCCCACCGCCGGAACGTCTCCTTGACGATGCGGTCCTCGAGCGAGTGGTAGGCGATCGTCACGATCCGCCCACCGGGCGCGAGCGCCTCGAGCGCCTGCGGCAGCGCCCGTTCGATCGCGCCGAGCTCGTCGTTGACGGCGATCCGCAGCGCCTGGAACGTTCGGGCCGCCGGATGCACCTTGCGGCGCCTGGCCGCCTGCGGGACCGCCCGCTCGACGAGCCCGGCGAGCTCATCGGTCGTGACGATCTCGCGGTGCTCGCGCGCCTCGACGATCGCGCGGGCGATCCGCCGCCAGCTCGGGTCCTCGCCCCAGTCGCGGATGATCCGCTCGAGCTCCTTGAGCGGCGCCCGGTTCACGAGCTCGCGCGCGGTGGTGCCCCTCGAGGCGTCCATGCGCATGTCGAGCCGTCCCGTGTGCCGGTAGCTGAAGCCGCGCTCAGCGGTGTCGAGCTGCATCGAGGAAACGCCGAAGTCGAGCAGCACGCCGTCGACGGCCGCAAGGCTCCGCTCGGCGAGCACGGTGGCGAGCCGGTCGAAATCCTCCTGCACGAGCTCGATCGCAGTCCCGAATCGCGCCAGCCTCCCTCGGGTTTGCCTCAGCGCCTCGGCGTCGCGATCGATTCCGATCAGCTTGCCTCCGGGGATGATGCGTTCGGCAATCGCCTCCGCATGGCCCCCGAGCCCGACCGTGGCATCAACGTACGTGCCGCCAGGGCGGCACCCGATCAGCTCGATCGTCTCTTGTAAAAGAACCGGTTTATGTCTCGGCTCCGGTACGGGCTCCATTGCCCACCACCAGTGCCTTTCTTTGCGTCGATCTTGGCGCCATACCTCGCGCAAGCTTTCCGGGCTGAAACGCCGGCCTACTGCCCCGGCTCCTTCAAGAGCTTGCGGGCCGTCTCCTCGATGTTGTCAAGCGACTCGGCGAGCTGCTTGTCCCAGGCGTCGGCGCCCCACACCTCGACGCCATCGCTGACGCCGACCAGAACCACGTCGCGCTTGAGCCCCGCGTACTCGATCAGGTTCTGCGGGAGGCCGACGCGCCCCTGCTTGTCGCACGTGGCGGCCTGAGCGCCCGAGTAGAACATCCGCTTGAAGCGCCGTGCGACCGGGTCGGTGATCGGGTGGTCGCAGAACTGGCGCTCCATCTCTTGCCAAACGGCCTTGGTGCAGATTAGGATGCAGGGGTCGATGCCGCGCGTCAGGTAGAAGGCGTCGTCGTCCGGCCCTTGGAGCAGGGCCCGGAACTTCGCCGGGATGCTCAAGCGGTTCTTCTCGTCGAGCGTGTGTCTGTGCTCGCCGTAGAACATGTTTGGACGACCCTCACTGACGCGCGAATCCGAGCCACTGCTTGCTCTCAGGTGGGAGCGTGCCCCACGCTTTACCACTTCGTACCACCTACGTCAACAGAAAAAGCTGGCGGCACAGAGAAAAAAGCGCATTCGCCGCACTTTCGCTTTTCGACACATGATGGGCCGATGTCCCACCCTCAGCGCGGACCCTCCACGCAATAGCGCGCGCCGCTCGATGAGCGGCGCGCCAGCGCCATAGGCGCGGCAGGTGATAGCCTGGGCCGTCAGGCCCAGGTGAGACGCCACCCTGAATGCAGAGAGCCCCGTAGGGGCGACAGCTGCTCGTCGAGGAGAGAACGCCAGCGCGCTTGGATTACCCCTGCCGCGCCGATGGCGCTCGCGTTCGTCTACTGCGCCTCTGTGTTCCTGGGCCTGACGGCCCAGGCTACCGCCTGCCGCCGCTCCGCGGCTGGGTCAAGCACAGCGATTCCCATATCCGCCGATTCGGGCTGGTCGGTTGACTGCGCGTCGAGGCTGCCTTAGGCTAGCGTGCTCGAGGATTGGCTGTTCGAACGTGCTCGCCTTGGGCGAGCGTGCAGACGAGGTGCGAGTATGGATTCCCCCGAGTTCCATTCGACGACGGTGCTTGCCGTCACGCGTGACGGGAAGACGGCGATCGGCGGCGATGGCCAAGTCAGCATGGCGAACACGGTAATCAAGGGCAACGCGGTCAAGCTGCGGCGGCTGTACAAGGACCGGGTCGTCGTCGGGTTCGCCGGCGCCGTGGGCGACGCGTTCAACTTGATGGACAAGTTCGACGGGATGCTCGAGAAGTACCAGGGCAACATGGCGAAGGCGGCCGTCGAGCTGGCGAAGATGTGGCGCACGGACAAGTACCTGCGCCAGCTCGAGGCGCTCATGATCGCGGCCGATAGCGAGAAGCTGCTGCTGATCTCGGGCACGGGCGAGGTGATCGAGCCCGACGAGGGCGTCGTCGGCATCGGCTCGGGCGGCACGTACGCCGTGGCCGCGGCGCGCGCGCTCATGACGCACACGGAACTCGACGCGAAGCGCATCGTCGAAGAGAGCCTGAAGATCGCCGCGAAGCTCTGCGTCTACACGAACGACCAGATCAGCGTCGAGGTCGTCGAGTAGAACGCCGGCACAACGAGGGACGACGCGAATGGACGAGCAGCAAGCGATCACGATCGGCGCGCCACAAGCGATGGACTCGATGACCCCGCGCCAGATCGTTGGGGAGCTCGACAAGTACATCATCGGCCAGGGCGAGGCGAAGAAGGCCGTCGCGCTCGCGGTGCGCAACCGCTGGCGGCGCTTGCGTCTCACGGGCGAGCTGCGCGACGAGGTGATCCCGAAGAACATCATCATGATCGGCCCGACGGGCGTCGGGAAGACCGAGATCGCGCGGCGGATGGCGGCGCTCGCGGGCGCACCGTTTCTCAAGGTCGAGGCGTCGAAGTACACCGAGGTCGGCTACGTCGGCCGCAGCGTCGAGACGATGGTGCGCGACTTGACGAAGACGGCCGTGAGCATCGTCGAGAAAGAAGTCTCGCAGCAGGTCGAGGACATCGCCGCGCTCAACGCCGAGAAGGCGCTGTTTCGCGCGTACATGAAGTCGAACCCGGTGGGGGACTCGAGCACGGTCGAGGTGACCGCCGAGGGCGAGGAGAGCTACCGCTCGGCAAAGGAACGGATCCGGCGCCAACTGCACGAGGGCAAGCTCGACGACCGGACCGTCGAGGTCGAGGTGACCGAGCCGCTCGTGCCGCCGATCGGGGTGATCTCGAACGCGAACCTCGACGACCTTGGCATCGACTTGGGCGAGGTGATCTCGAGCCTCAGCAGCGGCATGCAGCAGCGCATGGGCGGCGAAGGCCCGGGCCGGCACACGACGAAGAAGATGACGGTCCGCGCGGCGCGCGAGATGCTCGTCAAGCAGGAGACCGAGAAGCTCATCGACCGCGACGCCATCGTGCGCGAGGCCCTCTACCGCACGCAGGACCTCGGCATCATCTTCATCGACGAGATCGACAAGATCTGCGGCTCGTACGCGTCCCAGAGCGGCCCGGACGTCTCGCGCGAGGGCGTGCAGCGCGACCTGCTGCCGATCGTCGAGGGGACGATGATCAACACGCCGTACGGCATGGTGCGCACCGACCACGTCCTGTTCATCGCGGCCGGCGCGTTCCACGTGACCAAGCCGTCGGACCTGATCCCGGAGCTGCAGGGCCGCTTCCCGATCCGCGTCGAGCTCGGCTCGCTCGGCAAGGACGAGTTCGTGCGCATCCTGCGCATGCCGAAGGCGTCGCTGACCCGCCAGTACGAGGCGCTGCTCGGGACCGAGGACGTGACGCTGACGTTCGACGACGAGGCGATCGACGAGATCGCCGACGTGGCCGAGCGCGTGAACCAGAAGGACCAGAACATCGGCGCGCGCCGGCTGCACACGATCCTCGAGAAAGTGCTCGAGGACGTCTCGTTCGAGGCGCCCGAGAAGCCCGGTTCCCGGATCACGGTGACCCGCGATATGGTCCGCGAGAAGATCACCGAGATCGTCAAAGACGAGAACCTGACCAAGTACATCCTCTGACCGGCCACCTCGGCGCATGAGTACCCGCATGGACAAGCCGAAGCTCCGCCCGCTCAGCGCGGTGCCCATCCAGCGCGACGGCCAGGAGTTGATCTGCCTGTTCGACGCGAGCGGGTTGTCGGACAGGCAGGTGCTCGTGAACGCGCAGACGTTTTTCATCCTGAGCCGGTTCGACGGCGAGCATACGCTCAACGACGTCGCGCTCGCCTATACGCGGCAGTTCGGCGAGCTGCTGCTGGGCGACCGGGTCGAGAAGATCATCCAGCAGCTCGACGAGGCGATGCTGCTGGAGAGCGATCGGTTCCGACGCCATCTGGCCGAGCGGCTTGCCGCGTACCGCGCGAGCGGCGTGCGAGAGGCCGTCCACGTCGGGGAGAGTTATCCGAGCGATCCCGACGAGCTTCGCGCGTACGTGCGCGGCCTGTTCACGGCGGACGGCGGGCCGGGCTTGCCTCAGCCATCCGATGAAGGAGTGCCGGTCACAGCGCTCGTGGCGCCCCACATCGACTTCGCACGCGGCGGGCGCGGCTATGCGCACGCCTACAAGGCGCTCGCGGAAGGGGCGCCCGCCGACACGTACGTGATCGTCGGGATAGCCCATCAGCCGTCGAGTGTACCGTATGCGGCGACACGGAACACGTTCGCCACGCCGCTTGGCCCCGTCGAGGTGGACGGCGAGCTGCTCGACATGATCGAGTCGGACTACGCCGGCGATCTCTACGCCGACGAGGCGCTGCACATCTCGGAGCACTCGATCGAGCTTCAGGTCGTGACGCTCAAGGCGCTTTATGCCGAGAAACCGTTCAAGATCGTGCCGATCCTCGCGGCGTCGCTGGAGCAGTTCCTCGACGGCGAGGCGGCACCGTCGACGCTGCCCGAGGTGGGTGCGATGGCGCGTGCGCTGCGACGGGCGCTTGCGGTGGAATCGAAGCGCGTCTGCCTCATCGCGGCCGTCGACCTCGCGCACGTCGGCAACCAGTTCGGCGATCCGGGCCAGGTGACCGAGGCGGTGCGCGCGGCGATCGAGCGGGCGGACCGCGAGATGCTTGCCGCCGTCGAGCGCGGCGACGCGGAAGCGTTCGTGGCGTCGGCTGGAGCCGACGGTGGCGCCCGCAAGGTCTGCGGCGTGCCCGCGCTGTACGTGGCGCTGCGTGCGCTCGACGGCGCGGCGTCGGGCGAGCTGCTCCACTACGGGCAGGCCTATACGCCGGAGACCGAGTCGGTCGTTTCCTTCGCCGCGATGGCGTTCCGCTAGAGCATGAGTTCGTAGCTGTAATGACGTCTCTTCTCGACCCGCCAAAGGCGAAAGCCCCCGCAGGGGGCGGTCTGTTGTAGCCACGGGCGTCAGCCCGTGGGAGCAGGAGCGATCGGGCGCGAGCAAGCCCCCGCCGGGGGCGACATCTGTATCGCCTCGCCGACACATGTCGCCCCCTGCGGGGGCTTCGGATCCTGTCGCGACCGTCTTCCACGGGCTGACGCCCGTGGCTACATCATGTCGCCCGCTGCGCGGGCTCGGCTCGCGCGGCAGCAGGATCGGACATGCGCCAAGCGCAATACGTCATCAAAGCCCCGATAGCCTGCATCAGACGGTGGCCTGTGGCGCGTGTGGCCGTGTCGGAAGCGGCCATCTTGCCCAAAAGAGGTTGACAAGCGACGGTGGGCGTGGCATGAAACAGGCCCGCCTTCGACGGGCTTGTCCGCTTCTGTTCTGGCAAGCCCATTCGGTGGCCCCTTCGTCTAGTGGACTAGGACGGGTGGTTCTCAGCCATCAAACAGGGGTTCAATTCCCCTAGGGGCTACCATTTTTCTCTCCCTAACGACCGATTCTTGGCAAGGCCGGGGAGCGCGACTGAGACGATCCGTGCCGCCCACCAGCCGGGAAATCGCTTGCGGCGTCGCGCGCGGGGCCGGTATAGTCTGTGGCACGACGGCTCGGGTCATCGACGGGCCGCTCGCGTTGTTGGGAGTTGTGTCGCGCTAGGCGGGGCGTCAGCGGTGCCCTGTAACCCGAAATCCGCTTATGCGGGGCTGAATTCCCGAGAGAGGTCTTTCCGAGGTTGGCGTGGACCTTGGGCGCGAGGCGACGAAGCCTGGGTCCCATGCAATGGTGATCTCCGAACCGGGTCAGGACCGGGAGGTAGCAGCCCTAAGGATCGTCGCCATGTGCCGTGGGGCTACCTGGGTGGAGCCGACCGCCCCTGGAAAGCGGCTTCCAAGGGGATCGATCGAGGGTGCGCGACTTGTTTTTCTCTGCGCTCTCTGCGCCCCTTCGACGGGCTCAGGGCAAGCGTTGCGAGAGGCATTGCTTTGAATGACTGCTGAACCGAACAGCGTCTATCAAGCTCTCGCCCGCAAATGGCGGCCGCAGCGGTTCGAAGACGTGGTCGGCCAGGAGGGCACGACGCGGACGCTGCAGAACGCGATCACCGCGAAGCGCATCCATCACGCCTACCTATTCACCGGCCCGCGCGGGGTGGGCAAGACGACGATCGCCCGCATCTTCGCCAAGGCGCTCAACTGCGACAGCGTGCCTGAGCCGACGCCGCAGCCGTGCGGCCAGTGTGTGCCGTGCAAGGAGATCGCCGCCGGCATCAGCCCGGACGTGATCGAGATCGACGGCGCGTCGAACCGCGGCATCGACGACATCCGCGAGCTGCGCGAACGCGTGCGCTACACGCCGACGCACAGCCGGTACAAGGTCTATTACATCGACGAAGTCCACATGCTCACGACGGAGGCGTTCAACGCGCTGCTCAAGACGCTCGAGGAGCCGCCGCCGCACGTGAAGTTCCTGTTCGCCACGACCGAGCCGCACAAGGTGATCGCCACGATCACGTCGCGCTGCCTGCGGTTCGACCTGCGGCGCATCCCGATGGGCGTGATCGCCGAGCGCCTGCAACGGCTCGCCGAGGCCGAAGCGATTGCCGCCGAGCCCGGCGCGCTCATGCTCATTGCGCGCTGTGCCGAGGGCAGCATGCGGGACGCCGAGTCGATCCTCGACCAGGTCGTCGCGTTTGCCGGCAAGACGGTGGGCATGCGTGACGTCGGCGAGATCCTCGGGCTTGTCAACGACGAGGTTTTTTGGGAGCTCGACGGCGCGGTCGTCGAGGGCAACGTCGAGGCGGCCATCCGGGTGGCCGGCGGGGTCGTCGACGAGGGGCGCGACGTGCGGCGCTTCATCGAGGAGCTGATCGCCCACTACCGCGACCTGCTCGTGGCGCTCTCGTCGCAGGACCCGGCGAAAGTGCTCGACCTGCCCGATGAGACGGTGAAGAAGATCGTCGAGGTCGCGCCGCACTTCAACCGCGACCAGCTCCTGCACATCATCGAGCTGCTGGCGCATGCCGAGGAGCAGCTCCGCTACGCGATCAGCCCGCAGGTGACGCTCGAGGTGGCGCTCATCAAGCTCGTGCGCTCGCGCGACCGCGTGCCGCTCGACGCGGTGCTCGATCGGATCGAGCAGTTGCGCGCGCAGGGTCCCGGCCTTCCCGGCGCTGCGCGGTCGCCGGATCATCAGGCCGACCTCTTCTCCGGCTCAAAAAAAAAGCCTAGCGCCCCCCGCCCAATGACCATGTCGTCCCCGGGCGCTCCCGCGAGTGGGCCGGCCTCGGCGGGACCGGCTTCGTATTCGAATCCTCCGGCGGCGAGCTCGGCTGTGCTCGAGCCGCTCAGCGAGCGCGAGGCCTCGGAGTTCAGCGAGTTATGGGCGCGCGTGCTCGAGGCGTTCGAGGGCCAGGGGCCGAGCCTGCGCGCGAGCATCGCAGCGGGTCGGATCGTCTCGTTCGACGACGACGAGCTCGTCATCGGCTTCGGCGAAGCCGACGTTTATCACTACGAACAAGTCTCGAAGCGGGAGAGCCGAGGTCTCGTCGAGGATTTTCTGGAGAACGCGCTGGGCAAGCCGGTCCGCGTCCGGTTCACGCGGATCGCCAATGATGACGAGAAGGCCTCGGCGTCGGCGCCGCAGCGACACCGGCTCGCCGACGATCCGCTCGTGCAGAAGAGCATCGAGCTGTTCGGTGGCAAACTGATTCAGCCAAGGAGATAGCCATGGCAGGCGGGATGGGAAAACTCCTCAAGCAAGCCCAGAAGATGCAGCAGGACATGGAACGCGTTCAGGCCGAGCTTGCCACCCGCGAGGTGACCGCGAGCGTCGGCGGCGGCGTGGTCGAAGTCGTCGCCACGTGTGACAGCCGGGTGAAGGCGATTGCGATCAAGCCCGAGGCGGTTGATCCCGACGACGTCGAGCTGCTCCAGGACCTCGTTGTGGCGGGCGTGAACCAGGCGCTCGACGAGGCGGCGACGATCACGGCGACCGAGATGGCCAAGGTCACGGGCGCGCTCGGCGGGCTCGGCGGCCTTCCGGGCGGCCTGCCAGGCATGTAGTCGGCGAGGAGTTGAAGAGGGCGTGCAGTACCCGAAATCGGTCCAGCGTCTCATTGCCGAGTTTGCCAAGCTGCCCGGCGTGGGCAAGAAGAGCGCCGAGCGGTTTGCGCTGCATCTTCTGAAAGCCGGGCACCGCGACGCGGCGTCACTGGCACGCGCCGCGGCCGAGCTGCATGAGGGCCTCAAGACGTGCCGCGTCTGCGGCAACGTGGACGAGCACGACCCCTGCCGGATCTGCGCCGACGACAAGCGCGACACGTCGCTGCTGTGCGTGGTCGAGGAGGTGGGCGACCTGTGTGCGATCGAGGCGATGGGCCGCTTCCGCGGACGCTATCACGTGCTCGGCGGGGCGATCTCGCCGCTCGACGGCGTCGGGCCCGAAGAGCTTCGGATGCAGGAGCTGGTGCAGCGCGTCAAAGACGGCGGTGTGCGCGAGGTGATCTTGGCGACGAGCTCGAGCGTTGCGGGCGACGCGACCTGTCTGTACGTCGAGAAGCTGCTCGAGGGCACAGGCGTTGATCTGACGCGGATCGCGTTCGGCCTGCCGGTGGGCGGCGAGATCGAACGCGCGGACCCGAACACGCTCGCCCGAGCGCTCGACGGGCGACGCCGCCTGCGCTAGCAGTGGAGAAGGCGCGAATGGGCAAGCCGACGGTCGCCATCATTGGCGCCTCGAACGACCGGTCGAAGTACGGCAACAAGGCCGTGCGCGCGTACCTGCGCCAGGGCTACGATGTGTACCCCGTCAACCCGAAGAAGGAGACGGTCGAGGGGTTGGAGAGCTACGCGTCCGTGCTCGACGTGCCCGTCGAGCTTGACCGGATCAGTGTGTACGTCCCGCCGGCCGTCGGGCTCACGCTGCTCGACGAGATCGCGGCCAAGAACGCGAAGGAAGTCTGGATCAACCCGGGCGCGGAGTCCGGCGAGGTGCTTCGTCGCGCCGCGGAGCTCGGCCTCGAGCCGGTTGTGGCGTGCTCGATCCTCGGCGTCGGCGATGACCCCGATCGCCTGTAGCACACGACGAATGAACCGAGTTGCTCATATCATCGCCGTTCTTCTTGCCGTCGGCATCGCCGTCGGCTGCGGGCTGAAGAAGCGTGAGCCGCGGGATGCGCGTGAGCCGACGGTCGTCGAGGAACCCGTCGGCGACGGCGAGCAACCGCTCGACATCGAGGCCGAGATCGACGCCGCTCCCGGCGAGGCCGAAGCACCGCTGCCGATGGAGAGCGAGTTCCTTGACTGGCGCGTGACGGTTGACGAGGCGCCCCATCCGGGCCGGACGACGGGCCGCCTGACGCGCACCGTGACGTTCGATCTGACGAACACGCTCGAGCGGCTGCTGACCGGCCAGATCGTCGTCGAGGCCCCGCCTGGCGTGTCGCTCGTGCCGGGCGAGACGATCGGCTGGCGTCTGCGGGGCGGCCGGTCGGCGGCGATTCCGGCCCGGGTCACCATCGTCGAAGGCGCGCGGCTCGGCCGGGTGACGCTGCCGATCACGATCACGGTGCAGGGGGAGGAGTACCGTGCGGGCCGGCTCGAGCTGTGGAAGTGGCTCGACGTGCGCACGATCGGCCCGTTCCCCGTCGAGGCGGGCAATCTCGGCGTCGCCTGTCCGCCCGAGAAGGAGGTCGACTTCGACACGGGCTGCGAGTGGCAGGGAACCGAGTTCGGCTGGCGGCGCCTGCCGCTGAAGGCGCTGCAGCCCGACGGGCTGATCGACTTCCGCCAGCTCTACGGCGACGCCGCAACGGGGTGCGCGTACGCCGCCATGCATCTGCACGCTGAGGCAGCGGCCGGTGTGGTGGTCGCATTCCGGTGCGAGAGCCCGAGCGTGGTGTGGCTCAACGGGAAGCAGGTGGTCAACGCGCCGGTCCGACGGACGAAGGAGTCGATGACCGAAGTAACGCTCAAGCGGGGCGCGAACACGATTCTGGTCAAGTGCTGCCGCGCGGATGAGCGATGGGCCTTCGTGCTTAACGTGGTGGCCAAGTACGGCGACCTGCCACCGGGCGTGAGGTTCGACCTCGTGCTGAGGGGTCATCTCGAGAAGGAAACGACGGGCACTCCCACCACCGCCGGTTCCGGTGAGTAAACGGCCGTTCCCGGCTGTCCGTTACCCGCGCCTGACGAGCTGCAGCTCGACCTCCCGCTTGAACAGGTCAACGCGCCTGAGTCTGACCGTGAGCGGCATGCCGACCCGGAACACCTTCCTGCGCCGCCGGCCGACGAGCCGCCTGCTCGCCCGGTCGAAGCGGTAGTAGTCGTCGGTGAGCGACGAGACTCGCACGGTCCCCTCGACGAGGTAGTCGACGAGGCTCACGAGCATGCCGAACGACTTGATGTCGCGCACGATCCCGTTCAGCAGCGGCGGTCGGCGTTTCTTGGCGAGCTGCTCGAGGTAGCGGAGCGTCGCAATCGTCCGGAGTTCCCGTTCCGCTTCGTCGGCCGTGCGCTCGGTCTCGGAGCTGTGCGCGGCGGTCTTTGCGAGGGCCTCTTCGAGCTCGGCGCGCGCCTGCGTGCCGCGCGGCGTGGCGGCGTCGAGGCAACGGTGCACGACG
>Ga0315555_1003030_pt1 | contig 11650 bp, 12 predicted proteins | sample SalMarSW160380MG_FD_202113 | JGI IMG/M metagenome (GOLD analysis project Ga0315555, IMG submission 202113) | Salt marsh sediment microbial communities from the Plum Island Ecosystem LTER, Massachusetts, United States - Salt Marsh Sediment SW1603-80 ...
AAGGATTCGGGCGCGTAATATCAGTGTTATCAGCACCACCTGCCCTTTTGTCCGCCGGGCTCAGGTTGCCGCCCGCCGACTGGCCGAGTCAGGGTTCTTCGTGATTGTCTACGGGAACGCCGAACACCCTGAGGTCAAGGGTATTCTCGGCTGGGCAAAGGACCAGGGACTAGCTACACTGGATGTGGAACCTATAACGGCACTCGAAATATTACCGCGTCGCCTGGGTATTCTGTCCCAGACAACCCAGGTACCGTCCTATTTCGCTGAATTTACCAAAAAGTTGATAGACGTGGCACTTATCAAAGACGCCGAGATACGAATTATCGACACCATCTGCCACGACATCAGGGAACGGCAGGCCGCCGCCCTTGAAGTTGCCCGCAAGGCTGACCTGATGCTAGTTGTCGGCGGGCGCTCCAGCGCCAATACCAACCGCCTTGCCGAACTATGCTCACAGGTTACGGAGACGTATCTCATTGAAACCGCCGAAGATATTCAACCGGACTGGATTCATGGAAAGGCGCATATCGGGGTAACGTCAGGGGCATCAACCGCTGAGCAAACTGTGGACGAGGTTATGGAGAGACTGAACTTATCTTGACGCCGAAATAGAGCCCTTGGCATAGTTTAATTTGACTCTAGCTATAGATTCTTTTTAAAATATCCTCAAAGCCACCAGGAAATCTGAACAAGGAGTGTTATCTTGGATTACTTTATAAGTGAACAGCAGCAGACAATCAAGAGCTTGGCCAGAAAGCTTGCTGAGGAGAGAGTACTGCCGGTCCGGGCAGAGCTCGATGAAAAAGAGGAGTTCCCGTGGGCTATTATCAAAGACCTGGCTGACGCTGATATGTTCCGCGTCTTTATCCCGGAAGAATACGAAGGATTGGGCGGCGGCTGCCTGGAACTGTGCCTGGTAATAGAAGAACTCAGCCGGGTATGCAGCTCCGTGGCCGTAAGCTATGCCGCCAGCGCCCTGGGTTGTTTTACCGTGATGGACTACGGCACAGAAGAACAAAAGCGCAGGTTCCTCCCGGATATCGCCAGCGGTAAGAGGCTGGGGGCTTTTGCTATAACCGAGCCAACGGCCGGCAGTGACGCCAGCAATATAAAGACGACCGCGGAAAAGGTGGAGGGGGGCTACCTGCTCAACGGCACCAAACAATTTATCACCAATGGTGGTGAGGCTGAGATATATACGGTAATCGTCCTGACGGACAAAACAAAGGGCGCCCGGGGCGCCAGCGCCATTATCGTGGAGAAGGACACGCCGGGTTTTACCTTTGGTAAGAAAGAGAAGAAACTGGGTATTCGAGCTTCGGCGACCAGAGAGCTTGTTTTCCGAAACTGCCTGGTCCCGGAAGAGAACCTAATCGGCCGGCCGGGCATGGGCTTTATCCAGGCGATGAGGCTCTTTGACCGCTCACGTCCGGGCATAGCATGTCAGGCTGTCGGTATTGCCCAGGGGGCCCTGGAAGCCGCGGTGGACTACGCGCAGCAACGAGTTCAATTTAATCAGCTTCTGATTTCTATGCCGGTCGTCCAGAATATGCTGGCGGATATGGCTATTCAGGTCGAAGCGGCCAGGGCGCTGGCTTACGCTGCGGCGAGGATGGTTGACAGCGGTGCCAGAAACGTCTCCGAGGAATCGGCCATGTCTAAGGTCTTTGCCTCAGACGCCGCCATGAAGGTTACCACCAACGCGGTACAGATTTGCGGCGGTGCTGGCTACATGAAGGACTATCCGGTAGAGAAGATGATGCGCGATGCTAAAATCACGCAGATATACGAGGGCTCCAACGAGGTACTGAGAAACGCTATCGCCGTGAGCCTCAGGAAAAGAAAGGCAAGAACGGCATGAATGTCGTCGTCTGCCTGAAGCAGGTCCCCGGCACCACCGAGGTCAAGATTGACCCCCAGACAAATACCCTCATCCGGCAGGGAATCGAGAATATCATTAATCCGTTTGATACTTACGCCCTCGAAGAGGGAGTGCGCCTCAAAGAACAGCACGGGGGCAAGGTTACGGTCATAACCATGGGGCCGCCCCAGGCAGAAGACGCCCTGCGCGAGGCGATTTCGCTCGGTGCTGACGAGGCTGTCCTGCTCAGTGACAGCGCCTTCGCTGGTGCCGATACGTGGGCTACGGCCTACACACTCTCCCGGGCTATCGCCAGACTGAAGCAATACGAACTTATCCTCTGCGGCCGGCAAACGGTAGACGGGGATACGGGGCAGGTGGGACCGGAACTGGCAGAGATGCTGAATGTACCCTTTATTGCCTATGTCAGCCAGATTGAGGACATAAGAGACGGCCATATACGCGTCCGGCGGATGGTGGAAGACGGCCACGAGGTCATCGAGGCAAATCTGCCGGCGGTATTGACCGTAACCAAAGAGATTAACAAACCCCGCTTGCCTTCGCTGCGGGGACTTACACGGTCAAAGAGCGCTACGATTCCTACCTGGGGTGCCCGGGAATTAGACATAGCTAAAGAAATGGCGGGCCTGGCCGGCTCCTGCACGCAGGTTATAAAAGTATTTTTCCCCCAGAGGGTCTGCCAGGCGGAGATGCTGGAAGGAGACCTGGAAAGCCAGGTGGAAAGCATGATTGACAGACTCAAAGATAGTGGTCTGCTCTGAGGACAATGTGTTATGGGCGTCAGGGTTGACCTGCTGAAATGCGTCGGCTGCGGTGCGTGTATATACCTGTGCCCTGTAAGCGTGCTGTACATCGAGGATATGAAATGTCGGGTAAAGGAAGGCTGCATTTCCTGCGGTAAATGCGTGGATACCTGCCACTGGCAGGCTATAACTCTGGAGGATAAGCCCGCTGGAAAAATAAAATTATCACGTGAAAAACAGGAAAGTTCAAGAGAGGCGAAGCCTCTCTAATATATCCTTCCCCCTCCCTTAAAAGGGAGGGGGACACAGGGGGAGGGTTATTAAATTTGACAGGCTGAGGTTGAGAAACTTTGCCAATAATCCCGGGAATTGATGCTTCATGGGAATAACTATCGACCTTGAAAAATGTGTTGGCTGCGGTAACTGCGTACCGGCCTGCCCCTTCGGCCTGCTGGAAATCGTCGATGACAAGGTTCAGCTTAAGGAAGGCTGTACTCTGTGCGGCGCCTGCCGGGACGCCTGCAGCTACGATGCTATTACCATTAAAACCCTCCCTGAGATAGTAGAAGCAGGCGATAGTGTACGCGGTGTCTGGGTATACGCCGAGCAGCGGCGCGGCCACTTGAAAAGCGTCGCTTATGAACTCCTGTCCAGGGGTAGAGAGCTGGCCGATACCCTTCAGACCGAGCTAAGTGCGGTATGCCTCGGTCATGATATCGAGGGCATAGACCGGCTTTTTACCTATGGCGCCGATAAGGTCTATATGGTCGACAGTCCTGATTTAGCCGACAACCAAGAGGACTATCTCACCTACCAGCTTGTTGAGTTGATTCGAGAATACCGGCCGGAGATAGTGATTGCCGGCGCCACAGCACTGGGCCGCGCCTTCATCCCACGGGTAGCGTCCATCCTGCGTACCGGCCTCACCGCCGACTGCACCGGACTCGACATCGATAATGAGAAACGGCTCCTTTTGCAGACGCGCCCTACCTTCGGCGGTAACATCATGGCGACCATCATCTGCCCCAATAAGCGCCCGCAGATGGCCACCGTCCGTCCCCGCGTCTTCAAAAAGGGTAATCCGGATAACAGCCGTAAAGGACAGATTATAAATGTTGACTTTAAAAAAGAAGGTATCACGTCAAAAACTAAGCTGCTCAATTTTATTGATGCCGTCACCGAGAGGGTCAAGCTTGAGGATGCCGATATCATCGTCTCCGGGGGGAGAGGACTCGGTAAGCCGGAGAACTTCAAGCTGGTGGCGGAACTGGCGGAAGTCATGGGAGCGGCCCTCGGCTCTTCCAGGCCACCGGTTGACGAAGGATGGCTTCCCTATACCCATCAGGTCGGCCAGACAGGCAAGACAGTTTGCCCGCGTCTTTACATAGCCTGCGGTATCTCCGGTGCCATCCAGCACCTAGCGGGCATGCAGACCTCGGATGTTATCGTTGCCATCAACGACGACCCCAACGCCCCTATCTTCGAAGTGGCTACCTACGGCATCGTCGGCGACCTTTTCCAGGTGGTGCCGATGCTGATTGAGAAGTTGAAAGAGCGGTAGCAAGCCATAAGAAAAGGAACCTATCATGAAAGTACTCGTTATCTCCGCCAATACCTTCAACTTCTCTCCATCCGGTCCAGCTTATATCGCGGGTGCTGCCAGAGATGCCGGACATACGGTCGAGGTATTCGATTGCTTATTTGCCGACGATACGATACGCGAGCTTGAAGAACATATTACCAAGTTCAAGCCGGATATTATCGGGATTTCCATAAGGACGGTGACGGGTATGGTGCCGGATGAGAACGCCGAGTTTCACATGAAACCCTTCGATACCCGGGTTCTCGTCAGAGAAATTGTGGATTGTATTAAAAGACTGACTTCAGCGCCGATATTGCTGGGCGGTCCCGGATTCAATTACTACGGCCCTGACTGGCTGGACTATTTAGATTTGGACTACGGCATCAGAGGAGAAGCGGAGTTCTCTTTCCCAGAGTACCTCAGAATAATGGAAAATGGTGCCGATATTCATACTATCCCGGGATGTGTTTATCGTGAAGGCAACCAGTTCACCAAGATTCCCAGGGAAAGGATAGAAAATCTTGATGCGGTCGCGCTACCGGCTTATGACCTCTTTAACCTCGACGGGTACGTTGAACGTAACATCGGCGCCGGAATATCCACCAGACGCGGGTGCGCTTTCCGGTGTACCTATTGCCCCCATAGCTCCCTGGAAGGAACACGCTATCGCTTAAAATCGCCGAAGCGGGTGGTCGATGAAATGGAATATATTCTAAAGGCCAATGACTCACTGGTGATTGAATTTTGTGATAATTGCTTTAATTTCCCCCTTAAGCCGACTATAGCGACCTGTCAAGAAATTATACGCCGGAACAGAGACATCAGGTGGGGCACGATTGACCTGAAATCTATCAGCGTTACCGATGACTTTCTGAAACTCCTCAAAGAATCAGGCTGTGCCTCTCTTTCTCTGGATACAGCCGCCGCTTCGGAGAAAATTCTTAAAAGCATGCACCGTGGATATACGGTCGCGCAGGTCAGGGAAAGCCTGACCTGTCTTGCCCGTGCCGATATCCCTTTCGGCGTCAGTCTGTTGCTGGGCGCGCCTGGGGAGACGCCGGAAACCATCGCCGAGACGTTGTCTGTAATCGACAGCTTTCCGGTGCCAAGGTTTTCCATCACCATCGGCATTAATCTCTGGACTCACCATCAACCAATCGTAGAATACCTGCGAAGAAATGGGCAGTTCCCGGAAGATGAAAACCTCTTTGATGAAATACACTACATCTCCCCCGAATTACCCAAGGAATACATGATAGATTTAATACACAATTTGAATGAAAGAAAGAACTGTTATGTTTTTGTATTTAAACCATACGCAGGCTACAAGGGGTAAAAACACTGCTTATCATTTACAGATAACCTAACAGTATAGTATAATAATATATTAGGAGTTGACTAGCGTCACTCTTTATTCATATACAGCCATTAATAATTTCACAATGGCTGCCAGATTACAACTCAAATACCACAGAAATTCCTCTCTATATTTCAGGACACCCCCAAACACCTCCTGAATTTTAATATCTACCACACACTATTGAAGGAGGGAAAAATGGCAGAGGCAAAAAACGGCGATACAGTAAAAGTACACTACACGGGCAAACTGGATGATGGTACTGTATTTGACAGCTCGGCTAATCGTGAGCCGCTACAATTTATAATAGGTCAGGGCCAGCTCATCGCCGACTTCGAACAGGCCGTTGTCGGCATGGAACCCGGCGAATCAAAAAACATCCAGATACCATCGGATAACGCCTACGGTCCGCACCACAAGGAAATGGTAATGGAGGTGGAAAGAAGCCAATTTCCAGAGGACCTGGAACCAAGGGTCGACCAGATGCTACAGGTACGCCAGGAAAACGGTCGGACGTTCACAGTCAAGGTAACGAATGTCTCCGTAGATAAAGTAACGCTGGATGGCAACCACCCCCTGGCCGGCCAAGACCTCTATTTTGATATTCAACTCACCGAAATCATGTAGCCCTCTTTGTTACTTTCAGACTCCTCAGGCTTGCGGTGAGCACGCAATTTAGCCTATAATATAGCTGAATTTGGCTGGAGCGGAGGTGAGGTGGCATGCAGATAAATGTTTCTCAGCTTCTGCGGGAACCCATCGGGGCGGTAAGAGATTATCAGGTTGACGGCACTGTTCATGATATAGACGATGGTAAAGGTTATCAGGTCAGGGGTGATTGCCAGCTATTACGCACCCAGCGCAGTGTCCTGACCAGGTGCACGCTCAATACAGAAGTGGAACTCACCTGCAGCCGCTGCTTGAGCCAGTTCCTGTATCAAATGACTCTAAACTTTGAGGAGGAATATCTGCCTACGATAGATGCGGTTAGCGGCACGCCGCTGCCTCTGCCCGAGGAGGCAAGCACCTTTACCATCGATGAGCACCATATACTTGACTTAGCGGAAGCGATACGGCAGTATACCCTTCTGGCCGTGCCGATGAAGCCTCTTTGCCGGGAAGAATGCGCCGGCCTGTGCCAGAACTGCGGAAAGAACCTCAATCAGGGGCCATGCGATTGCCCGGCACAGGATGTAGACCCGCGCTGGTCAAAGCTGACAAAACTACTATAACATTTAGTAAAACAGGTATAAAGGAACGGAGTGCAATATGGGAGCTTTACCAAAACGAAAAAAAAGCAAGGCCCGCAGCGGCAAGAGACTAAGCCATAATGCGGTAAAACCGCCGGTCACCGAAGAGTGCCCCCAATGTCATAATCCCAAGTTACCTCATCACGTCTGCCCTACCTGTGGGACCTATAACGGCCGTGAAGTCATTAAAATGGGAGGACAAAGAAGAGGGGCTGGTTAACGTTATCCCGTTAGACTAGAGACTTCCATCCTTTTTAATCCGATACGTGGAATCTACCGTATTTCTCAGAATTTCTCTTAAGGAGGGGAGCAACAGAGATGACCAAAGTAGCCTGGGTATTTCCCGGTCAGGGCTCTCAATCCGTGGGCATGGGCCGTGACCTTTACGACAATTTCATTTCGGCCAGAGCTGTTTTCGACGAGGCTGATGAAGCGCTTGGATTTCCCATCTCCAGACTTTGCTTTGAAGGACCCGATGATGAGCTCCGCCAGACTATTAGCGCTCAGCCCGCCCTGGTGACCGCCAGCTTCGCCTGTTTACAAGCCTCCCGCGAAGTATGTGGCGGCAGCTTGCCCGAGCCCGATTTCGTTGCCGGTCACAGCCTGGGAGAATACACAGCGCTCGGAGTATCCGGAGTGTTTGACTTCACCACGACCGTACGCCTGGCACGGGAGAGAGGACGGTTGATGCACGAAGCCGGACAGGCACGACCTGGAAGTATGGCTGCCATCATTGGATTGGATGAAACCTTACTTGCCGGCATCTGCCAGAAATCAGATACGGTAATCGCCAATATCAATTCGCCAGGTCAAATCGTTATCAGCGGTGCTGCCGAGAATATGGTCAGGGCGATGGAAATGGCGACCGCCGCCGGAGCCAGCCGGGTCATTCCCCTGCAGGTAAGCGGCGCTTTTCACTCACCGCTGATGCAGCCGGCCGTCGAAGGCATTACCGAGTACATCAGCACCCTTTCTTTCCAGGAACCATCTATTCCCGTCATCGGCAATACCACAGCTACACCCATGACCACTGCGGAATCAGTAAAAGCTGAACTTATTAATCAATTGTCCAACCCGGTACAGTGGCAGCGTACCGTAGAATACATATTCAACGAGGGAGTGCCAACATTCATCGAGATAGGACCGGGTAAGGTGCTGACCGGCCTCATTAGAAGAATCAACAAGGAAGCCAAGACCATAAACATCGGTGACCTGGAAGCCGTCAGGACCCTGGCCAGCCAGTAAACGTAATGGGGGGCAAAAGTATGGACCTTACTAAGAGAGTCGCCATAGTTACGGGTAGCGCCCGGGGAATCGGGCAGGCAATTGCGCTGAAGCTAGCCGAGGTAGGGGCAGACGTCGTGGTGAATGACATTCAATCCGCCGCTAAGTCGCTGGAAAGCGTGGCCGCGGAAATCAGGGCAATAAACCGGCAGAGTCTGGCGGTTACCGCTGACGTAAGCTCGTCGGAAGATGTCAACCGCCTCGTCGAGACAGCCATGAGCACCTTCGGCAGGGTTGATATCCTGGTAAACAATGCTGGAATTACCCGCGACCAGCTGATAATTCGAATGTCCGACGAGGACTGGGACACCGTAATAAATATCGACCTGAAAAGCGCCTTCCTGTGCACTAGGGCGGTACTGCGGCATATGCTCAAGCAACGCTGGGGGAGAATTATCAACATTGCCAGTATTACAGGCCTGGTGGGTAATCCCGGCCAGGCCAACTACGCTTCCGCCAAGGCCGGGGTCATCGGCCTGACTCGCTCCATCGCCAAGGAAGCAGCCTCCCGCGGCATTACCGTCAACGCTATCGCCCCCGGCGCCATTGATACCAAAATGACACAACAACTTAACGACAACCAGAGACAGGAATTCCTGAAGCGCATCCCCCTCGGTTACTTTGGCTCTCCACGTGATATTGCTGAGGCGGTGGCTTTCCTTGCCTCCGAAGAGGCCAGGTACATTACAGGACAGGTCCTCAACGTGGACGGCGGCATGGCCGGGGTATAGCCATGAATAAAATCGACTCCTACCGCTTCGGTCAGATAGGCATTAACGACCGGAAATATACATCGGACGTTATCATTTTCCCGGATAGAGTGCAGGACGACTGGTGGCGGGACGACAGTCACGAGCTAACCCTCAAAGATATAGTCCCGATATTCGGTGAAGAGCCCGAGGTGCTGCTCGTCGGCACCGGTGCCTCAGGTATGATGAGGGTTCTGCCCGAGGTGGAAAAAGAAGCCAAGGGGCACCACATCCAGCTAATCATTCAGCCGACCAGCGAGGCCTGCGAAATATATAACCGGCTATCCCAGACGCAAAAGGTGATAGCGGCACTGCACCTTACGTGCTGAAAGGCAACCGAAAAAGGCAATAACCGATAAACACTCCCTAATAGTAACCGCAGTTAATATTTAACATCCACCACTTCCAAAGAACCAATGCCACCATCCCCACCACCAGTGTTTATCCGGAGGAGTGGTAAAACTTAATTCCCAACCATAGCTGGTGATGCCATCGCTTTCTGCTTTAGCCCTGAAATAGTATTTGGTACATGGGGTCAGGTTATCTATACGAGTCTGGAAAAACCATGGGTGGTGCATAACCTTGGGTGACGTCCAGTGACTATAGGCTGTAGGGTCAGCGGCATGGGACACGGTATCCCAACCGAAACTAACGGCTACCGATGAAGCGCCACCTAAACTTGTTAATATGCCGCACAGTGTAGCCTTCCTGGCACCTACTCCAATGGCCTTCCAGGTGATTACTGAAGGCGGAGAGACAACATTAACCTTGAGAGTAACGTTGGCCGAGCCTTCGTCAGCTTCAGCTAACGGACAGTATGAGACTGCCAGTACCAGACACAATATACCAGGTAAAATAAACCTGATAGTCTTCAGTACCGTCTCCTCCTAACTGCCAGGCTTATGGCAAGCACTATCAGACCCAGGAATACCAAGCCTCCGGCGATGAGAATCACCATGTTCAGCGAAAGGCCTTCCACTCCATCCATCGGCTCTGTAGCTCGCGGTTCTGGAGGTGCTGGTGACGGTGATAATTCCTCTGGCATTACCTCTGGCGCAGCTTCCAGCACTGGTGTCTCTTCCGGCACAGCTTTCGGTACCGGCTGCCCCTCTACTATGTTGGTAACCGTCGCTTTAATCTTAACGGCAACTGCCACTGTTTCGCCGCTCAAGCCAAGGAAACGTATGTAACCGTTATACACCTGGGAGCCAAGGGATTCATCGCCGTAGATGGTCACCTGTACATCTACCGGCTCTGCCAGAGCATCAACATGGAGTACCTCCGGCTCTACCCGGAGAGGTATATCCACCAGGCTTACCTGCACGTCACCGCTGAAATAGTGCACCTGCAAATCGGCCGTGGCGCTGCCGTCACCAGGGACTTCGAGCTCGACATGGCTGGGGCTTATACCCAGGCTGGCCGCCAGAGCCGGAGCGGCCAGCGCCAGCACCAGAGCCACCGTTCCCAGGAGTATGATAATTTTTTTCATATTTACCTCACACAGGGGGAAGCGGGGGAGTGATTTATTAGATTATACCACTCCCCCATTTCTCAACAAGTTATGGTACCGAGGCCTCAAAGATAAGCGTGGCTGTCTCCTCACCCTCGGGGTCGTAGTTTGACGGTATGACTAGACGAGCATTTACCGTATCGCTAGCACTTGCAGCTAGGCCACTTAGGCCTGGCCAATCTGAAGGTGGTTCTGTGCCATTGAGTCGTAGATGCTCGAACACGGTTCCCGTTGACGGGTCTAGCGAAGCGTCTACATCAACATCCTCAGTGCCTACATTCTTTATAGTAATGACAGTCACACCTGAGGACTCTCCCGGATACATGGTGCCGAAGTCAATGCTGCTGGGTGTTACCGAGATAGCCACAATCTCGGGCACTTCAACCTCCAGTGACACACCGCCGGTGCTGGCTACCTCTTTAATCCAGATATTGGCATCTATCATATCATTACCAGCGGCATTGCTCTCCGAGGTATAGAGGAGCTGAATAACACCACCGGCATCCTCAAACGGCTCCGGCCAGAAATCCCACCAATAGGTTGAGCCGGAATAGCCAGCGCAGACTGTAGTGGCGGTAGCACTATCCAATCCGCTAATAGAAGATGCTGTCCGGTATTCAATCCACTGCCAGTCATCCGTTGAGTCCCACGGGGCATAGAATACCCACCACGTACCCAGGCTGTCCTGCACGATATTGGGGTCATAGCCGTAGCTGGCGGTGGTATCAATATCAACCTTTTGTGCCCAGGTGCTGCCACCCGCACTGCGTGTCACATAGACATGCGTTCCATCAGCTTTTATTGAGGCAACAACAAGGTCCCCGTCATCAGCAATGGTAGCCTTAGGCATGAAACCTGAATCTGGAGAGGTGGAAGCGCTGTAAGAATTTTTAGCTGACCAACTACTGCCAGAATAGCAGTAGGTATCGGCAGCACTGCTCTCCAAGAACAGCCAGATGTCGCCTGAATTGTCCATAACAGCATCGCCGTGGCCACCGACAGCACCCGATACCTGAGTCCAGCCAGTCCACGTGCTAAGGTCTGTGGTTGTATTGTAGTAGACGTTGCCAGACGCACCACCACCGTCAAATGAGAACAGCCAGATGGCGCCACTATCGTCCTGCAACGCCGCCAAGTCACGCTGATTATGATTGCCATGACTGGTTACCTGAGTGGTTGATAGCCAGCTCGATGCCGATACGTCATAGGCTTTGTAGTAAATATCGTAAGCGTCACCATCCGGGTCATAACTACTGACTCCTCTTATCCCACCAGTAGTACCTCTGGTGA
>Ga0315555_1003034_pt1 | contig 11643 bp, 12 predicted proteins | sample SalMarSW160380MG_FD_202113 | JGI IMG/M metagenome (GOLD analysis project Ga0315555, IMG submission 202113) | Salt marsh sediment microbial communities from the Plum Island Ecosystem LTER, Massachusetts, United States - Salt Marsh Sediment SW1603-80 ...
TTAAGAAAGGCCGGTATCGCAACCTATGTCTATCTCCTCTTCGGCACGCCGGCGGAGACACGCGTTGAGGCGCAGCAAACCCTCGATTTTGTAGTCAGGCACGCGGAGGAAATCAGATTCGTAAATGTCTCCATCTTCAACCTCCCCATCAACAGCCCGGAGGCCGCGGCGCTCGAAACAGCCGATTTTTACGAAGGAGACCTCTCTCTGTACGCAGCGTTTCAGCATCCCAAGGGCTGGGACAGAAGCTTGGTAAGACAGTTTCTGGATAAGGAATTCAGAAGACACCCTGCAATCCGACCTATACTAAACAATCATCCCCCCCTATTCACCTCCAACCACGCGCCGTTTTTCGCGTGGAACAGATCAGGGGGGCCATCGGAGGGGTCTTGAAATATAGGATTATGATAACACCCCCTTCCCCCTGTAATTTTACTCCCCCGCACCTCCCAAGGGGCCTTTTTATTGCCTGGGAAATGGGTATGCGGATATGTCCAGAGATAATTTCCTGAAACTTCCGATCATCACCTCTTCGGCTTTGGTGAGCTGGCCTCTTCCTTCTCCTTCTTTTGGACCACAGGCTCCTCAGGGGGAGGGGAAAGGGTTTCGGCACCTGCCGCCTGGGAAACCATCACGGCCTGTTTCTCCCGGTTCACCAAGAGCTGTACCACGTCGGGCCGGGCGTAGTGTCCTATGGAATCGCAGAAAAACTTTGCGTAGACGATCGCCTCCAAATCGATATCAGCATAGAGGATACCCTCCTTGTCGGTGAGCGGACCGCTGATGATCTGACCGTCCGGATTTATGATGGCACTCCATCCTCCCCCCGGCTTTATCATGTCGAGCCGATCCTTCATCCCCAGCCTCTCTATGGTGTACGTATCGATCACCGGCTGGACATTAATAACAAAGACCTGACCCGCCAGGGCATGATGCCGGGCGGCCGCCTCGGTTATGTTGTTGAAAAAATCGGCGTGAGGGGTATGGGTCAAGGCGGAGACCGCAGGCCACACCGCCACGTGGATCTGCTCCCCCAGGGCAACCATGGCGTAACGAACCAGGTCCATCGTATGCTCCCAGCAGATGAGTCCACCGATCCTGCCGATGTCGGTGTCGCATACGACTAAATCGCTCCCGTCCCCTTTTCCCCAGATGGTCCTTTCCGCATGGGTGGGCTGGAGCTTTCGATGCTTGCCCATAATCTTGCCGTCCCGGTCGAAATAGAGCAGGGTATTATACAGGGTGCCTTCCTCCCGCTCATTTAGCCCCATGGCCACATAGGCCTTGGCCTTGCGGGCTGCATCGCCGATAGCCTCTGTCGTGGAACTCGGTATCTCCACCGCATTCTTGAAAAGCTCGGCAAAGAAGGGCGCACCCCAGGGGGGGCTCCCGAGCCATATCCAATAGGGATAGGCAGGAATGTAGACCTCGGGGAAAACTATCAACTCGGCCCCCTGGCCTCCCGCCTCTTTGATCAATGTGCATGCCTTGGCCGTCGTCTTCTCCCGGTCGAGAAATACCGGAGCCGCCATAATTGCCGCTGCTTTAAAGTGGGGATATATATCGCCCATATGCCTCTCCTTTCTCCTGACTCATCTGAGGAAGCCCATCATCTGTTGATAGGAAATTGCTTTCTAGAACCATAAAAACATTAAAGCAAAAATGAGGGGAATTGCAACCTCATTATCCCATTTTCCCCAAGTCGGAAATCCTTTTTGATAAAAAGTGTTTCCCTGCTTGACAGGGGGGGGGAGCGATATGATATCTTCTGCAGGTAGGCTGAAAAATAACCACGTCTGCACACAATCTAACATATTGACAATGTTGTGATGGTAGTGGTATAGACGAATCATCAGTTGCAGAGACCACATGTTACTTGAACGGAGGTCTTGAGAGATGAAGCGAGGGCACTGGGTCATTAACAACCGGAGTAATGGCTGGTGCCCTTCTTTGCGATCGCCACTGAACGTGCGGTGAGAGGGAGGGGTGTAAGACCAATGGTCGCAGTAAGAAAAGGAGGTGAAATAAGGAAGGACGAAATATGCATCGGTAAGGTTCAGAAAAGAAGGGCAGACGGTTCAGAATAATTAAGGAGGGACAAAATGAAAAACAAAACAGTGCTTGGGTTGTTCGTGTTTATGCTAGCTGTAGTGTTCTTGGTCGGTTCTGCGTGTGGCCCAAAAAAAGAACTGCCACCCAAGGATAAAATAGTCATTGGTCAGGCAGCCTCGCTCTCAGGTCCACTTGCTCCCAGTCACGGATTCGTCAGTGCTCCATACTATGATTTATGGATTAAGGATGTCAATGCTGCAGGTGGGATCTATGTAAAAGAGTATGGTAAAAAACTACCTGTGGAGCTGAAAGTATATGATGATAAATCTGATATAGGCACGATGACGAGACTGCTGGAAAAATTGATTGTGGAGGATAAGGTTGACTTCATATTACCACCCTGGGGCACTGCAATGCACTTTGCTGCCGCCCCTATCGCAAATAAGTACGGGTATATACTCATCGGCGGTGCCGCTGGCGCAATGAAGCTCAAGGATTTTGGCGCTGGCCTACCCTACTACTTTCAGACTTTGAATTTTGCCGAAACCCAGATACCAGTGCTGGTTGACATCCTCGAGGAACTCGGCGTGAAGAAGATAGCGATAATCTACATGGATGACCTCCATGGCGCTGAGAACAATGAAGCAATGGTTGCAGCACTGGAGGATCAAGAAATTGACGTTGTTATGGTAGAAAGCTACCCCATGGGGGTTAAGGATTTATCACCCATGCTGAAGAAAGCGAAATCGCTTAAGGCCGATGCCTTTATAGGTTTCAGCTATCCTGATGAGGTTATGCTTGCTACCGGCCAGGCGATTGCGCTTGACATAAATTTCAAAGTCTTCGGATTCAGTGTGGGCCCAGCTTTTACGTTTTATCCAGGTGCGTTTGGTCCGGCTGCAGAGGGAGTAATCGGTGGTGGTGCCTGGAATGAGAAATCTTCTCCCGGGGCCAAAGCACTATCCGAGCATTTCAAAGAAGTCACGGGGCAACCGATGGGTAATTACTGGGGCGCGCTAACCTGGTACTCTTCGCTGCAACACTTTCAGCAGGCCATTGAGAAGGCCGGAACCCTGAACCAGGAGAAGATCAGGGATGTCATGGCGAAGAAAAAATTCGATACGGCCTTGGGACCGTTCTGGTACGATGAGAGGCGAATCTTTGTAAATCATCCCGGCAATTGGGGCCAGTGGCAAAAGGGTGTGTTTGAAGTCATAGACCCTGGGGAAAAGCGCACCGCGCCACCTATACTAAAGCCGGATTGGCCAAAGAAGTAGATATTGAGTTTGGGGAAATAAACATATAAGAGATCGCTGGTTACCGCAGCAGCGGTCTTGAGTGACGCGGCAAGGGCACTGGTCATAAGCACAGAGGGTAATGGCTGGTGCCTTTTTTTGCGATTGCCATTAAACCACGAGTGAGATTAAGGGGTCAAAGACAATAAGAAAAGGGTCGATCTTCCAGTGCCGACTAAAGGCGCAGTTGAGGATCAACCCTATGCATGTACGTGTTTATCTTATTGCTAGCGCTACTAAAACCTTTGTTAACTCACAAGCGACTACTTCTCTTTTGCCGCCTCCGGTTTTGGCTCCGGCCACGGGGGCTTGGGGTACATAAGCTTTGCGGTGGCCTTCTCCTTAGGGGCTACGACTTCAAAGACCCCCTTTTGCCACTGACCGATCTCACCGGGATGACACGCCGGTGCCAAACGTCCGCTCTCAAACCAGGTCGGTCCTAAAACCGTATCGAACTTCTCTGCAGCCATGATATCCCTGATCTTCTCCTGGTTCAGGGTTCCGGCCTTTTCAATGGCCTGCTCAAAAATTTGGACCCCAGCCCAATAAAATAGATGTCCCCACCAATCAACTGCCCCTTCACCATAGCGTGCGATAAATTTATCACAGAACTCTTTGGCTTCCGGAGAACTTTTACGGTTCCAGCCTCCACCACCCATGACGCCCTCCGCAGCATCACCAAACATACCTACAAACCAATCAAAGTTGGCTGCAACGTTGACGTGGATGGCCTTGAAGTTAATACCAAGCTCGATTGCCTGTTTGGGAGCTAGGATGCTCCCCGCACCGGGATAGGTAAAAGCTAAAAAGGCATCGACATCAAGCGCCTTGGCTTTCTTCAACAGGGGTGATAAATCCTTAACGCCCATCGGAATGCTCTCAGCCATTTTTACCTCAATGCCCCGCTTCTCAAGTTCCGTAGCCGCCGTACTTGAATACTCTACGCCGTGGAGCTCATCAATATAGATGATCGCCACCGACTTAATGCCGTTCTCCTTATACATTTCAGCGAGAGCCGGCATCTGGGTATCGGCAAAATTCAAGACGGCAAAGAAGTAGGGCAAGGCAGCAGCATACTCATTGAGCTTCAGGGCGCCACCCTCGGCCCCCAATAGTATATACCCGTGCTGATTGGCTACAGGGGCGGCACCAAAGAGGAATAAGGTGCCACAGGGGGGTAATATAAAGTCAACCTTATCTATCACAATCAGTTTTTCTAAGAGCTGCGTCATCCTCCCGTGATCACTCTCATCATCATATACGATGAGCTCTACAGGCAGCCGCTTCTTATACTCCTTCACATATATCCCACCCTTGGCATTGACCTCCTCAACCCACATATCATAAATTGGAATAGATGCCGATTTGGCAATAATGGAATTAGGGCCCGTGAGTGAGACCGCCCTGCCAATACGGATTTTATCCTTGGGTGGCGGTTTTGGGGCGCACGCACCACATAAAAAGACCACTAATATCAAAAATACGAATAACACATTCCATACCTTGTTCTTCATTACGAATCTCATTTCACATAGCTTCCTCTCTTTAGGTATTTGCATCACGCATCCAGCGTGCAACAATCAGCAAGTTTCGTACCACCACGACACATATCATAACATCCTGCAATAAAAAGGTTTTTAGATCTCATTATCTGTGTGTGGAATGAGAAGTGACTTTTTTTGTCACTTTCGAAATGACTTTCGGTCATTTCTCGTCACTTCGTTTTTCCGCACTACGCGGTCAATTATCTTTCCTTAAATAAGGACATAATGAGATAAGTGGTCAAATTATCGATTGACCCCTTACAAAAAATGATTTCCGCTTTTGCTCTGGGAAAACAGGGCGATAACGTGGTTAACGTTTGCCCTTTGTCTCTGGTGTGATGGTGAAGACGAGGGTGTTTCTATCTGAACCCCTTCTGTACTCGATATTTTTAATCACTTTCTTCAAGACCTTGGTTGAGGGCACTTTCCCAGGCTCAAAGAAATCCTCTGCCTCGGGGAATGTACCGACCAGAAGCATATTGAAGGGTGCTCCTGTATCTATAATGTCGATGAGGAGCGCCCCGCCTTCATGGACAGTGCAGGTAATGCGGATTTCACCTTTCCCGTCGGTACAAGCAAAATTGACGATATTATGCAGGGCCTCTTCAACAGCAAGTCCTATCTCCCGAATCCGCTCATCCTCAAAACCTGCCTCCCATGCATGAGTAGATACGAACTCTACGAGCGTGGGGATCGAATCGGCCAGCGCTGGCCGTGTAATCTCGTCTGGTACTGCACCTTCGAACCTTCCTTTCACAAATCTCCCCCTGTGAATCTGTTGCGATTTGTTATGATATTCATGGGCCATATTGTATCATAAACGATCCGGGTCACCTATTAAAAAGGATCGATGAAGCATTGCATCGGGCTCATCAGAAGCTTCTTGCCATAGAAACAATATTTTGCAATCATGATGCCATCACAACTGAAAAAGATCGAAGACGTACTCAATAACAGACCTCGTAAGGATCTCAAGGATAGACAGCCGGTAAGGGCTGGTACGGAGGTGTTCAACGTGCCCCTTGAATCTGGCTGACTAATAGTTTAGGCTTAAGTATCCGTATCCAGAGCCAGAGACACGCACAATCAACGTGAGAGGAGGATGTCATGAACGGGTATAAAAAGATCCTCATCCCCCTGGATGGATCAGCAGCATCCGAGGCCATTCTCCTTGAGATCGAGAAGTTGGCATCTGCCTTTGGGGCCAGCATCTCCATTCTGCATGTTGTGCCTACACCGATATTCCCCGAAAGCATGGAACCCATAAACTACCAGGCTATTACCGACGTTCTCATCCAAGATGCAAAGGCATATCTCCGCACGGTTGCGAAGCGCCTGAAGGGCAAGGGGTTCACGGTAGAGAGCCACCTGCAACACGGCAATGAGGCACAGCGGATCCTGGAACACTGTGAGCGGGAGGATGTTGACCTTATTGCCATGTCCACCCACGGTCGTAGCGGGGTGAAACGGTGGCTGCTTGGAAGTGTGGCAGAAAAAGTCATTCGTCATGCGACCAAACCCATTTTTTTGGTTCGATCCGCTGAATAGGTAACATCCTCTGTGGGATGCATAACATAAGTCACACATAAAGTCACTTTTAGGGAGCGGATCAGCACCAATGGTCATTTTAGAAAACAGCTATAGATTGGAACAATCACATTAATAAACATTAATCATTAGTTAATCTGCTTGTAATCATTGCCACAGCTTTAATAGACTAAAGCAACACAAGAAGGAAAGAAGACGAGGTTTGACATTATAGTGGCGCAGGTAAAGAAGTTGACGACACGATGAAGTCTTTTATAGGGGAAAATTGCCAGTTAAGACTTGATGATTCGTTTGATCCCGCTTGCATACTTCTTTTCGGGCCATCGTTACGCGGTTTTACGCCGAAGAGACCCCAGCAGTATTAGCTCTTGACAAGGCGTGGGGAGTCACAATTAACTTCTACGCGAAGTTTCTGCCGGATAATGGACAAACATGAAGATGACCCTCCTTGTTATTGATACCCTACATACGAGGGGTGAATGGGAAGCCACAAATAACATAATGAAGATGCCCAAGAATATTCTGGTATCTCGTTCACAAAACGTCAGTTTCTTTCTTGAAATCGACCACAATGAGATTATGTTATTAATACGAAATTTATATAGAGAGAGGGGACAAATGGTATGGTAACGGTAACTGAAACAGCTCAAAAGAACATCGCACAAATTTTGAAGGAAAAAAAGGACGGAGCCCGGTCTGTTCGGGTATTCCTTTATGGGGGAGGGTGAGGCGGACCTTCTCTTAATTTGGCTCTGGATGAGCCAATGGATTCGGACAGTGTATTTAACAATGGTGGCGTCCAATATGTCATTGATAAAGATTTACTGAAGAATACCGGTGATATCACCATCGACTTTGTCAATGAGGGATGGCAGACTGGTTTTTCCATAAGTACTGAAAAACCTATATCTGGATCCTGTGCCACAGGCAACACGTGTGCAGGGTCGTGCTCTTAACACGAGCAAAGCTGTGAGTGATTCGAGTCTGTTACTACGAAAAATGTGTCATCAGGTTTGAAAAGGTGGCAATTATTAATGTGTTATTGGCGGTTGTGGTAGACCGCTCTGTTTAGAGCAAGCGGGTGTTGCATATCATAGTGCCTCCCTGCTAATTTATGAGAGACGCCATTTCTGACAGTTTCCCATAGCAGAGTAAACTATTTCGCGGCTGCAATCGTTCGTTCATGGTGGGTCGGCGCAAGACCCGCTTACCGCGTTTGAGGGAGAGAATGACGATATCGCTCTTCACGAAACCGGCATCTTTCGCACTGCGGCCCGCAATAAGAGCTCCTTTATTCACCTGAAGGAGTACCACAGCGTAGTGACCTTCCCGATGCAGGACAATCAGAGGTGAAGTGGTGTGCCTTCGTCGTACGAGGGTTAGCACGGTGTTGGTGAGTTTGTCCAGCAGCCCAGACCAGAGGGCAAAAAGGAGGATGAGCAAGCCAGCCACGATGATGCCAAAGAGGAGTAAGGAGGGCCACATCAGCCCGGCACGGACATAGAGCAACAAAAGGATAAGAAAGGCAATAATCCCGGCATTACCCAGGATAATGAGGCAGATTGCGATCCTGCGACGTTGGGGGTCATTGACGATCGATTCGGCTTCCTGGGTGGTGAATCCGGTACCGGAAAAGGCAGACAGGGCCTGGAAACGGGCCTTGCTGCGTTCCATGCCAGTCGCCTCAAGGGCGATGGACCCCAGCCACCAAAGCAGAAACCACAGGACCAAAAAGATAAGCATCACACCAATCTGCATACCGACCGACCTCCCCGTGTCTCAATGAAATAAAAAAACGACACAATCCAAAAAAGTATACCGCAACCAATGGAGTGGGGTCAAATCTGCACCGGCCTAGAGGTTTAAGGGTTTGGACGTACGCCGCGGCGACATGATAAGAGAAATTTCGCGAAACGCGCAACAAGATAGGCCTTTTCAACGGCTTGTCACAATGTAATACCTAGATGATAACACCCCTTTTCCGCTTGTCTGCCCCGTGCTCCCAAGGGCCCGAAAGGGATAGATAGCAGGTTCGGAAACAGGCAAGGGTCATATTTCACACCAAAAACCGCTTAAAAATCCACGTGGGATCTCCTCGGGAAGAGAGAAAAACACCGATATTTCAAGGCCCGACCTCACATTCTTCTTAATTATCTTGACAAAAAGAACCTTCTTGCTTGACATGTAGGTAGCCATATGACATCTACTGCAGCCAGGCTGCAAAAAAATTCTCAACACAATCTAACTATTGACAATTTCGTGGTGGTAGTGTAATAGAAGCAACATAAATTAAAGAGACTCACGACAAGGCGGCGGAGGTCTTGAGAATTGATGCAGGGGCATTGGACCATGAGCAGAGAGAGTAATGACTGGTGCCTCGTTTTGATTGTCACTGATCCAGAAGAGAGATGGGTGGGCTTAAGACCTATGTCGCATGAAGAAAGGAGGTGGAACATACATTAAAGGAAAATAAGCGGGATGAGATACGTTAAGTGCTTTAGTAAGCTGGTGAGAAGTGACGTGAAATGGTGCGATAGCAAAACTGAGAATCATTTTAGGAGGTTATGAAAAGGGGGAACAAATGAAAAAGAAAGTATTGCTCGGTTTGTTAGCATTGACGGTAGCTGTGGTGTTCTTATGTGGTGCTGGTGTCACACCATCGGCAGCCAAAGATAAAATCGTTATTGGTGCGGCAAGACCCCTCTCAGGCCCCTTAGCCTTTTTTGAGGCAAACGCATTCGGGCCACTCTACAAGATGTGGGTTGATAAGGTCAATGCCGAGGGTGGGATATATGTGAAGGAGTATGGCAAGAAGTTGCCGGTAGAGATGCTCGTCTATGATGATAAAAGCGATATGGGCACGATGACGAGACTGCTGGACAAATTGATTTTAGAGGACAAGGTCGACTTTATATTCCCGCCCGCAAGCACCGCCTTCCTCTTTGCGGCCGGTGCGGTAGCCAACAGGCACGGGTACGTATTATTAGGGGCAGAGGGTGGTGCGACGACCATCGAGCAAATGCTTCCTGGTATGCCCTACTTCTTCGGCCTCTTGAATTTTTCCGACTGGAACCAGATACCGGTTCTGGCTGACGTTCTTGCGGAAGCGGGCGCGAAGACGGCGGCGATCATGTTCATAGAGGACCTCCACGGTATAGAGTATCAAGGTGTGGCAGCCAGAGAATTTGATCGGGTGGGAATCAAGGTGCTTATGACGAAGAGCGCGCCGCCTGATATCAAGGACGTATCGTCCATATTGAAGGAGGCTCAGAAGCTCAATGCCGATGTCTTTTGCGCCTTTGTGTATCCCGATACCGTCTTCCTCACGACCGGAACGGCGCAGGCCATCGGCTATAACCCAAAGGCCTTCCTCCTCGGCCCGGGGGGCAATTTCGAGATCTTTAGAAAGATATTTGGCGATGAGGTGATAGAGGGAGTGATGGGTGAAGGTGCCTGGAACTTTAAATCTTCCCGCGGCGCCAAGAAATTCTTTGAGGCATATACGGCGCGCATGCCGCGAGAAACCCTTGATTGGTGGGGACATTGGTTTTATTGGGCTGGGCTGGAATGTTTTCAGCAGGCTATTGAGAAGGCCGGGACCCTTGACAATAAAGCGGTCAGGGATGTACTGGCTACGGAGAAGTTCAATACGTCCCTAGGGAAGGTGTGGTTTACGATGTTCGGCGACGGCGGCGGACTGCTGGCGAAGGAGTGTCATCCCGGGGAGATTGGCCAGTGGCAAAAGGGCATTTTTGAGGTCGTCGGCCCCAAGGACAAGCGTACCGCAAAGTTTATCTACCCCAAGCCGGCGTTTCCAGCGCCAAAACCGAAACCAGAGGCAGGAAAGTAGACCTTGAAGTTTAGAGAATGTGAAGAGCAATAAGGGACGGCGGGCTGTCTCAAATGGCAGGACTTTTTGAGACAGCCCGCTCCCGTAATGATTAAAACCAGGAAGCCATTATAATGATTGTAACATTCCTTGACATAGTAATTGCTGGATTGCTGATGGGCGGCATCTATGCCCTGATCGCCGTGGGGCTCAGCCTGCAGTATGGTGTTGCCCGGGTGCTGAACATATCTCATGGCGAATTTATCATGCTCGGGGCCTTTGCCACCTGGATGCTGTACACAATGGTTGGCATCAACCCCCTGATTACCCTCGCCATGTTCGGTCCTGTTATATTTTTGATAGGTTTTTTCCTGCATAAGACGCTCTTCAGAAAACTTCGGGCCTCTTCAGCATCAGCGGATGTCTTCGAGGGTAAATCTCTGCTCGCCACTTTCGGTCTCCTCTTCATCATTCAAAATGTGGCCATATTAACATGGGGTGCTGACATAAAGGGGTACGCTTATTTAAATTATGGGGTCAATCTGGCGGGTGCGGTATTTGCCGCCAATCGCCTGGTTACCCTTTTGTTTGCCGTCGTCATAGGTGTCGCCTTCTATCTCTTTTTGGCCCGCACCCGTATGGGAAAGGCAATCAGGGCAGCGGCCCAGGACCCGATGACCGCGGGACTCATGGGGGTAAACATCAACCAGGTGCTGGCGTTATGCTTTGGCTTTGGTGCCATGATGGCCGGTTTTGCCGGCGGACTTTTGAGCATGTGCTACCCTATTAAAACAACAATGGGTATGGAATATACGATCATTGCCATCATCGTGGTCGTGTTGGGCGGGTTGGGCAGTATCGTGGGTAGTTTTATCGGGGGTTTTATGCTGGGTATTATCGGCAGCATCGTAACTTATATAGAGCCGAGCTTGGCACTGGTTGCCTACTATGTCATCTTCATAGTCCTGCTCCTGGTGAGGCCAACAGGTATTTTAGGGAAATAGAGCAATGGATATTACCACACTGACGTCTAAGAAGTCCTTGATAACGGGGTCAATAATTCTCATCATATTACTCCTCTTAGCCTTTGTACCCCTCTATCGCCCGGGTTATACTGCCATATTTCTGACCAGCATCCTTATGTATATCGTCCTGACGGTGAGCTGGGTCATTTTTTCCGGGCCTACCGGTTACATCTCCTTGGCGCCGGCTGCGTTTTTTGGGGTCGGCATCTATGCTTCAGCTGTCATAGGGAAGGCATTACCCTTTCCGATCGTTGTCGGCATTGGCGGTCTGGCCAGTTTCTGTCTCGCCCTGCTCGTCGGCGCCTTGACACTGAGACTGAGAGGCATCTATTTTGCCATCTTCACGTTCG
>Ga0315555_1003039_pt1 | contig 11629 bp, 10 predicted proteins | sample SalMarSW160380MG_FD_202113 | JGI IMG/M metagenome (GOLD analysis project Ga0315555, IMG submission 202113) | Salt marsh sediment microbial communities from the Plum Island Ecosystem LTER, Massachusetts, United States - Salt Marsh Sediment SW1603-80 ...
ACCAGTTTCCGGTGAGGTTTGTATACAGACAGACAGTACAGGGATTAATATTACATATGCAGGTCTTGGTCCTAACAAGGCAGTAAGGGTATACATCTCTGTTAACACGTCCTCAACTGCTGTGTCAGTCCAGGCTTTTAATTCAACATTAACAGGCGGGAACCTAAGCAATACAGCAACAGATGTTCACAGCGCTTCAACGGATGTTATAACAAAGCAGCTCATAAATATAACCAATGTCAGAACAATCAAGAGCGTTGCACTGAACAACGGAACAGATTACTGGGAATTTAATTTCACCATGAGCATAACAGCCAATGTATCAGGCCTTGTGCAGTTCAGGATGAACAGCTGGAACAACTCAGCAGGGCAGATAATCAATCTGACAAACCAGGCAAATCTGACAAATGCAACATTCTACGCATCCCTGAGAAGAAGCGATGGGTTAAGCAATATATTCAACGTTACAAGCAGCTACAGGGATGTGGGGTCATCGCTTACAGCAACAGAGAACAGCATCTATAACTTCGTCCTAAGGATGATTATACCAAGCGGGACACCAATAGCATCAGACTGGTGGACAACCTACTGGACTCTGTTCAGGTCTACTCCATCTTAGGTAATCACATGAACTACAAGCTAATAACCTTGTTTTTTATACTTGCTCTAGTTGTGCCGGCTCTTGCTGAGACAAGCGGGAACATATCCCTGGATGATATGGGCATACCACCGGCAACAGGGCTGTTCGGCTATACTGTACAGTACTGCAATACAACAGCAGACTGCATGGGTTATTACTGCTTCGTGGATTATGACAGCATAAGTTATAGTAAAGATCATGGGTGGTGCTTTCCGTACGATGTAAGATGCGCATACAGTGCAGCAGAGACAGACACACCGCTATGGCGCAACAACGAATATTCTTACTGTGTTAACAGCAGCTCTCTAAGAAGATACTGCAGTTCTGGTGCATGGGGCTCAGAGGACTGTGAGCATGGCTGTGTAAATGGTACGTGCCAGTCCAGCTCTACAGAGAACCCACAGACTTATCCTAACCAGACTAATCAGGTCTACTCTATAACGATATTCTCTTATCCGGACGATTTCAACATAACGCAGGGCCAGAGCATAACAAAATCCATCAAGGTAAAGAACAACGGGGATTACACGCTCTATGACATAACTCTTTCGCTGAGCGGTGTCAGTTTTTATTCCGTGTCCCCTAGTAAGATAACCAGCATGACTATTAACCAAGAAAAATCGTTCACCATGACCTTTGCAGTGCCTGCCAATGCCACTGTAAAGGAATATGCAGTAACTGCTGCTATTGATACAGACTCGTCTGCAACTGCTTCTGCGTCTTTCAAGCTAAAGGTGCTGCCCAGCAGCGAGACTGTAGAGCAAGATATAATGCCGCTATACAACCAGACGCTCTACATGATAGAAGAGCTTGAAAAGAACATAACAGAGCTGGAGGCAAAGGGCATAAACACGTCCTCTATTAGATCTCTTTTCAACCAGCTAAAAGATAAGCTTAGCCAGATAAATTCTTCTCTGCAGAACGAAGATTACTATACTGCAAGCATGCTGCTAAACACCGCAGGCAATATGATAAGTGATCTTGGAGAGATGATAAGAACTGCAGAAGCAGGAGGCTCTGATATAACACTTATTATAATAGTAGTCGCTGTTATTTTAGTAACAGCAGGTGTGCTTGCGTACCTATTCTGGCCAATCAGAAAAGGGTATAAGTACGAGGGAGGCAGCTCGGATGTTAAGGATATCCTCAAGAAAATCAAGGAAAAACGAAAATCCAGGAAATAAAAAACTAAAAAATAAGCTAGGCTCAAAAGAAATAGTAGCTATAGCAGGCTTCTTAATATGCCTTGTCATATTCTCGATTATCATTTCTTACAGCAGCCTGTCAGTAGGATCGCTAGTCAACATGCAGAATTATATCATAGGCGGAGCTATTACAGACACAGCTGGCATGACAACGCTAGACGCTGTGCTGTCTCTGATAACTCCATTTATAAGCGCGCTGATTGCGTTAATATTCCTGGTGGCAGGTTTTGCATTCCTGAGTGCCTATGGCTTCAGCAAAAGCTATGGCAAGCTTGGTTTAGTAAGTATTGCAATTGTGCCGCTATTCCTGATAATGTTTAACTTTTCCCTACTATCCGTGTTCTTGTCAGCAGCTGTTATAATATCAGGCGTCACTATAATTCCTCTATCCAATACCTTTGGCAAGGAACTGAAAAGATGGACCTTCTTCAGAACAGGCTCTCATTCCATAAGCAGGGCTCTGCTGATAACAAACCTGCTGATAACATTGGCTGTGTTCTCTACGATATTCATCTCACTGGATTCGTATGAGCAAGGCTTCAGAAATGAGCTTTCAAGCACATTGGAATCCATGCTTGCTTCTTCCTTCCAAGGAGAAATACCGCCTGAGATGCAGGAGGAAGCAAACCAACAGATTGCAGCGCTGTTAGATGAATCCCCTATTTTAGGAGCATACATAAGATGGCTGCCTGTTCTGACAGCTGTTATGGTTTTCTTTATGCTGGAGTTTTTCCGATCACTTATCTTCTCTAACATCGGCGGATTCATTACAGATGTCTTAATCAGAATCAACAAAAAAATCAAATAAGGCTGCTTTTCTTAAAAAAGCTTAATATACCGAAAAAACGAATTATAAAACTATGAAGCACAAGATAAAGCGTTTCAAACTGAAGAGAGAGCTTGGTCTTGTAGAAACAACCCTTTACGGTGTAGGAATAATACTTGGTGCCGGCATCTACGCCCTGATAGGAAAGGGTGCTGGCTTTGCCGGCAATACCTTGTGGCTGTCTTTTGTAATAGCAGCTGTAATAGCTTCTTTTACTGGTCTTAGCTATGCAGAATTATCTTCACTGTACCCCAAAGAAGCAGCTGAATACGTATATACGAAAAGGGCTTTCAGGAGGAATTATCTCTCATTGTTCGTCGGCTTTACCCTCATATTAGCTGGTGTGGTTGCTGCTGCAGCTGTTTCGCTGGGTTTTGCAGGATACTTTTCTCACCTGTTTGGCGGTCATATACTGATGATTGCGCTATCGCTCATATTCCTGCTTTCACTGCTCAGTTACTGGGGTATGAGGGACTCAGCTATTTTCAATGTCATTTCCACGCTGATTGAGATGGGCGGCCTGGTATTTGTCATAATAATCGGTCTTCTTTTCATCGGTTCCGTAGGCACGAGTGTTAACTATTTTGAAATGCCTGCTGCTGGTCTGGGCGGCATACTAATCGCAACTGCCCTTGTATTCTTTGCTTACCTTGGGTTCGAGGACATAGCAAACATTGCAGAAGAAACAAAGAACCCGAAAAAGATCGTGCCAAAGGCATTGGTACTGGCTCTGATTATATCCACCACGCTCTATATACTTGTTGCTATATCCTCTGTATCGGTCCTTGGCTGGGAGAGGCTTGCAGCATCTGAGGCTCCCTTAACAGAGGTTGTTGCAACTGCAATCCCGTCTGCAGCTATACTCATGTCCTTCATAGCACTGTTTGCAACAGCCAACACAGTATTAGTTACACTAGTTGTCATGTCCAGGATGTTCTACGGCATCTCGAGAGAGCATTCATTGCCGTCAATATTCTCAAGAATCTGCTGCAGGGGCACGCCTTATGTATCTGTCTTCCTTGTCATGGTTCTTTCAATGCTCGCGCTGCTCATAGGAGAGATAGAAACAGTTGCCATGATAACTGTATTCGCGATATTCATTGTTTATTTATCTGTTAACCTGTCGCTGATAAAGCTCCGTTATAGCAACAATAAGAAAAGGCCATTCAGAACGCCGTTGAATATAGGCAGGTTCCCTGTGCTTGCATTCCTTGGGGTCCTGTCCTGCCTGTTCATGCTGTATTTCATGCTAATGAATTATTTCCTCGTGTAAGGGAAAAGATATTTATATTGATGAGACAATAAGAGTATTGATAGCATGGTAACGTTCTCTGTTATAAAGGCTGATGTTGGCGGATTTCCAGGGCATTCAGGCATGCACCCTGACCTGATTAAATCAGCTATAGATGACCTGAAAAAGCAGAAGATTCTTATTGACTACTGTGTACTGCACTGCGGAGATGACCTTGAGCTTATAATGACCCACAAGGAGGGCATTGACAATGAAAAAATACACAAGCTTTCCTGGGATGTATTTATCAATGCAACAGCTGTTGCAAAAAAGCTGAAATTATACGGCGCAGGCCAGGACCTGCTTTCTGATGCATTTTCCGGAAATGTAAAAGGGATGGGGCCAGGTGTTGCTGAAATTGAATTTGAGGAGAGAAAATCAGAACCTGTTATAGTATTCATGGCTGACAAGACAGCTGCAGGTGCGTGGAACCTGCCCCTGTACAAGATGTTCGCTGATCCCTTCAATACAGCAGGCCTGGTAATTGACCCTACAATGCACCATGGCTTCAGATTCGAGGTTCATGATGTCATAAAGCACAGAAAATTACTCTTAAAATGCCCTGAAGAATCATACAGCCTGCTTGCTTTCATAGGCTCTCCTGACAGGTACTGTGTAAAAGCTGTTTATAGGGGCGAAGAGATGGTTGCTTCTTCTTCTACACAGAAGCTAAGCCTGATAGCTGGCAAGTACGTTGGAAAGGACGACCCTGTCTGTGTTGTGAGGAGCCAGAGCGGGCTGCCTGCATTAGGTGAGGTGCTTGAGCCATTTGCATTTCCGCATCTTGTCATGGGATGGATGAGAGGCTCTCATCACGGCCCACTTATGCCTGTACCATTCAAGTATGCACACTGTACCCGTTTTGATGGCCCGCCAAGGGTTATTGCTGCAGGCTTCCAGGTTGCCAATGGCAAGCTAATCGGTCCTGCTGACCTGTTTGATGACCCAGCCTATGATATGACAAGGCAGAAGGCACAGGATGTTGCTGAGTACATGAGAAGGCACGGGCCTTTCGAGCCGCACAGGCTGCCGTTAAGCGAGATGGAATACACAACACTGCCAAAGATCGAGGCAGAAATGAAAGACAGATGGGAAAAAATCTGAAGTGTTTTAATGAAACCCCTGATTATAGTAAATTTCAAGACCTATGAATCTGCTACTGGAAATAAAGCCCTAGAACTTGCCAAGGCTATAGATAAATTTAAGAGCAGGGCAGAATTTATTGTATGCCCTCAGTTTGCAGACCTAAAGGCAATAGCTAGTGCAGTGGACATATCTGTGTTTGCACAGCATATAGACCCTGTGGGTTTTGGCTCTAATACCGGGCATGTACTGCCTGAAAGCGTAAAAGCAGCTGGCTGCTCAGGCACTTTGATAAATCATAGTGAAAGGCGTCTGGACTTCGAGAACATAGAAAAATGCATTGAAAGGGCAAAGTCTGTAGGCCTTACAACTGTGTGCTGTGTTCCAAGCATAGTTCATGCGAAGAAGGTTGCTCTTTTCAATCCTGATTACATTGCCTTTGAGGAGCCAGGCCTGATAAGCTCTGGCAAGTCAATATCAAAGGAAGAGCCTGAAGCAGTCAGAGACTTCGTAAGCGAGGTAAAGAAAACAAAGTCAATACCGCTCTGCGGTGCAGGTGTCTCCAATGGCGAAGATGTCAAAGCTGCACTGGAGCTTGGTACAGGAGGAGTTCTGCTTGCTTCAGCTGTAACAAAAGCAGTGAAACCGAATGATGTTCTTAAGAATCTGGTAAGCCTGATCTAATTTCTCAGAGTTTTCTTTAACTTCTCGATTACTTTGACAGGGCTAGGGTCAATGTCCTTTCTAATTGCAAGGTAATAAGAGCAGAAGCTTCCGATATATATTGCTGAGAATATTCTTGCTAGGGCAGAATTTCCCCTTGTCCATATCTCCTGGCAGGGTATTTGCCTCGGTAGAATGCTCTTCAGGAAAGTGAATCTTTTCTGGATTCTTTTATTGTCCTTTTTATCGCGTATCATGATTACAAAGATGTTTTCTTTTGTTGTTGGGATTGCATTTATCTCATTGTGATTCTGCTCTGGCAATGACTTTGAAAATGCCAGACATTTTGAGTTTTCGTTGAACTCAGTGCTCCATCTGTATGCCACAGGGTATAACTCCTCTGAAGAATAGATGATAGGTATTCTCTTGCCAATGCTCTTTGCCAGTTTTTCTGATATGCTATTCTTTTTAGAGAGCTCTCTTGACATTTTTCTTAGTAAGCGTGCTGTCTCGCTTATTTCGCTGTTCTTGTTTTTCACAAGACCTAATTTCTGCAGCATCAACAGCATCGGAACAAATGAATAGCCAAGTGCTGTTCTCGGCGGTATGCCTGAGGGTATTTTTATCAATTCTACTCTGTCTTTTTTACAGTGCCGTTCTAATAAACCACCAGATGCAACACAAATTATTTTTGCTCTTATCTTTCTGGCTTCTTTATAGACGCTTAGGGCTTCCTCTGTGTTGCCGGAATAGCTGTTTACTATTATTAGCGTATTCTTGTCAACAAAGCCTGGAAGTGAATAATTCTTGACAACTGTTATTGGTATTCTCATCTCTCTTTTCAGATAAGCCTGAAGTATATCGCCGCTGATGCCAGAACCTCCCATGCCAGCTATAACTATTGAATCAATCTTCATTTTAGGTATTTTTTTCACGAATTCTCTTGCTTCTGTGAACTGTTTATAAAATGAGCTCAGCGTTTCAAACATGTTGCTTTTATCTATCTTCTTCATCTTATCACATCTGGTATTTTTTCTATAAGGTCTGTGGCCAGCAGTCCCTGTTTTTTCTGCCGTGCAGCAAGGTCTCCTGCTTTTCCGTTGATGTAGGCAGCAGCGCATGCAGCATCAAAGTAATCTATGCCTTGTGCAAGCAAAGAGCCGCATATACCTGCTAATGTGTCGCCTGTTCCGCCTTTTGTCATATAATAGTTGCCGGTGGTATTTATTGCTGTTTTGCTCGCATTGAATATTATGTCAACATGCCCTTTCAGAAGAATGGTTGAGCTGCAGGCAAAGTTTTTCAGCGCAGCTAGCCTGCTTTCCAGCGACCTCTGTAGTTCAATCCTGCTTATTGCAAAAAACTCCCTTGTGTGCGGGGTAATCAAGAAATTGCTCTTCAGTAGATCTTTATCCAGGGCGTGTATTGCATCTGCATCTATTACAGCTGGCTTGTTAGTTATCTTTAAGAATTCCTTTACTGCCAGTAGTGTTTTTTTCTGCCTGCACAGGCCATTGCCAATAACAATGGCTGTTTTATCCTTCGAGGCCTCTAGCAATGCAGGCAGATGCCTCTTTTCAAGATAATCTCCTTTAAGTGGGTATGTTATTAAATCAGGGGAGAGCCCTGCAACAATGTCTGCTGCTCTTTCCGGAGCAACTACTGTTACCAGGTCGGTGCCGGAACGAAGTGCTGCTAATGCTGCCAAGGCAGGAGAGCCATGGTATAATTTTGAACCGCCTATAACCAGCAAAGAGCCGTAATCATATTTGTAAGACCAGTTATTTCTTTTTTTAAATACCTGCTTAAGGATGGATCCTTTTATTTCATCCATATCTAATTTATATACCTGGGAGTTAAATAAATTTTAGGTGGTTTGATGAGAGTTGCGATAAATGGTTTTGGCAGGATAGGAAGATTAACATTGAGGTCTGCTATAAAAAAGAAGAGTAGCCTGGAATTTGTTGCTGTAAACGATCTTGGCGATATCAATACAATGGCTCATTTATTGAAGTACGACTCTGTCCACGGTATACTCAAAGAGGATGTGAAAGTAGAAAACGATTCTCTAATTGTTGGGAATAGAAAAATAAAAGTGCTGCATGAAAAAGACCCTGCCAGCCTGCCTTGGAAGGACATGAATATAGACGTTGTTATAGAGTCCACAGGCATATTTCGCAATAGGGAGGGCGCAGGAAGGCATCTTACCGCAGGTGCAAAGAAGGTAGTTATATCTGCACCTGCTAAGGATCCTGTTGATGCAACTATCGTGCCTGGTGTCAATAGCAGTGCTTTGAAAGACGAACACCAGATAATATCAATGGCTTCATGTACAACGAACTGTCTTGCACCAGTAGCTAAGGTATTAAACGATCGGTTTACCATAAAGAACGGGTTCATGACAACTGTGCATGCGTATACGAATGACCAGATGCTCCTGGATATGCCGCACAAGGACATGAGAAGGGCAAGAGCAACCATGCTGTCTATTATACCCACAACAACCGGCGCAGCTAAGGCAATAGGCGATGTAATTCCTGAGCTAAAAGGCAAGCTAGACGGGCTAGCAATGCGAGTCCCTGTTGCTGATGCATCTGTTGTTGACCTTGTAGTAGAGGTAAAGAAAAAGGCAACAAAGGAGAAAATCAACAGACTATTCAGAACAGCCTCAAGAAGGGAATTGAAAGGGATATTGCAATATACAGAGGAGCCGATAGTCTCTGTTGATGTTATCGGCAACCCGCATTCAGCAGTATTCGATGCGCTTTCGACAAACGTCATAGCTGACAAGCTTGTAAAAGTACTTGCCTGGTATGACAACGAATGGGGCTATTCATGCAGGCTGATAGACCTGATAGAGGGCATGGGGAAATGAATATCCTGACAATAGATGATTTTGATTTCTTAGGCAAAAGAGTTCTTCTACGCGTGGATATAAACTCGCCTGTTGTTTCCGGTGTTGTACAAGACTCACCAAGAATAAAGGCTCATAGCGAGACAATAAAAGACCTCATGAGTAAGGAGGCAAGGATTATTATCCTTGCTCATCAGGGAAGGCCTGGTGACAAGGATTACACAGGCCTGGAACAGCATAGCAGGCTGCTGAGCAGGCATGTAGGAAAGGAGATAAAATTCGTTGACGATGTATACGGCGAAAAAGCCTTAGAAGAGATAAGAAAACTGAAAAACGGCGAAGCCCTGCTGCTGGATAATGTGCGCTCTGTTAAAGAAGAGATGGAAAAACTAAAACCAGAGGAGTTTGCAGAAACAGCTTACATAAAGGCATTGAGCAGCGAGGCAGATGTTTTCGTAAGCGATGCTTTTTCTGTTGCCCACAGGGCACAGGCATCTGTCGTAGGCTTTACAAAGATGCCAAGAATAGCAGGCAGGGTAATGGAGAAGGAACTCAATGCCTTAGAGAAAATAGATAAGGCAGAGAAGCCGCTGACGTTTATTTTTGCCGGTGCAAAACCAGAGGACAGGCTGGAGCTTATAGAGAAGAGGCGTGATGAGGTAGGGCACGTGCTAACAGGCGGGATACTTGCCAATATCTTCTTGATAGCCAGGGGACACAAACTAGGAAAATCAGAGGAGATTATAAACAAAGAATACAGTGAATTCTTACCAAAGGCGGTGCAGCTATTAAACGATAAAATAAAAACTCCAATAGACTTTGCTGTTGATGATAACGGCAGGAGGGAAATTAGTTTAGAGGAGTTGCCGGTTGATAAGAACATAGAAGACATAGGCTCCAAAACAATAGATAAGTACAGAAAAATAATCAAAGAGAGCAAAACAATTGTTTTAGGTGGAACAATGGGTGTTATTGAGAAAAAGGATATGCAGAAAGGCACAATAGAGATACTTAAGGCAGTTGCTGATTCTAATGCATTCTCCCTTATAGGCGGTGGCCATGCAGGCGAGGCAATAGAGGAGTTCGGGATAAAGAAGGATGATTTCTCTTATGTCAGCCTGGCTGGGGGCGCGCTTGTAGCTTATCTTGCTGGCAAGAAACTGCCAGGAGTTGAGATTCTGAAGAAACCTTAATATGCTTCTTTTTCTATTAATTAAACATGGGTATTGTAAAAAGAATAAATTCCATGGAAATACAAGGGGCAATAAACATTGCTACAGAGGCTCTTAAGCATCTGAGAAAATTTGCAAGAAACAAGGGTTTTGGTTCTGCTTTTGATAAAGAATGCAAAAGATTATTGAAAACAAGGCCGACAGGCGTCGCCCTGTTCAACGCAATAAACCAGGTAAAAAAAGAAAAGTCGATAAAGAAGTTGGATGAATTACTGAAGAAAATAAGTGATGATTATGATAAGATATCAAAGAACGGCAAGAAGATATTCAGAAGGAAATCAGTAGTAATGACTCACTGCCATTCGTCTGAGGTCATGAGATTATTAAAGAAAAACAAGAACAGGATAAAGGAGGTTATTGTCACAGAAACAAGACCAAGGTATCAGGGTCTGATAACAGCCAAAGAGCTTTCTGGTCTAATGCCTGTTACCTTCATAGTAGATTCTGCTGTTATGTCTTTTATCAAAGAAACTGATATGATTATTGTGGGTTCGGATTCTATGAGTAAGAATGGCATTGCAAACAAGATAGGCACTCATTTAATGGCTGTGGCTGCTAAAGAAGAAAGAATACCGTTCTATGTTGTTGCTTCCAAGCTGAAATATGATAAAAGAAAGAAAATTATCATCGAAGAAAGAAGTTCTGATGAGGTCTGCAAACTGAAGAACATCAAAATAAGAAATCCTGCTTTTGATATAACCCCCTGGAAATACGTAACCGCAGTTATAACTGAAGACGGCATCAAGAAGCCGAGGCAGATTATACCGGAGCTGAAAAAATGAAACTAAAAGTCCGTACACTTGGCCTGGATGCAGGCGGGAAGACCATAGTTATTATAAACATAGACGATGCCAGAGAGTTCGGTGTTCATCCACTTGAAAGAATTCTCCTTAGGCACGGCAGAAAGAGCCTGACTGTTATTGTCAATATAACTAAAAAGTTTGTAAAGCCAGGCGAGGTTGTTGTCTATAGAGAGGTTCGGGAAATACTAGGGCTCAAGGCAGGTGATTTTGTGGACGCCTGCCCAAGAAAAGAGATGATAAGCAAGTACTACATAAGAAAAAAAGTAGATGGCGCTGAATTAAATTACAAGGAAATCCGATGCATAGTTGACGATGTGGTAGATAGGAATCTGAACGATCTGGAGATGTCCTCTTTTATAACTGCCCTGCATATACACGGGCTTAGCATGAATGAAACTGTTGCATTATCAAAGTCAATGGTTGAGACAAGTGAAAAATTAAGCTTCCCGGGCATCGTCGTCGACAAGCATTCTATAGGTGGTATATGCGGTGACAAGACCTCTATGCTGCTTGTGCCTATAATTGTCTCCTGCGGATTAACGATACCAAAGACATCCTCTAGGGCAATAACATCACCTGCAGGCACAGCTGACAGAATGGAGATACTTGCGCCTGTTGAGCTCGGTGTAGAAGAGATAAAGAGGGTTGTTCGGCGTGCTGGCGGCTGTCTTGTCTGGGGAGGAGCAATTGACCTTGCACCTGCTGATGACCTTTTCATCCAGATAGAAAATCCCCTGTGCCTGGATCCCTTGATGTTGCCGTCTGTCATGAGCAAGAAGAAGGCTGTTGGCTCCAAGTATGTTGTTATTGATATACCTACTGGTTCAGGTGCCAAGGTTAAGAAGAGTGGTTTCAGAGCGCTTTCAACCAATTTCAAGACCCTTGGAAAGAAGCTTGGGATCAAAGTAGATTGTATCTCAACAAAGGGAAACCAGCCTATTGGTTATGCAATCGGACCTGCTCTTGAAGCAAGGGAGGCACTGGAAACTATAATGGGGCTAAACTCGCCAAAGGACCTGATAAATAAGGTCC
>Ga0315555_1003041_pt1 | contig 11623 bp, 9 predicted proteins | sample SalMarSW160380MG_FD_202113 | JGI IMG/M metagenome (GOLD analysis project Ga0315555, IMG submission 202113) | Salt marsh sediment microbial communities from the Plum Island Ecosystem LTER, Massachusetts, United States - Salt Marsh Sediment SW1603-80 ...
GATTAATCTGACTATTGATGAGATCTAATTTCTCTTTGGCAAATCCGTCCGTACTTGTCCGTTGAATAACCTGCACGAGTGATGAGATAGCAGTTAAGGGATTACCAACTTCATGGGCAATGCCGGCGGCAAGCGTACCGATACTTTCCATTCGCTGTGATCTGACAAGCTGCTGCTCAAGAATGATTTGTTCCGTAATATCCCGATGAGCTCCAAGATAGCCTGCGATAACACCATGTGAATCAACAATGGGGGAAATAACTAATTCTGTAAAGAAAGGTTCCCCGTCCTTTCGACGGTTTTCAACTCTTCCAACCCAGACTTTCCCGGAGATAATCTGCTTCCAAACTTCAGACCAGAATCCTTTACCGTGTTTTCCGCTGCTGAGAATCTTCGGATTCTTTCCAATCATTTCTATACTGGAATATCCGCTTACTTTTTCAAATCCCGGATTAACATACACCATCATTCCATTGGCATCTGTAATCTGTATGGGATTGATTGTATTATGAATAACGTTGGAGAAACGCAAAAGGTCCAGCTCCTTGCGTTTTTCCTCTGTGATATCACGAAGGAAAAGAATCCAATATTTTTCCCTGCCCAACCGCAACAGGCGCACCAGGCCCGTTACATCAATAATTGATCCGTCGCGTTTGTAAAACTTTGTCTCAAGATTCATTTGGTTGGAAAATGGGAGCACCTTTCTGAAGACAGCTCGTTCGTCTTCCGGGATTATGTCGAAGATATACTTCGGACGGTAAGGCTGAGCAACGACTCCAAGCTCATCTGCTGCTGTTTTATTGGTATCAAGAATTCTGCTTTCACCATCCAGAATTAATACCATCTCAGGCAACAGATCAACAACGCGCCCATATTGCGAAAATAGGAACGATAGATCAGGCATATTGAAATTATAAGGTACGTCAAGGTTCGGAGATTGGCAATACAAACGAACAGTAAAAAAACGGCTCTCATCGATACATCTACAAACATCGAGAATAAGTCTCTCAATAAGATTCAATACATCATTTTCGAACTTTTCCCGATCGAATTAATTCTAATCTCTCACGTGCAAGCGCATCGAAGTTCGTTTCAAGGTATCGCTGAAAACAATAAGCAGATCTCTCAAATTCCTTGTTTTCAAAAAAATATAGCCCTAAATTATAGTATATTTCAGGACATAATTCCGTGCTTTTCAATAAACCATTGAGACCAATCTGAATTGCCTTGCTGTAACTATCATCATAGTAACAAAAGGTGGATAGTCCCAATTCCTTTTGGGGAAAATATCGTCTTGTCAATCTGAATATTTGAGGAATATGTAAATAGTTACGCCTTAAGATACTATCGATCTGTATCGAGCCAATTTTTTTATACTGACTTAACTGCGCCGTATAAGAAAAAGGAGGGATAGAATCTGCATATCCTTTCTTCACATAAATGGCAGCTATCTCATCAAAATACAGTAACCGCCAAGTAGTATCTTTCTTAAAATAATGTATCCATAGAAATTCATCCTGGTAAGGGAATATAACAATTTCAGGTTGATATTTCTTGAGAATCTGACTTTTATTGACAGTATTCCAAAGGAATGAATATTTGCTATAGAATTCTTCACCCATGACTTCAAGTCTTCCATCGATCGATACTTTTTGTGGAAGCATGTACATAAGAAATCCGCCAAAATTGACATTATTGAGGATCTTTCCTTCCAAATGATTGCCCCGCAAATAAAGTGAAGCTTTATATGGGAGCATATTATTGTCATACCGGTAACCAAACCTCAGATTGGATCCAAAATTGATGTAATAGGAATCTGTTATAATCGCTTTTATCAATACAATAGAAAGCGCTATGATAATACCGCTAAGAATTATTTGAATTTTTGTCAAGTTCCACAATGTTTTTTTTGGCGCTTTATTTTCGACAGGAATGCTTAGTTGAAGACCTTGAATTGTGAACGGAAGAACCGCAAAAAGAAAGAATCCAATATTTTTTAATGCTGTACATCCGAGATATAAAAAAAACAAGAATACGAGAAGTTCGTGCAATTGAATTCGTTTCAAGCAGATAATAAAGACAATAACACTTACAACAAGAAAGATATGGAAACAAAATAGAGGCTCAATAAGAACAAATGCTCCATTACTATAATTACTTATGAAACGTAACGGGGAGATAAGTTCACCAATACTACTTTTAAAAATGTTTGAACCCTGTAACAACTGAAATTGGCGAAAAGGATATGCAACTCCATTGAAAAAATAGGGATTGACCAAAGAAACCACAATCGAGAGCAATCCGTATTGTGTTACAGGCGTCCACAATCTCCGTTCTCTCCAGAAAGATCCTAAAATATAGCTTCCGATCACTATCCATCCAATAATAAAAATGGAATGTGTGTTCGTCCATAATATCATAACTAATGGAAGGAATACAAGGGTTTTTCTTCCTCGTTCGACATATTCATCAAGAATTATGAAAACAAGATTCAGATATACCCAGGAAAAAACATGTGGTCTCGTTTCAAAAAGAGCGGCAACTGAATATATTGTTAAAAATAATAACCATTGCCAATGAGATAATTTGTTCAAATTTTGCTTTCGTGTAATACGAAACAATACAAGGATAAAACTTACAATTATAAGCAATGCATTACTTGCCACCAATCCGAACTCACCAGACAAAGTATCGATAATGGCGATTGTTATTTGATACAGCCATTGCAAGTCGATGTATTCGTGAGTTCCAACAGTATAGGTAAACATATCTTTTCCGGGAAACTCGATATTTTGTAACATCCATATGCCTGTCTTCAGGTGAAACCCTAAATCCGGGCTGTGAATTTGTCTAAAAGCAAGAATAACAATCAGAACGAACAAGAGAGAGAGAGTAATTTTATTTGATAGGGAAAGAGATTTCATGTGCATTAGCATCTTTTGAATCATAAGCTGCATTTCTTTTTATTATACGATATTCTGTGTGTCAAATGAATCAAGCGATAAAATAATCTATGCTATTCTTTTATTTATTATTGAAAAACCAAATTGTTTATACTTTCCACATTATTCCGGCCATGAATGAGAATATTCTTTTCGGCATCGAGGAAGGCACTGAATGTAGCCACTTATGACCACGAGTTGTTCCGTTAACTTTCCGATATAGATCAACACTGTATCTATATCTAGAAAAAGAGCCGGCTGACCAATTGTAATAACAATCAAAGATACGCTAAGCTTCAGAGATTGGCAAGATACAAAAATAAAAAAAACGGCGGCCACTTCTGGCACGCCGAGCTTTTAAATAAAATCGAGTGGAAAATAATGATTTCACATACTCAAGTAATGGTAGTGTAAACTTTATATACCCATTTTAAATCTCATTATCCCAGCTTTTAAATTTCTTGGCAGACTTTCCAAGCTCTTTTTGTACCTTACCTAATTCTATTTGGGATTTTTCCATCTCCAAATGCATTTCGACATCATCGAATGGATCTGTACGGAACATTCGAATATGAGGTTTCGGAATAACAAAATTATTCGGCATAAATTGTTGTTCTTCAAACTCTACATTCAGTATTTTCTTTTCGTTTTTTCGAATTACTTCAAACTCCACAATATCACCTTCATCATACTTTTGAAGTTTTCTCCGGATTTTCTCCGCTGTATCCACGGTTTTTTCCCCGACACGAATAACAATATCACCGGCTTTAAATCCTGCTTTTTCAGCAGCACTCTTGTTTTCCACTTCCTCCACCAGTACTCCTTCGTTATTCGGTGCGTTAAAATATTCTCCGAGTTGTTCGTTGAGAGTGAGAAGCCGAAGTCCGAGAATACGGCTGCCTGTAAACACATGCACATCGGGTATTCGCGGCATTCTGCCAAACACATAACGTTTCAGTTCTTTTTTCCTGCCGACTATTAACTGAATGGTCTTCTTCTCACCGTCGCGGACAAGGATTATGCTTACTTTTGTGTTAGGCGGGATTCGACGCACTGCTTTAACCAAATCGTCTGAATTAAATATCTTTTTTCCATTGAATTCAATAATAACATCATTTTCCTGAATTCCTGCAGAATCTGCCGGACTATCTTCAAGGACCTCTTTAACATATGCTCCTTCTTCATGATCAAGCTTTTCCTTCCGGACGATTTTTTCATTTACATCTTGTACCATAATCCCGATCCAGCCTGATAGTTTTATATTCTCTTTCTTTTTTATCCCGCTCGAAGACTTACCGCTTGCACCAAGCATAGTACCCGTTGTTAAAAGGAGTGCTAACGATATACCCCCTATTATTCGTAACATTGTTCTCATAATTGCGCATCCTTTCTGATATTTTATTATATACATTGAATTCTTCTGTCGGTTTAATTCTATAGACGGCACGTATACAAAATTGTTCCCAATGAAGAGTTTTCTATAAAGATTTGATCCCATATTGAACTAATAAAACTATCGTAACTTTGTCGAGATAAGAGAAATTCTACAGGTTCTTAATGCGCAAAGACCTGAAAGAACAAATTTATATAACGGATAGAGGTAACTTATCGTTTTATCCACCTTTCTGTATGATGTTAGTTATCAAAGTTCTCCTGATTTGTAACTGGTTTGAAAATGTTGTATAATTTTGTAAGAGTTTTTATAAAGCGGTTTCATTAAATTTCACGATAAGAAATACAAACAACCAATAACACGAAAAAACCATGATAAGACTGGTATCAAAGAAAACTGCTGATTATCAGGCGAAAATAATACAATTAATTGGTAACGTATGTACACATAAATTATTTACAAGATATAGAGATATTGCCTTCATCGTCATTGCGGTAATTGTACTTATTTTCCGAAAATCGGATTCCTTATCCAATCCACAACTATGGGCAGAAGATGGGACGGTATTTTTTACTCAGCAGTACGAACATGGCGCGGGATCAATTTTTACCGCATATGCCGGCTACCTCCATATTGTTCCAAGACTCATTGCAGTATTCGCAGACTCGTTTTTTTCATATGCTAATATACCGGCTGTTTATAATTACGCGTGTCTATTTATTACCATTATAGTAATTGCTCATTGTTTTTCACCAAGGCTGCAATTACCGTTTAAGCCTTTCTTGGCTCTTTCCATTGTATTAGTTCCACATTCATTAAACGAGGTTTTCCTGAATATAACAAATATCCAATGGATACTATGTCTATTACTCGTATTAACGCTGCTAAAGGATCCCCCGGATATTAATTATGGTAACCATACTTTACAGGTCCTATCTGATTTTAGTATAATAATTATTGCAGGATTAACGGGACCATTTTTGATTTTCATGTTTCCTTTTTTCGCATGGAAATTCTATAAAATGAAAAAGACTCATGGACATATTTTGCTCGTGACAGCATTCTGTATTGTATTGATTCAACTTATTCAAATAGTTCCAAATACAAGAAGCATACAAGAAAACAGCATATTTAATTTGGAACTTTATCTTTCTATCATTGGAAGACAACTGTTTGGCGGTCTGTTCTTAGGAAGGGCTTTAAAGTACAGCAATGGAATATTGACAGGCATCTGTGCTTTAGCCTATTTTGGATTTCTCCTCTATTTGTCGTATAAAAAATCACCGGAAGACAAGCGATTATTAAATATAGTTATTATGGTTTTAAGCATATCGGCGGCAATACTGGGTGCTGTCATCATTAATCATAATTTTTCTCCGCTTATTATGGAGATATCCAGTGGATGCAGATATTTTTATGTACCATATGTAATGATTGCGTGGTCTTTAATATTCTGTATAAATCAACGTGGAATTTGGAAAAATATTTTTGTGATATCATCGCTGCTCCTTATACTATATTCATCTGTTACAGTCGGCATACGGACAAAAATGACAGACTATAACTGGAAATATCACAGTAGCTTGATTGGAACAAAAGATATTATAAACATCCCTATAAATCCAACTTGGTCTATAACCCTGCACAGCAAAAAGAAATAATTGTATATCGTATGCGCCCATAAAATTGACGCTTATGATCGCAGGAATAATCGGCTCCGTACAAGACTATTTACCTGTCATTACAAACACTCAATTTAAAATAAAATTCGTTTCCACTACTTATGGGTTGTATCCAGTGAAAAAATCATATGCAACAATAGATAGGATACCAAGTTCTTTCAACAAGGAGGTTCCCTCTCTATTATAATAAGCTCTTATAGTCATTTAAAGAATTCCGTCCTTAGTCAAGAGAAGATTCAAAACGAAGGTCTATCTATTCGATACATATCCGCTCCAATCTGTTTAAAACGAAATCCATCTTCTATCAAACGCACGATACTTGGATCACTTACACAAAGTAAACGTAGAGTACTGGATGGATATCGATTACGAGAACGATCGAAGTGCCGTCCCCCGAATGCGGTACAGTAGTACACCGTCATTCCGGTAGGGATATAACAGCGCTGGATGGGCAAATAAAATGGTTTGCCATCACTGATATACGATTCCAGCGATTTGACCGGTAAGTCAGTATCATGTGGATAAAAAACATAGACGCTATCCTGCCTATAACCTTCTGCAAAATAATAATACCAAAAATACTCACCCCAGTCATAATCCGGGCAAATGATGAGTGACTTTCTGCCGATAGTCTTCAATGACTGCTCAACGAACACCTTCGCGTTTAAATTGCCGCTTTGATCCGCCTTTTGATAGTTAAGAGTTAGAAAGAGGCAAGGCACACAAACAAGAGAAAGCTGAAAAAGGGTCAAGTATTGTGCTTTGCAGCGGCCAGCAATCCATTCAAGACTGATTCCGAGAGTTAATGCTAAAATATAATACACAGGAATCATATATATAAATATATCCAGAATTCCATATAGACATGTAAATACAAATGTTACTGCCGCACCCAGAATAAGAAATATTCTCAATGAAGCATCACGAATAGCGAAAAAACCAAGTATGGCGATAGGTAAAAGCACTGAATATTCAAGCCACGCTAAGCGAAGCATGACAGGCATTCGAAGATAAAAAATTTTATTCAGGCTGCTGTCTATTAATTTGTCCTGAAACTGTCCTCCCCTTACGTAATACCAAAGATCCTTAAAATCCGAAACTGCTATTTCGAGATAAGTTGTGTCTTGCGCATATGTTCTCCAAAAAAGATAACCATACTGAGCTGCACCAATCACAATGATCAAAAAAACACAAGCCACAACGCGCACACTCCATAAGTATTCCTTTCGTGTCTTCCACACCAAAAAGAGAAGCGCGGGAAGGAATGTGATCATAGAAAGGTGTGTACCAAAGGAAAGTGCATATATCGTACATCCGATAAAAAAATCACGCTGACGCAGAGTCTGATGCCAACGAATAAAGAAAAATAACGTAAGTCCGACAAATAAAATATTGAGAGTATAAATTTCCGCTATAACGGACTGGGACCAGAGAGTGTATGTAAAAGTAAATGTGAGCGACACGAAAAAAGCCACCGAACGCCTAATCGATAATCTCTGAAGCAAAAAAAATAAAACGACAATAGCAGCGGTTGCACATACAGCAGAGAGAAGATTCGCCTTGAAGGAACAATTACCCCAAGGAAATATAGTAACAAAAAGGTAATTGAGCATTGTATACCCGGGAGCACCTGGTTCATGTGCAGTACCAAGAACCTCTCCGACAAACTGAAATTTCGTTGTGTCCCCACTATATCCTATTCCGCGCAAGAGTGTAGTTATATACACTCCAAGAACCACAAAGACAAGGATCACTATATGGAGCCTTTTCTTCATGTAACTCAGGATTGAATGCAGATTAGTCATAACTTATTAAAAGAGATTATAAATTCAGCTAAAACGGAACAGCTCTGTTAAGATGAATAATCGAAATTCGACCATTCAATAGGATTCAATGTACTCAACTACGAAATTATCAACAATAAGAAATTTAAATGTAAGTATTTTATTATCCGTATTTGCGCAAAATCAATTATTTATTCTTTTCATATATCGTAATCCAAAACAAGTGTGTTGGCTTCTTTAGCAGACTATTTGCATCGGTTATAAGCAATGTATCTTTAATATTGCGATATTCGAAACGAGCAACGGGAGTATAGTACAACTTCGCAAAACCAAAAAACCATTTATCTAATTCCTCCAGACTTTTGGGTTTTTTATACCATTCAGGTTGAATATTTGTATAAATAAGCAACTTTGGAGAAGCTGATTCCACTTGATGCATCATTTCAAAACGGAATTGTTCAGCGAAGGGCTGATCTTCAGCAATCGAGTAAGTATAGATAAATGATGTAGCAGATCGGCGCTGAGAATAGAATAAAAATTGCGGTTCATTTCCCATGATTGTTATTCGATCTTCTTTTAAGGTTTTTTCTTTTATAATATCTGCAATTAAAGAAGAGAAGGGAAAAGGATGTTGATGATATACTGCTTGTGTTACCTCTGCAGGTGAAAATTGATAAAGAACGTCCCAGTGAGCAGCTATAGTACCAATAATTGCCGTTGCAAGAATAAAAACAGGCGGAAAATATCTTACTATTGAAGAAGATGCAGATGAAAAAATATGAAAAATATGTCTAATTCCAATCCCAAAAAGCAAAGCAGCGGCAGGCAATACCAAGATAAAATAATGCGGTCTGAAATAGAAACCAACCGAGAAAGCAGTGATGCCGGCTATGAATAATTCCAAAATGAAGATGGTCGATTCTCTATTCCTTTTACTTAAAAATAAAGTAATAAATCCCACACCGGCAATAATCCAAATAAGCGATGCAAAATGCCAGATGGATTGGAAACCCCCGATAAAACTGAGCTTTATATCACCTATTGACAGAATTGAACTATATTTCTCTGCATAAGTAAAAGTCCAGAGATAAAATTTTTCAAGAACTCCTGCAAAAGCAAGATAGAAAAAACACAAGAGCAGAGGAATAATGATTCCCCCTGAATAGGCAAAAATATATTTCCAATAATTCTTTTTATCTAATGTTTTGTTTCGCCCCATTAAAACTAGCAGAGCTGCAAATCCAAAGAAACCAAAGAACGTGCCGTGTTGTTTCATAACCGCTGCACAACCAAATAGGATACCACTAAATACAATATAATTGAATCGAGTTTTCTTTAGTCCGGAAAGCAAGAGGATATTTGCACCTATCACAAAGGGTATAATGAAATGCTCGGCATTTGCCCAAAATCCTTGAACATGGTAGCTTATGCTTAAAAGCGCAAAAGCAGCCGCAGAAGCAGCCGCAATCCAATCATCATACGCTATACGTGCAAAAACGTAAAGAAGTATAATTGAAATCAAATTGACAACGAGTAAACTAAAATGGATCGCCGTGTGTGTCTCACCGAAAAGCCATAATATTCCGGCATAGATAAAGTAAATACCGGGGAATTTCATATTATATGCTTCAGTGTAAGGTGGAGTTCCATCGAGAATAAGCTGCCCCATATAGGCATATTCACCTTCATCACGTTCCAGTGGAACATTAAATAAGCGCGCCCGAAAAACAATTGTGAAAAGAATAATGAAAAGAAGGAAAATGAGAGGAAGAGAATTACTTAGTATTTTCAATCTCATATATCTTTGTTGCCCTTTGCCACTTTATTAAGGTCTCTCAGTTTTGGATTTTAATTTGAGACGTTCTTTGTACATTACATTCTCAGGTTTCCAGCTCTTAAAAATGCAACAGTACAAACAAAAACCCAACCACCTTTGTGCAAAAGATGGTTGGGACAATATTATAAAAACCTCTATCTTTATTCAAGACGGAGAGGTTATTCAGCAAAGTCGCCCGTAAAGCTAGAAAAAGTTAATCTTCCTTCCGCATCTACCGCACCAACAACTGTCGATAAATTCCCAGATGACATACTTGATCCTGTGAACGTTACAACTGCAGATGTCCCTGTTCCTGAAGGCACAGCCGCATACGTCGCATTATCATTACTTGACATCTTATATGGAATATTATAATTAGTATATTCTCCACCACCGCCAGCCATGGAGAGTGGACGGATTTTAAACTGATATGCATTTGCGGCAAGGTTGTTTATATCATTGATAATCGCATCTTTGTTCGCCTGAATACTATTCGCAGCAAACAGGCTCAATCCGACGGCAATTGCGATACCGACAATGATAACGCCGAGGATGATAAGCAATAATTGTTGTTGTCCCATAATAAATCCTCCAAAAAAATGTTATTAAGTAAGTGAACTATGTTAATCATTCATTTCTATCAGGAATATTATCTCCAAGTTCTGTACCAAGATTATTTCAATGAATTTCAATGAATCTTTCTTCTTTTCCAAGTAAAAGACTTTATAATCTTGTTTAAGATACGGAATTATTTACCTCACCCGGTCAGGATTACACAGGATGAAATTACCGTAATCAATAATTTTCTCTAATATTCCCCATTATCAGGCCTGGGTTGCTTTCTATTCACATCCTTCGTATCTTGAAAATATGGAAGAATAGAATCAAAGAATCTTAGAATCAAATAATTATAGTTAACATGACTTCAAAAATCAAGAAACATATCCTTATCATCGATGACGAGCCTACGTGGCTTAAAATCAGCTCTCATATTCTGCGGGACTGTGGTTATGATGTCTTTACTGCTGAAAGTGGTAAAGAAGCACTAAAAGCCCTTATAAATTATAAACCGGATTTAATCCTGAGTGATGTACGTATGCCGGATATGAACGGTTTTGATCTAATGGATAATATAAAACACATTCCGGCAGCGTCATCTACGCCAATAATTTTTTTCTCGGCAATTGATGATTATGATGCGCGAAAAGTGGCGCGAACTCTGGGAGCAGTTGACTATTTAGTGAAGCCTTTCAACAAAGACGACGTGAGTTCTGTTTTATCCAAGCACTTACCCATATAATAGATATATGTTCCTTGTTTGGGATTTATTCGGAAGCATATTTAAGTAAAAAAACTTATTCATTTTAAAAAATGGCGCGCTTCCAAAATCTTCGAAAAATTCGCACTTCTCTTGGCCCTGTTGAACAAGCACAAATCGTTGTTTCCACTGCCGTCGTAGTAAGCCTTATAACTATTGTGGTTGTACGAATGACAAGCGGGCAAACGCTCGGATGGCTTTTATTCGGGAACGTTCTAACTGTTGGGATATTCGGATTTATTATTGTCTTTTTTACGCTCAAGTACGGCCGATTGCTTGAAGAACAAAAACAGGAATTACTCGCACTCAATACATTTGCTGAATCGGTTAACCGGGCAATTGACGTACAATTTCTTCTTCAAAACGCATTATACGAAATGAGGCGCCTTCTAAACGTGGAATATGGATGGATATACCGCGTTGAGGGTGATCTGCTTTTACTTAAAGCTTCTCGAGGTACCGAAGAATTAAACACAACAATTATTGAAGCGGTAGATGATATACATCAAGATAAAATGTCTTGGATTCGATCTCCGAGAATTGCTACACGCCCGCGAAAAATCAAATCGGATGCAGGTGAGAACTCCGAATGGGAATTTGGGAGCATTGGATCTTGGGCATCAGTCCCGATTATGATGAAGGATCAAATGTCAGGATTAATCGTTTTGGCAAGTAATAATCCGGAGGC
>Ga0315555_1003042_pt1 | contig 11620 bp, 9 predicted proteins | sample SalMarSW160380MG_FD_202113 | JGI IMG/M metagenome (GOLD analysis project Ga0315555, IMG submission 202113) | Salt marsh sediment microbial communities from the Plum Island Ecosystem LTER, Massachusetts, United States - Salt Marsh Sediment SW1603-80 ...
CCTTCTTCAGCTCGAGCACCCCGGGGTGCTTCGGATGCGCCGCGACCAGCTCCCTCAGGTGGTCCCGCGCGCGCTCGAGCCTTCCTCGCTTGACACATGCCCTTGCCAAGGCAATCCGCGGTTCCGGCAGCGAGGGGTCGATCTCGACCGCCTTCCGCAAGTGCTCCATCGCCTGATCCAGCCTGTCGCGCGCGGTGAGGTGCTCCGCCAGCATCACGTGCGCCGTCGCGTTCCGGGGGGCGAGCTCCAGCGTCTTCTCGGCGTGTGATGAGCCAAACAGGGCATTCCCGGCGTGATCGAGACGTGGACCCATTGTCCGCGGAAGCAACTCGAATCAGTTTCTCCCGACATCCCCTGCCGCTCTGCCGGAGGCCCGGCCGGAGGCAGTCGGAGGGAGCCCTGCGAAGGCCGCGATAGAAGTCAAATCGGGCTGGTCATCCTCTAGAGAGACGGACTATTTCTTCCTGTTGGCTTCGTAGAGGCGGGCGGCGCGGTCGCCGAAGGCGGTGCCCTTGTAGCGATCGGCGACCATCTTGAGATAGTTGTTGGTCTTGGACAGTTTCTTCTCGCCGCCTTTGATGACGGCGTCCATCGCGCGGTGAAACGCCTTCTCGGCGGTCTTCTCGTTGACGATGACGGGATCGCTGCCGCCCCGGGTGCACGCGGACGCGGCCTCGCGGCCGATCGCGTGACCGCGAAGGTCTTTCGCCAGCACGACGAGGTCCTTGTAGGCCTCGTAGCGGTAGCCGCCGTTTTCGTTCTTGTCGTCCATCACCTCTATCAGGAGCTTCACCCGCTTTTTCGCCGCCGCCTGGATGTCCGCCTTCAGCTCGTCGCCCGCTTTCTTCAGCGCACTGCCGAAGTAGCCCAGCTCGGCGAGGCGGACGGCCTCGTCGGAACCGTCGGGGTATTTCCTGTCCGCGGGCAGAAGGGTGCCGATCCTGCCGCACGCCTTCACGGTGTCGGAAGAGGCGACCACGTACTTGTTCTTCTCGGGGCCGTCCATCCAGAAGGTGCCGGCGTCCGCCGCCTTGGCGAGCTGTCCATCGGCGCCCACGAGAGCGTAATCCCAGAGTTCGTTCGCGCCGGTCACCCGCTGATAGTACTTCGCGCTGCTGTCGCTCCCGACGCACCACCTGGTGAGATCCAGACCGGCCCGCTTCAGGTAGTTGCGCGCGCCGACGACCCCGCCGCCGTCGGTCTTGATGGCCACGAGCACCAGGCCCCGGTTGGCGCCGTGGGTGTCCTCCACCTGCTTGAGCATCTTCGGACCCCATTCGTTGCACACCGGACACCACGACTGGAAGAAGATGATGACGACGCCCTTGCCTTTCAGGCGGGACAGGGACAGATCGGGCGTCGACTCATCGAAATCGACCGAGTCGCCGAAGTCGGGCATGGGATCGGCACGCAGGGGCGCTGCGGTTGCGAGGAGGAAGAGCGCCGTCAGTGCCGCCGCCGCGGATTTTCGAAACGTCTTCATGAATACCCTCCGCCCTGCATTCTACGGCTGAGGGCGGAGGTGTCAAGGAAGGGTCCAGGTCTCGTGGAACGTGACTCACACGTGAAAAAACCTGCATATTGCTCGGATTTTTCGGTTAGGTTTCGCCCCGAGCGGACAATATAAGGGTGGAGGAGATGAAGAAATGGTCATGAATATCGGGTCGAGAAACTGGGGGATCTGGGCGGCGACGGCGGTATGCCTCGCGGTGGCGGCGGGGACGGTCCTCTACAACATCAATCAGTCGGAGAAGATGTCGGAACTGATTGCGGCCCGGATTCGGCACACCGCTCCGGGCGTCACCATAGTCCGGAGCGGTCAGGTATTCACGGTCCAGCTGGGGATCGCGGTGCTCGCCGGTGACCGGGTCGAGATCCAGATATCCGTCGGCGACACGTACGATGACGACCGGCTGACCCTCGATACGGTTTTCAACAAAGGAACCGACCTCCCCGGCGCATAGTCGGGTTATCAAGGCGTGGGCGGCGCGAATCGAAGCCGCCGGGTTTCAGCGACTCGGTTTCAACGGCTCTGACCTCTTGAAATCTTCGGCGGCTGGTGGAGCAGCCAGTGATCGCACGAGGTATAGTAGCCCGGGACCTTGAGCAGCCCCTTGCCCTCGTCGTCGCCCAGGACGAGCTTTTTATAGTTCTCGTCGCCGGTCAGGTGGTAGAGCGCCGCGAAGAGCGTCGGCACCTTCCGCACCTTTTCCTCCTTGCCCTTGGCCAGCGCCTTGCACAGCTTCAGCATGCGCGGGTCGCCCGTCGCGGCGGCCGTCATGGCGACGGCGCGGCAGTAGATGCCGGTGAACCACCAGTTGATCTTCTGCGGCGAGCCGGACACGAACGGGCCGGTGTCGGCGTACCCGGCGTGGGCCTTCATCACGTCCTCCAGGCAGGCCTCAGCCGCCTTGTCGCCGGTGAGCTCCCAGTACCGGTACAGCGCCCGCCAGCCCCAGCCGAGGGCCCGCCACTGCCAGCTTCCCTTGAGCTTCGACCCGCCGCGCCCGGAGAAGTAGCCGCCGTGGGCCGCCGCGATCCGCATGTTCTCCAGGCTGCGGACGTCGCCGAAGAGCAGGTAGCGGTCGTAGAGGATGTCGAGCACGGTATGCTCCGGGTTCGGGAACAGCCAGTCGGAGCGCGACCAGCGGCCCTGGCTGTACTTCTCGTACTCCTCACCCTTGGGCTGGGGGCGGTTGGTCCAGTCCTCGTTCTTATTGGCCTTGCGGAACTCGCCCCAGTCCTTGAATCCGAAGGCGTCCTGCCCGGCGATCTCCTTCGGCCAGGTCACGCCCGGGGCTTCGGCCGGGGCCGGACCGTCGACGCGGTAGCAGCGGACGTCGCGGAAATGCCTGCTCCGGTTGCAGCCGGCCTCGAGCCACATCGGCGAGCCGGTGACGTACCACCGCCAGAAGTAGTTGTCCTGGTCGATGGGCTGGCGCGCCCCGCGCTTGCCGTGCCCTCCGTTGCTGCGCCACCGCTCGCCGAACACCTGCCAGCCGTAGGCGTTGCCGTAGAGCCTGTCGGTGGTGAACATACGCGGCCCCTCGGGCACGATGCGGGTGTCGGCGCGGGTGTCCTCGGAGGTGACCACGGGCGGTGTGAACGGCATGTCGGCCAGCGCGCCGCAGGCCCCGGCGAGCTCCACGGGCGGGCGGGGCAGCGGACAGCCGTCATAGCCGGTGGCGAAGGCGGCGAGATCCACCGCCTTGTTACCGGCGGAGAAGCGAAGGACGATCTCGTGGCCCTTCGCGGAGGTGTCCTCCAGGAAGTGCACCACCTTGCACTCGCGCGGGAAAAGCCCGATGCGGACGGCGCCGTTCAAAGACACCTCGACCGCCTTGGGGAACTGCTGCCAGAACCGGCGGGGGTGGACCGCGAGCGTGCCGCGGGCGGTACGGACAAGGAACGTTCCGCGCGCCCGGTCTCCCTGACCGATCACCTTCCCGCCATTGTCGGGCAGGGTCGCCGCGCGGGCCTTGTCGTCGCCGCGCCGGTAGACGTGGTAGCCGCAGAAGCTCGTCACCGTTCCCTTGGGATAGCTCCATCCGGGCGAATCCATCTTGCCGAAGCCCGGGCAGGCGTCCCAGGTCTTCTCGTCGCCGTTCGAATCCTGGTAGAGGCAGACCGACTGCCCGCCCTCCAGCCGTCCGGCGATTGGCGGCTGGTCGCGCCGGCCGATGATCTCGTAGCCGGTGGCCCCGCCGGCGAGCTTCAGCACGAGCGACGCGTCCTCGAACGTCGGGGCGCCGGCGCTCTTCGGCGGGTTGTTGGTGATCACCACGTCGAGACCGACGTCGGCGCTTCCCCCGTAGAAATTCATGAAGACGTCGTACCCGTACATGCCGGCGGAGTAGCCCTTCCCCTCAGGGGCGCGGTGCGAGCCGCGGGCCCGGACCTGCACCCTGAGCGGCCCCGATTCCAGCACGTCCACGGAAGCGGTCCCTGCGCTGCCCTGGTACGTCTGGCCGTAGGTGTCCTCGACCACGGTGCCGCAGGCGGGACCGGCGGCGAGAATGTCCTCGGACGCATCAAACTTTCCGTCGCCGTTCGCGTCCACCCAGGCGTGCTCCAGCAGGTTGAAGTGCTTGCGGCTGACCGTGAAGCGGGCCGGACCGGTCGTGATCGTGATCGCGTCGTTCGTCTCCTCCACGACGAGCTTCGCCGGGGGAGCGGGCTCCGGGAGTTTCGCGTCGGTCAATATGAATTGTGAGGCGGCGTTCGGGCGGAGCGGGGCGGTGAAATCCACGAGTACCCAGCGGATGGAGCGGTCCGTCCGCCACCACCGGGCCAGCACGCGGAACTGGGCGGGAATCGCCGTGAGCTTCCCCGCCTCGTTCCTCACCGCCAGCCGAAGATTCGAGATGTCCGCGGCCTGGCCGGCGAGGAGCGGCACCCCGCCGGTGATGTGACGCGGCCCCGCCGCTCCGGAAGGTTCCCGGACCGTGAGCGGTATCTCCCACGCCCACGCCGCGCCCGCAAGGCAGACCACCATGATCAAGGCCCATATCCACATACCCGTTCCGCGCATGCACGACCTCCCCTTAATGACGTGAGAGAATGTTCCGCTCCCGCATCATCGTAGCGGGCGGGGTGCGGAAAGACAACAATCGGGTTTCTCGCCCGTATCCGGCGGATTCTCTTGCGAGGGGAGTTGTCCGGTGATATTTTGGTGCGGAGGGATCAGCCATTGGCGCGGAGGGGGTGTCTATGAGTATCGGCACCGACAAACCTGTTCGAACGGCGGAAGAGCTGATGCGGCGGCGGAAATTTGCGGAGGCCGTTCGGGCCTTCGAGGACCTGCTGACCGGCGTGTGCGGGAGCTGTTCGAAGGGCCGGGAGTGCCGGGCCGGCTGCACCAGCATCGCCTGGAGCGCGACCGGAACCGTCGGCTGCAACCCGTACTGCATCCGCTCGCTGGAGACGGAGAGCATCCTGGATCAGGTGGGCTGCCGCGGATGACGGGACGTATCCTGGCCGGGCTGATCATCGTCGGTACCGTATGGCTCCGCCCTCTCGCGGCCGGCACATTCGATCTCCTCGCCGTCGGGGTGCGCAGCGGCGTGAGCGACTCCCGGACACACGAAACCTACCGGCAGCACGAGGCGTTCGCGGAGTTCGAGCTTCCCTGTTCCCGGACGTGCGGCAGCGGCTGGCGCGTCGGCATACGGCTCGTCGCCGCCGCGGGTCTCCTGGAGGCCGCCGGCAGAAGCGGCGGGTACGTGAGCCTGGGGCCCGGGCTGGATGTGGCCTACGACGGCGGATTCGTGTTCAAGGCGGGCATCCTGCCGACACTGCTCGCCCGTGACACGTACGGAGACGACGATCTGGGAGGCAGCTTCGATTTTACCAGCTATCTCGGGCTGGGATACCGGTTCAGGAACGGTGTCACGCTGGGCTGGCGCTCCAGCCACATGTCGAACGCGGGCATCCAGCATCCCACCCCGGAGGTCAACGTGCACATGATCGTGCTGGAGTACCGGTTCTGAACGCGTTCGGCCGCCGCCGCACCGGGCGATAGGGGTCCTGGCGATCATCACGTTCTCCTTTCGTCCTGCACGGGGCGGTGGTACTATAATGTCACGCATCTTGTGCGCCGTATGCTGTTGACACATCCAGCCGGCGGATACTGAAGGTCGCGGTGAGCTGTCGCGCCGAGTACTGCTGGTCGTGATGTTCTCGGAAGAAGGCAGGAGGAAAAGCCGTATGCTCAAAAAGGGCTCGTACGGTTTGGTCTATGAGCCGAAGCCGATTCGCAGGTGGCGGACAGGATTCAGTTTAGTAGAATTGCTTGTCGTGGTCAGCATCATCGCGCTGCTTGCCGCCCTTCTCCTTCCCGGCCTCTCCCGGGCACGGGAGTACGCGTACTTCACTGTCTGTAAGAACAACCTCAGACAGATCGGAGTCGGGTTCCTCTGCTACGCGGGCGGCAACCGGAGCAGGCTTCCGGAGGGATACATCCGGTGTTCGACTTCCGTCAGTATGGAAGCGTCCCGCAGATACGGCACGGTCAAGAACAAGTGGTCCATCGGCGTGGACGGTCCGAAAGGTGTCCGAGACCTTCTGGAACAGATCTACATGGACCAGCTTCCTGGTGATGAGTGTATGGGATGGGACCCGGTCGCCGTCGGGCTCGAGCACGGTTCGTTTCTGGGCAGACCGCGGGAACCCGGGAAGTACCTTCCCATCGAAATACTCTGGGATCCCATCATCGGGGTGAGAGACTGGGGGCCGTTTCTCTCCAGTACTGACCCGTGGAAGCGAACTTCCTTAGGGGGAACGTTCTACTACTCAGCGTGGGCCGGCACCCCGAGAGGGAGAGACCACCTGACGAGGGCGCGAAGCGTCCTGGGATACGGGTTTTTCACGTTCACCGTCGGGTGCATGCCGAACCACTATCCGAATCACGTGATGGTCTGCGCGGGAGGGCAGGCAACGAGCAACATGGAGGAGGGACACAGGCCCGCAACAAGGAGTAGGCCCGTCGCCACGTCCGCGAAACCGTCCGTCTGGGTGGCCGCCTGCAAGGTCCCGTTCAGGGGCTGGTGGCAGGGGGACGCCCTGGATCGGGTGTTCGCCTCTCACTTCGGGTGTCGGGAGACGATAATGGGGGAGTGGAGATACAACGTCGTGCACCTGGACGGACACGTTCACGATTCAACCTGGCTCAGGGCGGAGAAGGGAGTCGGGTGGATGAGCGGATACAACACGAGCGGCGGTGCCCTCATCGACATAGACCCTTACGGCTGGCGCTGGATCGACCCGTCGAACAAGGGGACATACGGATTGGAGCCGATAGACGGCTTCTCGGGGGCTTTCGACCGGTAAAGAGCTTGGGGGGTACGCATGCTGAAGTGGCTGTGGTGTGGTGCGGTGTTGTTGTTTGCCGCGCAGCCCGCCGGCGCGGACGTTACGCTGGGTCTCGATTTCAAGGATGGAATGACGCTTCCGCGGCGGAAGACCTGCCTGATATGGGGAACGGCCAAGTACAAGGAAAAGGTCACTCTCTCCTTTCGCGGGAAGACGGCCTCCGCCGTGGGCGCGCCCGGGGGCGCCTGGAAGATCGAATTCGACGGCGGTGAGCCCGGCGGTCCGTTTCCGCTCGTGGTCGAGGGCGCGAATCGAATCGAGTTCAAGCAGGTGTACGTTCCCGACGTTGCGATGCCTCCGATCTTCACCGAGGAGATGGTGCTGCAGCAGGGGAAACAGACTCCCGTGTTCGGATGGGCGCCCGCCGGCAAGACGGTGAAGATAACGTTCAGGGGCAAGACATATTCCGCGGCTGCCGAGGACGGCTCGTGGCGGACAACCATCGACACGGGAGAGCCCGGCGGCCCGTTTCCTCTGCTCATGGAAAGTGTCGCCAAAACGCGAATCGAGAACGTGTATGTCGGTGAGGTGTGGCTTGTTTCCGGGCAGTCCAATGCGGGGAGTCCGCTCGGGAAGCCGGTGGAAGAGCAATCGGGCATCATTCGCATGTATTCCGACCCGGGCGTCCGCCTGAAGACGGTGGACGGCAAGGTGGTGAAGGAAAACGGCAAGGTCGTTCAGGAAGATCCGCCGGGGGCATGGGTCGGACGGGCGAAATTCCCGATCATCGCCTGGTATTTCGCAAAGAAGCTCCTTGAAAGGCGCAAAACGCCCACAGGCATCGTTCAGGCCGCCAGGGGCGGGACACGGATCCATGAATGGATTCCGGCCGCGCTGCCGCCCGGTGCAATCAGGCCCCGGGTCGCGGGGGGGTGCTACAAGACATTCATCGATCCCGTGATTTCGTATGGCATCAAGGGGATTGTCTGGTGGCAGGGTGAATCGGATATGAAGGCCGGCTACATCGAGAAGTATTCGGAACGGATATACAAGATGATCCCGATCTGGCGCGAGAACTGGGGGCAGGGCGATCTTCCCTTCATTCTCGTGCAGCTCCAGTGCATGACGGAAAAGGCACCGTGGGTGGGGAAGGACGTGGCGGAAGGAAATCTGCCGGTGATGCGCGAGGCCCAGCGGAGCGCGCTGACACAGCCGAACACCGGCATGGTCGTGACGTGCGATTTTGCCGCGGGCGTACATCCGAGCGAAAAAGACAAGGAGCAGATCGGGGAACGCCTCGTCATGGCCGCCGAGGCCCTGGCATACGGGAAGAAAGTCGAATGGTCAGGACCGCTGTTCGACCGGGCCGTTGTGCAGAACGGCAGGATCGTTATTTCCTTCGGACACGTCGGCGAAGGATTGCTGCTTAAGGATCCCGCGATCATGAAGAACGCAAGCTACTACAAGAAACCCGTGCCGGATTCAGGTGAAGCCGGTCGACTGAGAGGATTCGAGATCCAGAGCGGCGGCGGCGATTTTGTTCCGGCACAAGCGACGCTCTCAGGCAAAACGGTGGTGATCGATGCCACGGACATGAAGGCGCCCTTTCGCGTCCGGTATGCCTGGGCGGCCGTTCCGGATGGGAACCTGTTCAATCGTGCCGGACTGCCCGCGTCGGTGTTCGACTCGGGTGTCCTGGAGTCCGGTCGATAAACCATCGGGCGCGACGTCGAAAGGGTCATGGGCGGAGACAGGGACGCGTAACGCTACTTCTCCGCCACCACCCAGGTGACGATCGGACAGCGGGGGTTGTTCGCCGTCGCGATGCGGTGCAGGGGATGCCAGCGGGCGTCCGGCACGCGCAGCCGGTGCAGCCGGAGCCAGTGCAGTATCAGGGCGGGCCCGTTGCCCCAGCCGCCGGCCTCCACCACCTTCGAGAAGCCGCCGCACAGGCGCGACAGCCCCAGCGGGGTGAAGCCCCACAGGTCGGACGGGCCGTGGAGCGGGTAGAGCAGGCGGGTGGTGTGTACCATCAGCCCGCCCGGGCGGAGTACCCGGCGGCACTCGTCGATCGCCGCCTGCGGGCTTCCCTGGACGTGCTCGAGCACGAAGTCGCTGACGACGAAGTCGAAGCTGTCGTCGGGATAGGGGAGCCTCAGCATGTCCACGTCCGGGTAGCTGGTGACCGTCATGTCGATCTCGTCGAGCCCGATCACCCGGCACAGGTTGTCGGACCGGCTGAGGGCGAGGACCTTCCCCTCGCGAGGCAGCTCGCGGAATATCTCCGCGAGCCGCCGGTACATCCGGAACCGGCTGAGCCGCGTCTCCTTCCGAAAGCCGATCGCGGAGGTCCTGAGCAGCGTGCCGACGACGCCCTTGAGCATGCGGGTGACGATTGCGCCGGAGCCGGCGGCCGTGTGCGGTGTGCTCGACACGAAAGCTCCCTTACTGCGTCTTGAAGACGCGGAACGATACGGTAATGGGCTGGTCGCCCTTGGCCGGGTGCTGTTCGTAGGCGATGATCGTCGCGCCGGCGCCGCTGGAGGCGACGGTGGGTCTGATGGCGGGCTCGGTCAGCGATCCCGCGACGTGCGTCGGGGTGGTGACGTTTCCGTCCGTGTCGACGTTGGCGGTGTACACCACCTCCACCGGCCAGTTGGCCTTCGCCGGCCCGGGCTTCCTGGGGGCCTGCTGGTCCCACGCGATCGTGAAGGCAGACCCGTTCCAGACGGCGTGCGGGTTGCGGATGCGGCCGCCGCCCACGCCGCCCTTGCCGAAGAGCAGAAATTTCTTCTTGAGCTTCCCGTCCTTGTCGAACACCGCGGCGTGCGCGGAGTTCTGCGCGTTGCCTCGTCCGAGGGGCACGTGCGTGGTCCACGCGCCGAGGTATACTTCCGGGCCGGCGGCGAGGGACAGAGGAAAGTTCGCGTGGGAATTCCCGTGGGGAATCGCTTCGCGGGCGCCGCTGGTGGTGAACGTCGGCGCGCCTGCCGCGCCGTCCTTTACGAGCTGACAGCCGCCCCCCGGCATGGTCTTGCCGTTGAACGTTCCTATCCAGAAGAGCAGGCTTCTTCCCGCGGACACGTCGCCCGCCACCACCGGGCCGAACCGGCTGTGCGGGGCCTTTTCCGTCACGAGCAGCTTTCCCTGGGCGTCCATCACCCTGCCGTCGGAGCCGACCCGCGTGCCGTAGACCTCGTAGCGCGCGCCCGAGCGGAAGTCCTGCCAGACCACCTGGAACGTCTTGCCGTCCCACGCCGCGTCCGGCAGCGCCCGGCTGTGCGCGCCCTTCGACACGGCGATGCCGTCCGGATCGAGCACCTTGCCCTCGGGGGTGACGCGCGCCGCGTAGATGTCCCAGTCCTTTTCGTTGCGGTAGTCGTGCCAGACCGCGAGGAAGTTCTTTCCGTCGAAGGCGAGGCGCGGGTGCTCCTGCAGGTCCTTCGCCCCGCACACGACGAACGGCTTCTCGTCGAGCACCTTGCCGGACGCGTCCAGCCGACAGCCGACGATGTCGCCGACGTAGTCGAACTTCTCGCGCAGGTCGCCAGGACCCAGGTGTCCCGACTTCCACACCACCAGGAACACGTCGCCGCCCCAGGCCGCCGCCGGCTCGTAACCGTCGCGCCCGTCCAGAAGCGGGAGGGCCTGCCCATCGGCGGCCCACGCGGCCGCCGCGACGAGGACGATCATCACCGCCGCCAGTTGCTTCACATGCATGTGTGTTCTTCTTCGTGTCATTTTATGCGCTTGAAATACCGGTAGTGGGGGGCCTGCTTGTACCACGGGATGCCGCCCACGAAGCTTCCGTCCGGGAGCCAGCAGGGGGTCTCCGAATACGCCGACGATCCCTCCGCGCTCCCGGTGTCGACGAACCGGCCTTCCTTCACGTTGAGCACCGCCATGATCTTCTTCTCGAGATCCAGCCGGTGGAGGATGGCGGTATCCACCCGGGTCATATAGAGGAAGCGCTTCGCCGGATCGTCCGGCCCCCACGCGATCTCGCCGTGGTTGTATACCACCGTGCCCTCGAACGGCCCGGGTACGCTCTTTCCCCGGGCGCCGGGCTTGCCGGAGCAGTTGGGCAGGACGCCGTGGACGCTTCCGTCCTTCAGATCCCAGTACCATACGAAGAAGTCCTTGGGTCCGTAGGTGGTGGCGTAGAGGCGTTCCCGTTTCTCGTCGACGGCGGTGGAGTTGCCCAGTCCGTTGAACCTCCGATTGCCCTGCGCGGTTATCGTTTTCAGCAGCTTCCACTCCGGTCCCGGGCTCAGCACCGCGATGGACGAGACGCTGGTGCCCTGCGTGAGGTACACGTTGCCGCTCTCCCCGCAGGCCGCCGAGGTGCCCTTCTTCGGGAGCGTGGACATCACCTGTCCCGCGAAATCGAGCGCCCGCACCTTCTGGCCGTAGAAATCGGCCAGGTAGTAGAAGAACCGCCCGTCGGGCGAGAAGGCGCGCTCGTGACCGCCGTGATAATCGCTGAGGTACAGCCGCGCCCGCGCGAACGGCCCGTCGAGATACCCGGCCGCGCCGGTGGTGACCGCGTGATACCGGTCCCCCTTCGCGTCGTAGCCCATGAACACGTACCGCCCGCTCCCGCCGAAACCGGACCGCAGGCGGGCGTGCTTGTGGCGCCCTCCCCACATCACCTCGTGGCGGGGGCCGTCGAGCTGGGCGACGATGTTGGTATCCTTGGCGAATTCGTTGGGGTCCAGCTTCCAGCGGGCGTCCGGGGACCATACCGGGGTGGTGATGGTCTTCTCCGCGGCGGCGGGGGACGGGACGGTGCCGGGCGCGGGGGCACCCG
>Ga0315555_1003043_pt1 | contig 11620 bp, 10 predicted proteins | sample SalMarSW160380MG_FD_202113 | JGI IMG/M metagenome (GOLD analysis project Ga0315555, IMG submission 202113) | Salt marsh sediment microbial communities from the Plum Island Ecosystem LTER, Massachusetts, United States - Salt Marsh Sediment SW1603-80 ...
CGGCGATTTTCTGAGGTTCGTCCACCTTGGAGATATCGGCCTGGACAGCGGCCACCTTAACGCCCTTGGCCTTTACTTCGTCGATGGTGCCCTTGGCCCTCTCGACGCTGGTGGTGCTCAGGAGCAGGTCGGCCCCTTCCTCGGCGAACCGCATGGCGAAGGCCTTCCCCAGGCCGCGGCTGGCCCCCGTGATAACGGCTACCTTACCCTTTAATACCGGTGACATGTGCTCCTCCTTTATATTTTATTCTTTTAAATCACGCGCCTATTATACCGTATACGCCCCGTTTATCCCAACGGCCGTTTTACGTACTCTGCTCTATTTCATCGAGGATAAACTCAACGGCCATGACGGCGGTCTCCTTGATGGCGCAGCCCCCCGATATCCCCAGGAACTCCTCGAGCATATCGGGCCTTTTCAGGTCCCACGACTTGCCGTACCTCCCCCGGAGGACGTCCTTACAGAGCTGCGAGCCGTATTTCTCGTTGAATTTATCCAGGATGGCCTCCTGGACGCACTCGGCGCCGTACTGCATGGCTTTCATATCTCTCCCCGGAACGCCCTGCAGGATGCTCACGGCCATGCCGATGGACAGGATAGCGGCGATAACGGCCCCGCAGGTGCCGTCGCTGGTGCTGTTGACACCCCCGGCGAAGAGCGATATCCCCGGGAAAAACCTCTCCTCCATTGCCTCCGGGATGATTTCAAAGCCGCCCCAGCGGAGGGAATCGACGATGGCCAGGAAGGTGGACTGGGCGCAGCCCTTGTATTTCGCCTCGTACACCACCGCCAGCTCGCCGGCTTTGGCGATTATTTCTTCCCGCGTCTTTTTAAGCTCAGGCATAAAAACACCCCGCATTTCTATTACGGTCTATATTTTTAGCAGATTGGTGGACAAGATTCAACCGGCGAGAGGGATACGGGGCGCCCGGATTTGAACCGGGGACCTTCTGAACCCCATTAAGATAGGAGAAAAGGGGGCTACCCCTTGCCTCCTTTCACCGATAGCTTATCAGCCGCTAGGTTTGATGTCAAGCTGGTAAAACTGGACAGAATAAGTCTGTTTGTTCGACTTCATCGGTTGTCTGTTGTTTCATCGCCCTCCGAAACCTGACCACATCACGTTGGGCGAGAAAAACGCGGAAAAAGCGAAAATGGATGAAGTTTCGAAACTGGGCGATATACCGTGCTCTCTATCGAAGATCCATCATTTCGAGAGTCGGCTAACCTCTTCTTAAAATCGTAGACGCACCGTCGATCGCTCCACTGCCGCCGGCGACCAGCCCTATCTTGGCGTTCTTTATCTGGCAGGCACCAGCCTCGCCTCTCAGTTGCTTTACTGCCTCGACCACGTGAGTAGCGCCGGTTATCATGGCGTGGGAGAGGTGGCCGCCGTGTGTATTGACCGGTAGAGACCCTTCCAGGCTGATAGCTCCGCTTTCGACAAATTTACCACCCTCACCCTGTTTGCAAAAGCCAAGAGCTTCAATAAACAACAGAAGCATTATGGTGAACGAGTCATATATCTCGGCAAAGTCCAGGTCCTCTCGAGAAATGCCAGCCATCTGAAGTGCTTTATCCAGTGCCTGGCGCTCCGCCGGCTGTTTAAGAAAATTATCCCAAAATTGAGTCTCCGAATCGGCATTGGTCATCTGAAATCCACCAAACCCGACTCCCATAACATATACTGGCACGTGGGGGCATTTCTTGGCCCGTTCGGCGGAAGTCATCACAAAGGCACAGGCGCCATCGTTCATCAGACAATAATCAGGAAGCCTCATGGGGTCGGCCACTATAGGACTGTTCAGGTAGTCCTCGAGAGTAAGGGGTTTTTTCATTACCGCGTGGCCGTTCAGGATTGCATTGCGGCGCTGGTTAACCGCGATTGTGCCCAGTGCCCTAGCCATCTGGTCCCTGGTAAGCCCGTATTCATACATGTAGCGCTGGGCCTTCGCGGGGTACTGGCAGGACGGGCCATACAGGCCGTATGGCATCTCGAAGGATAATTTAATGTTGCTGCCATGCTCGCGGTAGGTGAAACTTTTTCTTCTTTGTGTGGCGAAATCAAGGCCAAAATGGGCCACCACGACATCCGCCTGACCTGTGGAAATGGCCATGGCGGCGGCCAGGGGCGTGCCCATGCTGCCGGCACCAGAGCCGGACACGTTGGCGCTGTAGCGGTGGGGTATCCCGAGGTTGTATGCCAGTTCGCTGGCGCTGAGTAGATTGAGGGAAATCCCCTGGCTAATAATCCCGTTCACCTCCTGGGGGCTGATATTGGCATCATCGAGCGCCTTCTGGACAGCTTCGATCATGAGTGCCTTCACCCCGCGTTCGGAAGCCTGCCGGGAATATTCGGTTTCCCCTATGCCTACGATAGCTATTTTATCACGTAAACTCTCCATATCAGTACCCTCCTATTTATCACGCAAGCTATGACGATTTGTCTCTTATTGGTTTAACAAGAGGCATCGCAACTTCATCATTAATCCGCTGGAAAACGACTTCCACAGGCATCCCGATATAAGCATCTTCGGGTTTGCAGTCAACAAGGTTGGTTACCAGGTGGGCGCCGGGAGCGTCATCGAATTCTACGTACGCCACGATATAAGGCCCCTGCGCGTGATAAAGCGGACCCAGGTCCCACTTGACGTAAGTCCAGGTATACACCTTCGCCTGGCCTTTGACCACCTGCCACTCTATGTCCGCAGAATGGCAGAACGGGCAGAGCACACACGGGTACCAGTGAAACCGGTTACATTTGAGGCACTTCGGAAAGCGTATTTCGCCCTGCCGTGTCCCTTCCCAGAAAGTCGCTACCTCGCTATCTTCGAGATCAGGTAAAGGCCCCTTTGAGAAATCTATGTACTTTTCCATTTCTCTACCCCCTTGTAACTCATGTATTTACTCATTATTACTCCTGTTGACCGGTTGCCGCTCGGGAATGCTTTTCGACAGCTCCCCATCTGGCATTCCCGGGCGGTCTTTCGCTATCCGTTGCTAACGGAGGGCTGTTCTTTTAGATTTCTGAAAGCTCAGTCCGGAGGTAAGAAGCCGATTATTCTGGCCAGAGGTCTTCAGCTACATCATCCAGGCCGAGTGCCAGTAGTTTCTTTTTGCTTGGCTTGGTTGTTTCTCGATCCCAATCCATAGCACCAAGGCACCAGTATACCTGTGCCTCAATATCCAGCGTCACGCCAGCCAGCGGACCCCCCTTCTGAGGAGGCCGGCCAACTATCCTGGGATGCACTTTCCGCGTCAGGGGGTTTATACCCTCGCGTAGAATAAAGGCGTGCCTCATATTGACAATTCTTTCTCCGCAGGTCAACAGCTCTTCCAGTGAACGTTCCCAGCCGGTCACAGCGCTCATATATTCTCTTACGTATTTGTTACCATCGGGCACTGGCCAGTGACAATACGTACAAAGTCCTACCGCATTAAGAAGCTGCGTCTGGAAGTTGGCGGGTCCGAACTGAGCCGTGTGGCGACCGGGTGTAGCGTCCATCTTGTAGCCAGCGCCGAGGGTTGATTTCCGGAAAAAGATAAACTTGGGGTCATGCATTCCCAATTCCTGTCCCCCGATATGTACGGCGAACTTCTGAGCCTTCCTCCCTATTTTCTTGGCGGCTATGTTTACACCATCGGCAAGGATATCACCAAAGCCTTCTCTCTTCACCAGCTTATCGGTCATGGCGACGATAGCCTCAGAATTACCCCAGGTCAGCTCAATCCCATCGGTATCTTTCTTGGTAATGATGCCATTCTCATAACACTCGATAGCGAAGCTTATGATAGTGCCCGCGGAGATAGTATCCACCCCGTAGCTATTACAGAGATGGTTGGCCATAGCAATCGACTCTGAATTAGTATTGAGGCACATACTGCCAAAGGCCTCTTGGGTTTCATACTCCGGACGTCGAGTGCCGGCCGGGTATCCGTACGGGGCTACCCCTTCTTTTAGTGAGGCTTGGCAAGCCAAAGGACAATGCCAGCAGCCATACCTTTTATCGACATTGGCCTGGGCCTTCTCCAGAGTGAGTCCTGATACGTCTGGCATGTCTACAACGCCGATGCCACCCCAGTTCTTAACCGGAGCATCACCGTTATGCGCCGCCTGGTCGGCCTGGTCGGCAGTGCCATACGTGTGATGAAACTCAAGGAATACTTTTCCGAATCTCGGTGTATTCAATTCGCCCACGTGCTCCCGCCGTAACTTTTGAGCTGCCTCCTCATTGGCGAGGTGTAATTTCTTATTGCCTCTGACGGCCACTGCCTTCAACTTTTTAGATCCCATGACCGCACCTAACCCCGAGCGCCCGGCTGCAGCCCCCTTCGTAGTGACAATGCAGGCGATGCGGGCAAGGTTCTCTCCAGACGGGCCGATGCAGATGCATTCTACATCTTTGGATAACTCAGCCTTCAGCATATCTTCGGTATCATAAGTACTTTTTCCCCATAGGTGCCTGGCATCTCTTATCTCAGCTTTCCCATCGTCGATAAAGAGAAAAACCGGTTTATCTGATATTCCGTTGACGAATACAGCATCATAGCCGGCGAACTTGAGGACAGGTCCAAAATACCCCCCCGAATTAGCATCCCCCCAACCGCCGGTAAGTGGCGATTTCGCTACTGCTTGGTACCGGGTACCGGTAACAGCCGGAGTACCAGTGAGCGGACCGGTAACAAAACCAAGGATGTTCTCTGGCCCGAGCGGGTCAACGCCCGCCTTCTGCCGACTGTAAAGAATCCTGGCACCAAGACCCGAGCCTCCGATAAAGTCTTTATAGAGACTATCAGGGGGCGTCTCTTCTTTGATTTCCCGCGTAGAGAGATCTACAAATAAAATCTTCCCCGCATATCCTCTAGCCATTTTCACTCCTTTCGCACTATTATTCTAAGCTTTTCTAAGGACTCCTTAGAACGGTGGACCATCATGGCATTCAGGGTGTCTAGGTGCCCCCAAGATGTTAGTTGACCCTGAGAACCAGTGATAAATCAACACTGGAATCTACCCGTATTCAGCCATGTTGAAACTAATGCGTTGGCCTCACACCATCCTCGGCATAAGCTCGGTGAGTTCCTCCACCGTCCACTTGCCTGCCTTATGGAGGTAATGATGTCCTCCTGGCGTTCCCATTGGCGGGGCATAGACACAGACTTCTCCGCCCATAATGTGGATAATCTGGCCGGTTATATCTTTGGCTTCGTCGGTCGCCAGATAGACCAGCATCGGCGCCACGTACTCCGGCCCCGGCCCGCTAGGATCAAACGCGTTGAGAGCGGTGGTCGCGATAGGTGATAAGGAATTGGCCGTAATGCCATATTCCTTCAATTCCACCGCTAACAGCCTGGTGAAACCGAGAATACCCGCTTTGGCCGTGCAGTACGCGGCGCTGGGACCCGGCCCGGTACTGAATGTATAGGCAGCTACAGAAGTGAAGTTAATTATTCTGCCGCCGCTCTTCTGCTTTATCATCTCCTTGACGGCTTCCTGGGTAGTGGCGAAAAGCCCTTTCAAATGCACGTTAAGTATGGCATCCCAATCTTCCTCTGTAAACTCAACGGTGGGTGCCATTTTGAAATTACCCGCCGAGTTAACCAGGATATCGATGCGGCCAAAGTTACTGATGGCGGTCCTGACGATTTTCTGACCGCCTTCCATGCTGGCAACACTGTCATAGTTGGCCACGGCCGTGCCGTTGGCGGTTTTAATCTCGTTAACTACTCTATCCGCCCCCCAGGAGCCGTCCGGATCCTTAACGATATCGTTCACCACTACCTTGGCACCCTCGGCCGCCATGGCTAAGGCTGTTTCTTGGCCGATACCGGATTGACTCCCGGCTCCGGTGACTACCGCGACCTTGCCGGCTAATTTTCCAGCCATTATCACCTTATCTTATATATATTTTACTATATTCAGAATTCCGCGGGTTTTAGGGCGCTGCCATCCTAGGCATAATCTCGATAAGTTCGTCGACTGTCCATTTACCCGACTTATGGAGGTAATGATGTCCTAATGGCTCTCCCATGGGCGGAGCAAAGACGATGACATCTCCACCCATAATGCGGATAATCTGGCCGGTTATGTCTTTGGCTTCATCGGTCGCCAGATAGACAATCATCGGCGCCACGAACTCCGGCCCCGGCGCCGGGTATGGGAACAAAGTGCTCTTTGCCCCGGGCGATATGGAATTGGCTGTGATGCCATGTTCCTTCAATTCCACGGCCAGCTGCCTGGTGAAACCGAGGACTCCCCCTTTACCCGCACAGTACGCGATGCTCGCGCCCGGGCCCAAATCCGGCGTGTATGCAGCCATGGAAGTGAAGTTAATTATCCTGCCGCCGCTCTTCTGCTTTATCATATGTTTGACAGCTTCCTGCGTAGTAGCGAAGACTCCCTTTATATGCACGTTGAGCGTAGCATCCCATTCCTCTTCTGTAAGCTCAACCGTCGGCACTATTCTGAAAGTACCAGCGGTGTTAACCAGGATATCGATGCGGCCGAAATTGCTGATAGCCGTATTTACAACGCTCTGACCGCCTTTCATGCTGGCAACACTATCGTAGTTGGCCACGGCTGTACCGCCGGCGCTTTTTATCTCTTTTACAACTCTATCCGCCCCCCAGGAGCCGTCCGGGTCCTTACCGATATCATTGACCACTACCTTGGCGCCTTCGGCTGCCATGGCTAAAGCTACTGCCATGCCGATACCAGATTGACTTCCGGCTCCGGTAACCACCGCGACCTTGCCTGCTAATTTCCCAGCCATTCTTATCTTTTCCTCCTTCACTATTCTTAGCTATTTTGAACTTCGGGCTATTTAGGGTAAAAGCATGCTGGGTAGTTTCGGCCCCAACCAACATGCGACAGCCAGACTAACTTCGCTGACAAAATTAGTATGGTTTTACAGCTAAACAACGCTTCGGAGTTCCCGGGGGTTTTACCCCCGGGAACTCCTTAGTTTTCCAGGGTTTACTCAGTTAACGGTTCAAGATACCAATATATCAGTCAAGATCAAACAGTCGGAAGGTATTCAATGGCTCTGGGTGACGGATATACTCAAAGTTGTAGTAGTAGCTGCTGCTGTTTGGAGTCCACTCTCCAACCGTTTTATTGTTCTTCACAACCAAGTAGGGGACTTGCAGGAGGGGTATGGTTGTATAACTGTCAACCACAAACTGACAAATCTCCTTGTACATCTCGCTTCTTTTCTCTAAGTCAAACTCCGCAAGGGCTTCCTGGCACATGGGCGTCCATATATCCGCCTCCTCGCATTGATACATGAAGCCCCAACCTGCGGTTTTGTCAAGCGTCAACAGTTGTGTGTAAGGGTTAGCCCCTCCCCAGAGGTTCCTGTAAGTGAAGCACTCTCCGGCGGTTTCGATGTTATGCGTTCTGGAGTAGTAGGCTCCGAAGTCCAGCGGGTTGATCTCAGCTTTTATTCCAATGTCATCCCAGTAACCGACTGCCGCTTCAGCCTCCTTGGCTATCATCGGTACTCCCGGATGGAATGGTGAGCTCACCAGGGTGAAGCTAAACCCTCCTTCTGAGTTAGGTGTGAAAACACCGTCCGCAGCGGCTTCCGCTAGCAACTCCCTGGCTCTGTCCGGGTCGTACGGGTAAGGTTCTATTTCTGTGTACCCCGGCAGCCCAAGATTTGTCGAAACCGGTGTAGCCGTACCGTAATGCAGGGCCTGGTTTATGGCGTCACGGTCTATGGCTATATTCATAGCCTCGCGCACTCTTATGTCTGTCCACGGGTCCTGGTTATGATACCCTTCTTGATACATATCATCGTCTGGCCTGCACAGTCCACCGAAAATGATAGCGCTGACGGCGCCATAAGGCCACGTTTCAATAGTAAAGTCTTCTTCTCCCTGCAGGTCAGGCAGGCTGGCCGGTCCAATAACGGTAGCATCAATCGCCCCCGTCTTAAGCATGGCTATCCTGGTACTTTCCTCGGGAACTTGCTGTATGATGAGGTATTTGAACTCGGGGACTACTCGCCAGTGGTCTTCAACTGCTTCGTACTTCAGGTAATTCCCGGTCTTCTTCTCAATCAGCTTGTAGGGCCCGGAACCTATCGGGTTTATATTGGCTTCTTCCGCGCCGACCGACTCCACGTATGCCTTGCAAAGGACCGGGCAATAGGGGGGACTGAACGCATATGAGTCAGAGTAGTCTACGTTTGGTTCACTCTGGTGAACAATCAAGGTGTAAGGGTCCACTACTTCTACGCTCTCGATAATTTCCGTAAACGCCTTAACGCCGGAGATAGAAGCCTCGCTCCTCATTTCGTCTATTAGGTACTTAACGTCTTCGGCGGTTAACTCTCCCCATCCATCATGAAACTGAATTCCTTCCCGTACATGAATCGTAAGGTCAGTATAATCCTCTGAGAATTCCCACGACTCAGCCACACAGGGGATGTTTTCTCCAGTGGGAGATTCAAGCGCTATATAGTCATACACAGGTCCATATACCAGATAGTCGGACAGGAAAGTTATCCAGGGCACAAAACCTTCAGTCTGCAGGCTTGATACACCAAATGTAAACGTTCCTTCCGGCTTTGGTGCTGCCGGGGGTGTCGTTGTGCCTGAGGGTGTTGTTGTGGTTGGGGTTGTGGATGTGGGTTCTCCTCCGCAGGCACCCAGTAGCGGGATAACCATCAATATTATCCCCACCAAGATAAAAATTGCCGCTTTTGATTTTTTCATTTGTTCCTCCTTTCTAATATACCCGATTTTATTTTTCTCACTTGTTCCTCCTTTCTAATATACCCGATATATTTTAAAACACCGGCAACACTAACATGCAGCATATTTGCTGGCTAATTTAATCCCTCCTGAAGAGTGTAACGTAGTTCTCCCAGATAGTGCCGGCACTGACCATCCCTATCTTTGCATCATGCACCTGGCAGGCCCCAGCTTCACCCCTGAGCTGGTGTATCGCCTCAACTACGTGAGTAGCTCCATATATGCAAGAATGCGAAAGATGTCCGCCATGTGTATTCACCGGTAGAGACCCCTCAAGGCTAATAGCTCCACTTTCAGCGAATGGTCCACCCTCACCTTTCTTACAGAATCCAAGACTCTCCAAGGACAAGAGAAGCTGTGTGCTATATGAATCGTATATCTCAGCAAAGCTGAGGTCTTCCCTGGTTATATCAGCCATCTGGAGCGCTTGCTCCAGCGATGAGCTTTCGTGTGGCTTGTATAAATATCCGCCTGCCTTCTGGGTAAATGCGTCAGCGCTGCCCATCGGGGTACAGCCGTAGCCCATCCCCGTAACATATACCGGTATATTAGGGCAATCCCTGGCCCGCTCTGCTGATGTGATTATCCAGGCACAGGCTCCGTCGGATATCACATAGCAATCATCACGCTTCAACGGGTCCACTACTATCGGACTATTAATGTAATCTTCATAACTGAGTTGCCTATGCATCACCCCTTTGCCATTAAGAATCGCATTATGGCGCTGATTCATAACAATCGCACCAAGGTATTTGACAAGCTGCTCCTTAGTAATTCCATATTCGTGCATATAGCGGTTGGCCATCTGGGCGAAGAAAACACCAGGCATGTTGGAGCCATATGGTGCCTCGAAAGAGTCCTTCATACCCATAGGGACAACCTTGGAGGCATCTTCCTCCGTCCCTTCCTCAACTTCACCATCTAATATCTTCATTAATGAGCCATAGGTAGTGGTACAATACGTCAGTGCAAAATCCGCCATCCCTGAAGTAATAGCTATAGCGGCAAGATGAAACGAGCTGGTATTGCTGCCACTAAAATCGCCCATGTCGCCGTGAAAACGGTATTTAATTCCTAAGTTGTAGGCAAGGTCATTGCAGCTGAACAACTGTGCCCCGTTGAATCCACTGACCATACCATCTATATTGCTGGAAGTAAGCTTGGCATCGTCAAGTGCCTTATGAACCGCGTCAATTATGAGCTCCTTCGGCCTTCGTCCAGAATTCCTCAAATACTCGGTTTCCCCTATCCCAACGACAGCAACTTTGTCTCGTAACCTCTTCATTCCCGTAGTCTTCTTTCTACTACCCAACTATGACTGCCTATCATCAGTCGGCTTGAAAAGCGGCATCGTAATTTTGTCATTAACCCGCTGGAATACAACTTCCAGAGGCATACCGATACTTACATCCTCGGGCCGGCATTCCACAAGGTCAGATGTAAGATAGAACCCTGGTGCTTCATCAAATTCCACCAGTACCATGATGTAAGGTCCTCGGATGCCAAATGCCGGCAGGTTCCAATTTACGTACGACCAGGTAAATAATTTCGCCTGGCTTGTTAGCGCCTGCCACTTGATGTTCGGGGAATGGCAGAATGGACAGAGCGTACAGGGATACCAATGAAACTTACTGCAGTCCTGGCACTTCGGAAAGCGTATCTCACCCTGGCGGGTTCCTTCCCAGAAAGGTGCCCCCTCGTAATCTTCTATGAGGGGCAAAGGCCCTTTTGAGAAATCTAAGTATTCTTTCACCTCTCTATTTCCTTCATAAAACTACCAGCTTTCCTATAGGGCCTGAGCATCGGTAAAAAACCCGTGAGCTCGATTCTAAAATCGCCCAGGAAGGAGTTTCATATTATCTACGGCATTATAATTTATTTACCCGAGTATGTCAATATTTAGACAGTCAGTTATTATACTGAGAATATACAAATACTCCGCTGATTGAAAAGGCCGTAGCCGCTCCCGGCCACGGGCGCCAGCCATACGTACTATACTTAAAACCGGTAGTAACTATGGTCTACTTGTATACGCCATACTGCTTGGTAAGGTTAACCCAGACTTTCACGCGTTCGGGGTCAGATTCGTCCATGGAACCTCTGGGCCCCATGATAAACCCACCACCCTCACCAACGACGTCAATAAGTTTCTTGGTATATTCTTCAACTTTGTCGAAGCTAGCCGTCTGTAAATGTGAAAGAGGCATCATTCCGGCAATACACATGGTATCGCCCAGGATTTTCTTGGCTTTCACGGGGTCAGTGCTATCGAACTGCCCTATGACCTTCCCTTTTGGTAGTTCTGCGAGATATTCGAGGCGTGACGTATAGTCCCCTTCAAAGAACGGACAGGGAATCAATCCCTTGTCTATCAAAGCCAGGATCAATTTTTTCAGAGAAGGCCAATAGAAAGTTTCAAATTGTTTCGGCGACATGAATCCGTGGGCCCCCCTGTGGAGGGTGATGAATATTATTGGATTTCCGTTGGATGTAGCCGAAGAGGAAGCCTGCTCGATTGACATTGATGTCACTTTGTCAATAGCTGCCAGGACCTTTTCTGGCTGTCGGTACATATCCAGCATTAGTCCCCGCATTCCCCTCAGCATGTCAGAGAGCAGGTCAAACGGGGCTAGCGCACCTCCTCCAAATGATAATGGAAAACCCAGGGCTTTCATATCTTTGTGAAACGATGAAAGATCGGATATATGCTTCTGTATGGTAAGGCCCGCTTTGTAAAAAGACTCGAAAGCCTTTACAACCGCCCCGGTGGCGAAAGCGGCACTTGGTGACAGTCCAAAATATCCACTCAAAAAAGACTTTATTGGCGGGGTTGTGGACAATGGTGACATAATCCCCAGGATT
>Ga0315555_1003045_pt1 | contig 11616 bp, 9 predicted proteins | sample SalMarSW160380MG_FD_202113 | JGI IMG/M metagenome (GOLD analysis project Ga0315555, IMG submission 202113) | Salt marsh sediment microbial communities from the Plum Island Ecosystem LTER, Massachusetts, United States - Salt Marsh Sediment SW1603-80 ...
CCAGTGAAATCCGGCGCGGCGTCTGGAACTCCAGTAATGTCCGGTGAGTAGTACGGCTCGTTTCATAATTTTAGAAGCTCCTCGACAATTTTCCGCGAGGCGTAGCCGTCCCCATAGATATTCTTGCCGTTCTTTTTATCCGGCGCTTTTGCTTTTAGAATAGCACTAAATATTTTTTCAGCAGAAGTTGGATCAGCCAGCTGATTCCAGCCCACCTTCACCAATTCGACCCATTCGGTCTCGGTTCTTAACGTGACACAGGGTACTTTAAAAAAATACGCCTCCTTTTGCACGCCGCCCGAATCGGTGGCGATGACGCGTGCATGTTTCTCGAGCTTTATCATGTCCGGATACCCGACCGGATCGATTATTTTCAGCTGTTTTCCGACATCGTTTGCAATCCCTTCACGTTCGAGGGCCAATTTTGTCCGGGGATGAAGCGGAAGGACAACCTGAATCTGTTCGGCGGCCTTTTTTAGTCCGTCAAAAATAGCTTTCAGGCGTTCAGAGTCGTCGGTGTTTTCGGCCCGATGCCATGTGACCAGGGCGTAATCTTTCGGTGTTATTCCTGACTTTGCAAGGATGTCACTCTCTTTTTCGGCAACCTTGCCAAAAAAAAGGGCGGCATCATACATGACGTCGCCGGATTGGAATATTTTTTTCTCCGAAATGCCTTCGCGTTTTAGATTAATCACTGCCGTTTTTGTAGGTGCGAATAATAAATCCGAAACATGATCAGCAAGCACACGATTTATTTCTTCAGGCATACGACGATTAAAGGAGCGCAATCCCGCCTCGACATGGCCGACCGGGATATGAAGCTTCACGGCCGCCAGCGCCCCGGCCAGAGTTGAATTGGTATCACCATAAACCAGAACGAAGTCCGGTTTTTCATCCATCAGGACTTTTTCTATTTTTTCAAGCATCTGGCCGGTCATGGCGCCATGGCTCAGGCTGTTGACACCAAGATTATAATCGGGACTGCGGATTTTCATGGCGGTGAAGAAGACTTTCGACATGTTATCATCAAAATGCTGCCCGGTATGCACAAAAATTTCTTCAATTTCCGGGTGATTCGCGATTTCCCTGCTTACCATCGCCGCTTTGATAAATTGCGGTCTCGCTCCGACGATATTCGCTAATTTCATTTTGTTGTTCGATTCAACCATATCCTGCTTAAAAATTCATCGTTAAACATTTAAAATCAAGTTAAATCAAACCTGAAAAGAGTAGTGTCATCAATATAAAATCCACCCCCTTCCCGATCCGGTTCCGAAGGCATATCATTTATTAATATAAGCCGATAACTAAAATATATTTCATGACACCCATTTATATCATGGGATTTTTTTGGGTCCACCATTCGTACAACGCCCGAGCCGACGTTAACCAGGCACCTTTATTAGAACAATATGATAAAATCTGTTCATACAATCTAAGTCGTTCCCCGGTCATATCGGTATTATGCCACAAAATCGCCACCGCACCATTCAGTCTCTCGACAGTGTCAATCAGGCTTTTTACTAAAGTCAGGGAATCCATAATGTTCAGCTTCATATATGAATCGAGGGTACGATCCATAATAACCAGAGGAATCTCGATAATATCAATAAATTCTTCGGTTTTCAGATTATACGGTTTGAACGGATGGCAGAGACCATTTCGAAATCCGACACAATCGGCATATCCGAATGTGGTGTCGTATTTGAAACCGGCTTTCCGCAAAAACTCCCATGTTGTCGGTACCTCAAACCGAAGATAGTGATTACGGTAACCCGTGATTTTCCCGCCCAGCACCTCTTCTACTCTTTTTTTTTGTTCCAGAATGACGTTCATGTCATTATAGGCGTTATGGCCGCCATGCAGGCCGACCTCATAACCGGAGTTGACTATATTCTGGAGGTCAGTTTTGAGATTTTCTATCCTGAAATTGAAATCGTCCTCGCCTTTCTCCAGGGCCAGAAAATAAAAGCTCGATTCGGCGTTATACTTTTTTTCAAGCCTAATGATATCTTTAAAATTCCGCAGGGGATTAAGATTTCGGCTACGATTATACAGTAATATTTTAAACGCCCCGGCGATGTTTTTTCCCCGCAAGGCGTCAACCCATTGGATAACGAGGCCTCGTCTTGTAAAAAAGACATTATCGACATCATGGGTCAAACATACGGCAAATTTTCGCGCCTCGGGATACTCGATCTTCAAACCCCGGTCGATTAGATACTGCGACACTTCAGGTTCAAAAATGTTTCTATTGCCGGAGAGAAAATAATTGAAGCGACGATATCTGTCCGTAAAGCGGGGATTATACTCCTCGCGTCGGGTGAATAAATCCCAGAGCCGCTTATCTTCCCTCAATTTTTCCAGCAGCAACTTCAGAACCAGTCAAATATTATACGTGAGAAAAAAATTACGATTCCAATCGACGTAAATCAATAAAATAGTACCGTATGGTGCCGTGATGTCCCCGGTGATTACTGCCCGATTTTGAAAATCAGTTTTAATTTCCGAGCTATCCTATGATAGAACAAAGTTATATGACTTCCGTCAGAGAATTCCCAGCCGAGACGGCAATCGGCACAAGCCGGATTATCACAGAGAAAAAATTCAGGATTATCTTTTAAGATATCCAGCTCAAGCTGCAGAGTTTTGGCCATGTCGGTGATTTTAGATGGCGCACGGCCGATATACCCCTCGTTTATTATGCAACCATGTTTTCTATAAAGAGGAATAAAATTATTGAATCCGACTCCACAGCCACCGGCCCAGTTTCGTTCAAAGGTTTCAATTTCACCCCGCTCGTTGCGATAATTTATTCCGAAGCGGGGCCGTTTCTGTTTGAAGCCCATTTGCCCTATAGCCACATGAGTGGTTCCGACGCCAACGACTTTTTCATCGGAGCCGATTTTCAGATTACGGCCGTACCCGGATGCAGCCATTTCCTCCAAAACGCCATAGGCATAACTATCCGGCGTATGACGTCCCATCAGCTCTCTGGCATGATACCCGATCGCGATGAACCGCTGAATAGGATGTGTGCTGCAAACTGCCCTAGGATACTTGACCATGGCATTGGCGATGGCGCCCGCATAGGATGAAGCGTCGGGAGTACTTATTATCAACGCATGTTTTCTATTTAGCGGCAGCGGATAGGGATTGATAAAAGAATCGGTGACAATGGTCCCCTCGGGTGAGACCGCCTCGACAAGAGCCTTGACGACCGTTTCGGCGCCGCCTTCAACATAACCAATTGCCTTAAGTGAGGCCTTAACATTGTATATGTAGCCCGATTTAACACCCAGATTGCATAGATCGGCTACCAGACGGTCGTGTGTTATTATTTCCTGTTCGGTTTTCGATTTTATATCCGTAATACTTCCTTGCATAGCTGACTTAATCTAACCAATTTACAATTCCCGGAACATATTCTGTTTAAATACATCGACTACGCTTTTTCCATAATTTTTTCCGTTTCTTCCTGAACGGTCTTTTTTACAAACTGCAGCCTGCCGGCCGGTTTGTCAACCATTCTGATTCGATTATGGAAAACCTCGAAATCATTTATCGCATTCATGCGGTTCAATATCTTCTGCGCTCTTTTCAAAGTTGGGGGAGAGATAAAGACATTGCCGGAAACTGCGATTCCTTTGCTTTCTTCACTTGCTTCCGACGCCAGGGTAATGATATGCCTAGCCTGTTTAACATCTTCATTAGAGGGCGTATATAACCTATTGGCGATATCAATCTGACGCGGCGTCATGACCAGAATCCCCTCAAAGCCGAGTTCTTTGCCCTGTATGATATGATCTTCAAAGCCCTTTTCATCTTTGATTTTCACATAAGGTGTATCAATTGGTATTACACCGGCGGCTCTTGCCGCCATTGCGATAAGATGACGCGGTACCGAAAGAGAGCGTCCCCCAGGTCCGTGAGATCCTTCCATATCAGTCAGAAAATCTTCGCATCCGTATAGCAGGCCGATAACTCGCGGGCTGGCGGCGGCCATTTCATAAGCATTCAATATTGAACGAGGTGTTTCCATCAGGATGATAATGTCGAAATGCCCCGCCTTAAGCCCCAGCGTCTTTTCCTTAAGACTCAACTGGGCATCAAAAGCTTTTAAATCGTCGGCACAATAGGCTTTAGGAAAAATAATTCCATCAAGATTATGGCAGGCTACTTCATCGAGATCCAGAAGTGTCAAACCGCTTTCCAAAGGATTAATCCTGACCATGATCGTCTGATTTTTATTATTAATGTTCGTCAGGATTTTTCGAATAACTTCTCTTGCCTTCTGTTTACTGTTTTCGGGGACAGCGTCTTCCAGATCAAGAACGACACAGTCGGCATTAGACTGGAGCGCCTTTTGAATCAATTTTTCATTGTGTCCGGGAGTAAACAGGAGTGTCCTCAAAATCCAGGGAGTATCATATCGTTTAGCCATGCAGCCACCCCCGACTTTGTTTGCAAGGCACCAAAACAGTTCGCCTAAAACTCAAAACCGGCTTATTATCCTGATTACAAACTGTGGTTGCAACTTCAACCAAACCGCGATCAGGTTTGCTTTTGGATAACCGCACGTCCAAGACTTTGGATTCGGCATATATCGTGTCGCCTACAAAGACAGGTGCAATATGATTAATCTCATCGTATCCGAGATTGGCTATCGCCTTGCCGCTGACATCTCTGACTGTCAGACCTACCGCAAGTGAAAAAACCAAAGTCCCGACTACCAGAATGCGGCCGTGCTGACTTTTTTCGGCGTATAATTTATCCAGATGGATTGGATGATGATTCATCGTTATCAAGCTGAAGAGGTTGTTATCCGATTCCGTGATGGTTTTACCCGGTGTGTGACGATATTCGTCACCGACTTTAAATTCATCCAGATAGCGACCGAAAGGCAGGGCTCTGTTTTCAGATTCTTTAACCGTGTCCGGAATTAACGTCTCTATCATACAGGCGATTCCTTTTATTTTCGGGGAATACTTTTTTTGTATATTCCCGACTTTTATCCCGAACTATGTATTCAAAAGGCGTGCCAATATCAGAGTCTAGGTTGTTCTGGTGTAACTGGTTTTTCTTTGGGAGGTTATGAAGGGTATGGGGGAATGTTATTGGACTCGCCAGAAATTGCGGGAAAATCAGGCCGATTGTTAAAGGAAAAATGTTCCTTATTATAGAAAACTGAAATGATTATTAAGAAATAGTCGTTTAGCCTTTTTTAATTGTTTCGGGGTAGTAACATTTTCTATCTATGAATGTTTCAAACCACATTTCAACAGCAACCAACTGCCATACCTCCTGAAAATTCAGCCTACCCTGTTTAAAAAGTTTTAGTCTATAATCTAGAGCCATCTGATCAAAGAAGCCGCGTCCGCGAAGATTATTCAATTTTTCATCAACCAGGGAATGAAGCCTGCCCTTAATCCAGATTTCAACTGGAAGACCGAACCCCTTCTTTTCCATTTTGAGACAGGATGGATGAATATATTTGGCTGCGACTTTTCGAAGTATATACTTCTGGCATGAGTTCCTAATTTTTAAATCAGCGGGCATTCGGAAGGCCATTTCAACCAGTTCATGATCCAAAAGCGGAAATCGCCCCTCTATAGAAAAATGCATAGCGAATTGATCCAGTCGATACACCTGATGATTCCCAATATAGTTGACAATATCCATAAAACCAAATGCTTCAATATTATCAGTGAAACTGATATCATTATTTAAATAAAGCTGATGTAGTCGCTCAATTGAGTTATATTCGTTAGACCATCGATTTCCAAACAGGGACGCTTTGGCTTGCTCATCATGAACGGATAACAGTAATGAGTGTAAACGATCGGCGGTGGGTAACTGGGCTATCCTGTACGCTTTATTCCAACGTCGCCCGAAATGACGCATTAATCTAAGGACTGGCCTAATTCGGCGCAGAAACAGCCATCGAGGGATCCATTTATACCAAGGATATCCGGCAAAGAGTTCATCGCCGCCAAGACCATTAAGTGCCACGGTAACATTGTTTTGCGCAACCAAGTGGGATATTACGAAATTGGGTGATAGTGTAAAAAACGGTTCCTCATAGCAAAGAATCATCTGACCTATATCCTCGAGGATAACTTCCGGCTTTACAGTCATAACAATATGCCTTATGGGATACATACTGACAGTAGCCTTAGCCTGATCCAATTCGTTATATTTCTCAGCCGTGCTTTCGTAGGCAAGAGTGAAGGCCGTGATTCCCGGATGATGCAATGCGGCAATGGCTGAAACGGTTGTGGAATCAATCCCGCCGCTCATAAAAGTGCCCACCGGAACATCAGCGATGAGTCGTTTTTTCACTGCTCTGTTTAAGATATCATCAAGCATCTCGGCGGCACTGTTTTCATCCATCTGTCTACTTTGTTCGCCAAGTGGAATATTCCAATAACGTTCGGGGGAAACACTTCTTCCGGGTTCAACATACATCCAAGACCCCTGGGGTAATGCTTTGACGTTCTTAAATGCGGTTAACGGTCGCGGGGCCACGCCGAAGCTTAAAACATGATACAATCCCTCATCATCCGCCTCGGGTACATAGAGTTCCGAGGCAATAAGAGCTTTGATATCGGAAGCAAATAGAAACATGCCCGATGTAATAGTATAATAAAACGGTTTAATACCAATTCTATCGCGGGCGCAGAACAGGCGTTTGTCGGTATTGTCCCATATGGCAAATGCGAACATCCCATTGAATCTGGTCAAGGCATCGGGACCCCAACGGCGAAAGGCTTTCAAAACGACCTCGGTATCGCTTGTTCCTCTAAAGCCAACTCCTCTTTTTTCAAGATATCTTTTGATTTCTCTGTAGTTATAAACCTCGCCATTATATACAATCCAGTACCGTTCATCCTCGGTTGCCATTGGTTGATGGCCGCTGACACCAAGGTCAAGGATGGCCAAACGCCGATGTGCCAATATTAGATGGCTTTCATCTTCGTAAGCGGATTCAATATGACGTCGCGGCAAACGGATATCAGAATTGTTATCAGTTTCTATTGTATCGCTTCCGCGAAAGTTGCTGAGAGGAGTATTATCAAATCGGGCCAGAACATAACCTTCATCATCGGGGCCACGCCTCTGCATCGCTTTGGCCATATTATGAAGCGGGCGGGCCATTCGGAAAGGTTGTCGATCCAGCGATATTATTCCGGCAATGCCACACATCAGACTAACCCTCTTCGGAATGCTCTCAGTATTTGTGCTCCGGTTATTCTGAATACAAGAAGCAAGTAAATGGAATATAGGATAAGGTCGTTGATCGCCAAGGCAATAATTGTTGCGATCGGGTTGTTGAAATAAAGGCTTCCAAATAAAAAGAACATCATGGAAATTAAAGCCGAAACCTGCCATACGGCGGCGACTTCCTGACGATTGGTCGCGCCAAATGCGGTTGTCAGTGGTGAGGTAATAAAACGAATAGCCATTGCGGGGGCTAGAATCTGCGTGAACTCTCCAGCCGTACGCCAGGGAGATCCGAAGACTGACTCAAAAAAAGTCGGAGCGAAAACGACCAGAAAAATGCAGCCGGGGATTGCCATAGCCAGTAATCTAAGAAAAGTTTTTTCTACCAAATAAGAAATATCACCCTTTTCATTTATCTCCTGAGCCAGTCGCTGAAAATAGACTTTGCCGACAGACGCACCGATAAGAAACAGCGGAATTTGAAGTGCTCTTATCGACAAAGCATATTGTCCAACTGTATTTGAATCAAAATACTTGGTTACAAAGAATACGGGGAGCGACATTGTAAGGATATCAATAAAAGCCGGCCAAGTTGAGTAAAGCGCGTATTTTTTATATCGCGTGGCGGCATCAAGCATCCGCCTTTTATTAAGGGATTTGAGAATATATTTTAAATCATCTTTTATGATCCGTCTGGCCAGTATTGCAGTCGCCATCACCGCGCCGGCCACCTGACCGGCAATAAGACCAACCGTTCCCATGGCCGATAATCCGGTTATAGTCTGAACTGTAACTGCCGCGATTGATTGGCCTATTTTTGAAATTGCAATTCCCTTGAAAAGCTTCTTACGGGTATACCAGGAATTGAAAACCTGGTACAGCCCAAGAGCAAGAAAGCTCAGGGGAATGACCGGCAGCCATGGCCCAATATCAGGACTCCCCAGTAAGTTTATAATTGGTGACCGGAACAGTAGTATTACAAGGGCCGATAGCAGTATCATCCCGATTGCTAGGGCTGTTGACAGCGCGAATAGATTGGCGGCATCGCGATCATCCTTTGGCAGAACTATAGCCAACTCATACCTCCAGCTTAACACCACTGTACCCACTGTTGCGATAGATATATAAAGAGCCATGATGCCCAATTCTCCGGGGGAATAAAGGCGAGTCAGGACCGGCGAAATCACAGCATAAATTACCTGAGCCGCGGCCGTGCCGGTCATCAAATCGAAAACGTTTCTGGCGAACCCGCCCGGGGGAAATTTCCGATTGAAATAATTAATTATCGTCATAGTTACCAAGCCGGCTTACCAAATGCAAAAACCGGGTAGCGCCGAATCTATGCATCGAAGGCCGAAGCATAAAGTTGCCGCCTTCATGTAAAAAGATTTCGTAAATCCGGAAAAATTATCTTTAAATTGTCCGGCATACCGCCGCTGCAAAATCGAATCAGACTTAGGAGGATTGACGACATTGTGGATGCCTTTACTGGCAAAATGCAATTGTGCTTTGGGATTTTTGCCGGCCTTCCCGGTCAACATAATATGTCGTTTCCATATAACTAGGGGCGGAGGCCCGGAGACCATTTACTTTTCTCGCTCTTCGCCCTTTCGGCTCCCACATCCTGTTTATATGAAACGTACATATCGATTTCAATACCCCGAGTCAACAATGAATTACAGCCTGTTAGGAATGGGGAAAATATATATAAACCGGCCGTTTCGCTTTAAGCAGTCAGGCCGATTTCTTTTTGGATTTCTTAATCAGCTTCGGTTTATCGGTACCCTTGATAACGCCGGCATAGATTACGACCTCAGAGATATTATCAAACGAGGGTGCATCATACATAATTCCAAGCATCGCCTTCTCGAAAACCGAACGCAGCGCCCGCGCCCCGGTCTTTTTCTTCTCGGCAATCGATACCGCTTCCCAGAGCGCCTCCTGTTCAAAAGTCAGCTTAATACCTTCCATTTCAAACAGAGCGGCATACTGCTTGGTTATGGCGTTTTTTGGTTGGGTCAAGATCGTAAAGAGAGCGTTTCTGTCGAGAGGCCGCAGCGGCGCCACGACCGGTAATCGCCCGGCCATTTCCGGAATAAGCCCGTACTGGAGGAGGTCTTCGGGCTCGGTAAATTCCAGAATCTCCGGCGAGTTTTCACTGACATTGAGATTCTCGGCATCGAATCCAACTTGCTTTTTACCTACGCGGCGCGCAACGATTTTTTCCAAACCCTCGAAGGCGCCGCCGCAGATAAAAAGGATATTAGTCGTATCAATGGGGATAAATGATTGTTCCGGATGTTTCCGGCCGCCTTTGGGAGGAATATTGGAGACGGTTCCCTCGAGGATTTTCAGCAATCCCTGCTGGACACCTTCGCCGGAGACATCACGGGTTATGGACGGGTTTCCTTCCGTTCGCGATATTTTATCCAGTTCATCGATGTAGATAATTCCGCGTTCGGTCAAAGCCTGATTGTAACCCGAGGCCTGATACAGCCTGACCAGAATATTTTCGACATCCTCACCGACGTACCCGGCTTCGGTGAGCACAGTGGCATCGGCAATACTGAAGGGAACTTTTAAAAATTTCGCCAGCGTTCGGGCGATAAGCGTTTTACCGGTTCCGGTCGGACCAATCAAGAGAATATTCGCCTTTTCCAACTCGATTTCATCTTTACCGGCGCGGCCCTTTTTCCGCCTTAAGGCGTTGATTCTTTTATAATGATTATAAACCGCAACGGCTACCGTTCGTTTGGCGTCTTCCTGCCCGATGACATACTGATTCAGAAAGGCATGAATATCGGCCGGTTTCGGCACTTCAAAAGCGGTATCTTCGTCGTCGAATTCGGTCGACGAGGCCAGAATATCGCTGCATAGCGCGACACAATCATTACATATAAAGGCTTCATAACCGGCGAACAGCCGCTTTACTTTCGAGGCCGGTTTGCCGCAAAAATTACATCGATGCGGCGAAGTCGTGCCGTTATCGTCCGATGAATTATTTTTTTTACCAGTCAATCTTCGACCTCAAGTTATGCTTTTTTCTCGGCTCGTTTAAATTCGTAAATTTTATCAATAAGACCATAATCGACCGCCTCCTTGGGTGACATAAAATAATTGCGGTCGGTATCCTTTTCTATCCGCTCCATCGGTTGCCCGGTATGATAAACCAGGAGTTCATTTAAGCGTCTTTTGGCCTGGCTGAATTCTTTGGTCATAATTTCGATATCCGAAACTTGCCCCTGTGTTCCAGCCATCGGCTGATGGATCATAATCCGGGAATTGGGAAGCGCCGCGCGTTTGCCTTTGGTGCCGGCGGCCAGAAGAAACGATCCCATCGAGGCGGCCAGCCCCATACAGGTGGTGGCGATATCGGGCTTGATAAACTGCATTGTATCATAAATGGCCATGCCGGCCGTTACCGAACCGCCCGGCGAATTAATATATACGAAAATATCTTTCTCGGGGTCTTCAGCCTCCAGAAAGAGCAGTTGTGCGATAACAAGATTGGCAATATGATCTTCAATCGGGGTCCCGATAAAAATTATGCGATCCTTTAACAGCCGGGAATATATATCATACGCTCGCTCGCCACGCCCGGTCTGTTCCACAACCATCGGTACTAAGGTCATTTATTTTCCTCCGTAATTTTGTTGTTTTCATCGGCGGATTGGTCCCTGACCGCCTCATCAAGCTGCTGGGATACAGGAGTTATCGGTACCAGTTCGGCCTTGGAAATTAAAAACTGAAACAGCTTATCCTCAAGAATCGTATTCCGTATTTCCCCTATTTTTCCCGATTTCGACAGCATCTCTCTCGCTTTTTCAATATCCAGATTGCCTTTCTCGGCAAATCCTTTTATCCAATTTTCGGTATCGGCCGGCAAAACTTCAATATTTTCGGTTTCCGTAATACGGTCGTAAAGCAGATTCCATCTGATGCCATCCTCGGCCAAAGGCCGGTACTGTTTGCGGACTTCAGCTTCATCAAATGTGCGCTCCTTCTCTTTATACTCCTCGACGATCGAATCGATAAAGCTTTCCCGCATCGATTCGGGGATATCGATTTTATTCTTTTCAAGCATTTGCCTGCGAATTTCTTCTTTGCGCCATTGGAATTGATCCATCTTTTTTTGTTGTTTCAAATCTTCCCGGATTTTCAAGCGCAATTCCAGCATAGTGGCGACATTGCCTTGAGACCTGGCGAAGGCGTCATTTTCGGGCGGCAGAATTCTTTCTTTGACTTCTTTGATTTTGCATAGATATTTTATCTTCTTCCCTTTAAGAAAATCGACCGAATAATCTTCGGGATATAAAACGGTAATCTCTTTGCTGTCACCGGCTTTGGTTCCGGCTAAACCTTCTTTGAATTCTTTGACGGTGTAACCACCGC
>Ga0315555_1003048_pt1 | contig 11606 bp, 10 predicted proteins | sample SalMarSW160380MG_FD_202113 | JGI IMG/M metagenome (GOLD analysis project Ga0315555, IMG submission 202113) | Salt marsh sediment microbial communities from the Plum Island Ecosystem LTER, Massachusetts, United States - Salt Marsh Sediment SW1603-80 ...
CGCCCTCAGCATCGGTGAACCCCGTGAAAAGCGCTCAACCCTCGCGGATACAGGAATATCCCTGCTCTATATCCTCAAGAACGATTTATTCTCCGAATACCGTCATGAGGTCTTCTCCAGGGTTATCACTCAATTCATGCAGGGGTTCCAGCCGCGCCTCTTCCTTCTAGTCGACAGCGACGTGGGAAAGGAGATTGCCCCGACCATTGCGCACCGGTTAGAGACAGCGGCTGTGATGAATTGTGTTGCAATAGAAATCGATGGTAACCGTCTCTTTTACCACAAAGAGGTCTATGGCGGACAATTCGAAGAAAAGATCTCTTTCCCATCGGGCAGCATCGAAATAGCAACAATCAGTCAAGATGCGCTGGACAAGGGATTAGAAGCTGAACACAATGATATGAAAGTCGTTGCAAGAAAGGTTGCTATTCCCCCTGATGTCATCCATACAAAACGGCTTGAACTTATACCACCCGATTTCAGAACAACTGATATTGTCTATGCAAAAAGGATTATCGGCACAGGGGCTGGCATAGCTGATAAAAAGTTGCTCTCCGTCTTAGAGGAATTTGCAGAATTGCTTCAGGGCTCTTTGGGGGCGACAAGGCCAGTCGTTGATGATGGCTTTATCCCAAAAGAAAGGATGATCGGACAAACAGGCAAGATGGTTGCTCCTGAGCTCTACGTATCCTTGGGGATTTCAGGATCCCCGCACCATGTGGCAGGCATCCAGGAGTCGAAAAAAATTATTTCCGTGAACAAAGATGTACGGGCACCGATTTTTCAGCGTTCCGATATCGGCTTCATCGGGGATCTGAAACAGATATTACCGAAACTTGTGCAACGCATCAAGGAGTGGCAAGACAGTTGAAAGAATTTGATGTGATTGTCGTTGGTGCAGGACCTGCTGGCGCATCCGCTGCTCTGCGAATGGCCCAGAAAGGACTCAATATACTGCTGCTCGAAAGGGGTGAAACCCCCGGCGCAAAAAACATGTTTGGCGGAATGATGCCCAAGTGCCCGGTGGTTGATGACCTCATTCCCAACTTCTGGGTGAAAGCACCCTGGGAACGTCATGTAGTAAAAAGAACCTTGTACCTCATAACAAAACAATCTGCGACATCGATGGTATTCGAGACCGATGCCTCAGATGACTCCCCGTATAACGGTTATACCCTCTTCAGGCCGGTTTTTGATCACTGGCTGGCAGAAGAGGCACAAAAGGCAGGGGCAAAGCTCCTGTGCAGTTGTCTGGTGAAAGACCTCCTCCAAAAGGGGAAACAGGTAATAGGGGTCACGGTCGGCAGGGAAAAAGGTGATCTGAGGGCAAAGGTTGTCCTTGCCTGCGATGGGGTTCTTTCTTTCCTTGCCCAAAAGGCAGGACTCAGGAAGGAGTTTTCCCCTTCCCAGATGGCAGTAGGTATTAAAGCGCTCTTCCATCTTACCGAGGAAGAAATTAATGAACGATTCAACCTCGTTCAGGCTCAGGGTGCAACATGCGAATTCCTTGGTTGCACTGAAGGGATAAGGGGTGGAGGCTTTATCTACACACAAACAGAAACCATTACGGCAGGGATTGTACTGCATTTGGACGCCCTGAAAAAGAGCGGTATTGCACCTTATACCCTCTTCGAGCAATTCATCGCGCTTCCCCCTGTGAGAAGGTATCTGAAGGGTGCACGGCTCGTTGAGTACTCCGCACACCTGCTCCCCGAAGGTGGATACAGGATGATCCCCCGGCTCTTCACGGACGGGATGCTCGTTGCAGGGGATGCAGCAGCCCTCTGTTATACCAATGGACTGAATCAGGAGGGAATGAATCTCGCCATGAGCTCTGGTTTCTTAGCAGCGGAAACAGTTGTCGATGCCTTTGAAAAGGGAGATTTTTCATCAAAACAATTACGTCAGTATGAAACGCGCCTGAAAGAAAGTTTCGTCTTGAGGGATATGAAGATATTCGAGAAAGCTGCTACCTGGATGCATACCGATCGGCTCTTTTCCGAATACCCTCGACTGGTAAACAGAATCATGGAGGAGATATACCGATCGGACGGAACGCCGCGGAAGAAAATAGCTAGAATCGGGTTGGAGGCATTAAAGGGTAATATTCCCGTACGACATGTTATTGCCGACCTTTTAAAAGGAGGGAAATCACTCATATGGTAGTAGATGACCTGTTTGAGCTCACAAGCTTCAGGATCCATCAAGAAGCACATATCAGGGTAAACCAGAATGCCTGTGCGGGGTGCAGCCACAGGGCCTGTACCTTTTCATGTCCAGCCAATTGTTATCAGTGGAATGAAGAGAGGGGAAGAATCGATTTTGTCTACGAAGCATGCTTAGAATGTGGAACCTGCCTGCTCGTCTGTGATAAGGGTGCGCTTGATTGGAATTATCCTGTAGGCGGCTTTGGTGTCCGCTTTCGCCTCACATAAAAGGAATGACCATTGAATATATTGGTTTTTATAAAAATAGTAGAAGATACTAACGTCCCTCTTGAATATAGTCACCATACGGGGAAACCCCTTCGCGACTGTAATGTAACCCGACTGAACCCGCCGGACAACAAAGCCATCGATACTGCTCTCGAAATCAAAAGAGAATTTCCTGATACACACATTACCCTGATCCACCTGGGACCACCTTCAGAAGAAAGGTGGATGCGCGAAGGTCTCGCCCTTGGTGCCGATGAGGGGCTCCGTATCTGGGAAGAAGCTCTCAATGGGTGCTCCGTCAATGCCAAGGCACTCATATGTGCACGGACTGCGCAGATCCTCGGTTTTGACCTTATCCTCACAGGGAATAAGAGCGAAGATACCATGAACGGACAACTGGGGACTTTGCTCGCTTCATACCTGAATCTGCCTGTGATGAATTCGGTAACGGATATAACCGTAAACCAGAAAAAAGGGAAGATTATTGCCTTAAAGAACCTGTCACAAGGCTACAAAGAGAGAAACGAATGTCCACTGCCTCTGGTCATTACAACGGAAGCCAGTGGTACCCCTGAAAACTATGCCTCCCTTCCTGCCCTTTTAGAGGCATTCGAAAAAGAGATTCCGTGCTGGGACCTCGCACGGATCGGTATACCCATACGATCGATTCACGAAAAAAATTCATTGTTGATCTTTGAACCGCTGCGTTTCCCCACGCCAAGGCTCAAGACAATACCTGCACCTGATTCTGCACTGCCAGCTTTTGAACGGATCAAAAAACTCATCGAAGGCACAATTAAATTGAGAGAGGGAAAAGTAGTAAAAAAAGATGAGGATAGCGTGGTAGAGGAACTCTTTCAAATCCTCCTCAAAGAAGGATGGTTGGATCACCTCAAGCCGTACGAAAGGCAACGATGAAGTCCGGCCTGATTGCACTCAGGCTGTTTGCCCGCGGCCTGAAGTATTACGTGTTACGTGTCAGCGGGTTTTCATCAAAGATAGAGGCCTTGAGTATTGAGGTTACCCGAAGATGCATTGCCAAATGCATCATGTGTAATATCTGGAAGACACCGTCCCATATAAAAGACCTCCCCCTCTCTGAATGGTTGGGACTACTTCGATCTCCACTGTTTACCGCACTCAAAGAACTGGACATTACAGGTGGGGAACCCTTTTTAAGAGATGACCTTTCCCAGCTCATTCTCGGGGTATGCGATTTAACATCGCACAATCTAAGAAAACTCAAAACGATTGCAGTTACCACCAATGGATTCTTGACGGACAAAATACTGATAACCATCAATCATACAATAAAACATTTGCAAGAGCATAACATTGATCTGGTCCTTGCCTTGGCGATGGATGGCATTGGCAACACCCATGACCGGATAAGAAGGGTAAAAAACGGGTGGGATTCGCTTAATGAAACCATCGAGAGACTCACAGAAGTGCGCAATAGCTATCCGAATCTCATCCTGGGCTTAAAAAATACGATTGTCCCCGTTAATGTGAGCGAACTTGACCAAATCCTTGAGTATGCAGAGGAACACGCCCTTTTCACTATTACATCCCCTTTTATCGTTACCGAAAATCGCTACAACAATGTGGATAGGGAAGAAGACCTGCGCTTCACTGAGGATGATAGAGCAAAAATTATGCGATTTTATGAGAGTCCCCGTTTTAAATGGAGTTATCACCGCGATATGCTCTCTGATTACTTACAAAAAGGCTTCGTAAAAAAACCCTGTTCCGCAGGGTTCAACTACCTCTTCATCCGCAGTAATGGCGATGTATTCCCGTGTCCACTTATCAACTGGAGATTGGGCAATTTTACAGAGTCCCCTATTGAAGAGCTTATCAATTCCAAAAAGGCTCGCAGTTTCAAAAGAAAGATCACAACATACGATGCATGCCACTCTTGCACCGAACCTGGCTTAGAACGATACGCCCTTCCCTTTGAAGGGTTTCACTACCTCGCCTTGTTGCTCAAGCTGGGACCTAAACGGTTCCTCGACCTTCATCACCATATGGGAATGGAAAAATATATATAGCGGGATGCCTCTACATCAATGATACCAATACGTTACGCATTACGGGAAGAAGCCCGATTTCAGAAAGACCATAATGCCTGGTTAGCAATCTCCGAAATACCACTTAACGTCATGAGAATAAATGATGCCACGTATCGCATGCTCAAGGCATGCGATGGTACAAGCGCGCTTGCAGAGCTTGCCTATGAATACTGTGGCAATAACGAGGAAACAGCCTTTACAATCTGTGAATATTTTAGAAACAAGGGTATTCTTGAATTATCTAAAACGATCGAGACAGATTATCTGCCCTCCATAGCGGTCATTATTCCAACAAGAGACCGCCAGAATGAACTGCAAGAATGCCTGGAATCGGTCTTGTCTCAGAACTATCCCGCAGAAAAACGAGAGGTTATCGTCATTGACGATGGATCGAAAGACGATACGGCGTATATCGTTAAAAAATTCTCGTGCACATTTCTTGCGCACAAGGAAACTCGTGGTCAATCTTTTTGCCGCAATAAGGGTGCACAGAGCACGCATGCTGAAATCCTCGCCTTTTTAGATAGCGACTGTGTAGCGGATAAGAACTGGTTCAATGAACTTGCGTGCTATTTTCAGTGGGATGCAGTGGGTGCGGTGGGCGGCTATGTGGATGTTTACGGTACGGAATCGACATTAGACCGCTACGAGGAGACATGTTCACCATTGAATATGGGAAAGAGATTTTTATATGACATCCATGCGGATTCAACGTTCTACGTACCAACGTGTAACCTCTTGGTGCGAAAGGACGCCTTTTCCGAAATAGGGGGTTTTCGTGAGGGCATGCACGTAGGAGAAGATGTGGATTTTTGCTGGCGACTGCACAAGCTGGGATACAGGCTCTTATATATACCTCATGGAATTGTAAGGCATAAACATAGAAATCGCCTCCACACACTTTTAATGCGAAGGGCAGACTACGGAACTTCCGAAGCAATACTGTACAATCTGCACCGGGAAAAGAAAAAAACGTTTCAGGTTCCACCTTTTGCAGCTATGAGCTATCTTCTCATTGTTGCCAGTATAATCCTTCTGTCCCCGTGGTTTCTCATTTTTTCCATAGTTCCGGTTCTTCTTGATGTGACAAAAAAATCGCTACACATAAATAAACAAAAGGTGAAAATTACACCATTCAAGGTGTTCTTTTCCGTAATTCGTTCCCATTTTTCATTTTACTTTTTTATTTCTTTTCATATAGCAAGGTATTACTTGATAGTCCTCATCATCTTCGGTTTTTTGTGGTATTCTCTCTGGTTTTTTTCTGCGTTTACAATCAGCGTAACCTCAATTGTAGATTATTCGACAAAAAAACCTCAGCTCCCCTACCCTATCTTCCTTTTCTATTACATCGTTGAACATCTCGCATACCAGATCGGGGTCTTTGCCGGCTGTCTGAAGAGGAGAAAGTTTCGCTCCTACTGCCCTCGTTTTTCCTTGAAGACGGCAAAAATTTTTTAAAGAGGTAAAGCGATAGCTATAAGGTATGGTGCCAGACGCGAAAAGACGGGATCATCATTCTTTAAAACGGCCTCGCCACTTTTTTACGGTAATCCCTGAAGGTCTCCGAGACTCTTTTCTTTTTTTTGCTGCGCAATTTTATTAATGCTCACCAATTGAATGCAGATAGATACGAGTTTCATGGCCAAGATGAGATCCTCAGCCGGAGGAAAGGTTGGGGCAATCCTTATATTGCGACCACGAGGATCCTTTCTGTAAGGGAATGTTGCTCCTGCGGGGGTCAGCGCTACACCCGCCTGGGCTGCCATTGCTACAACTGAGGTCGCACAACCATCCAACGTGTCGAGACTCACAAAATACCCGCCGGCAGGCTTACTCCACTGCGCGATGTTTTTACCAGCCAGTTCCTTTTCAAGGATCGTCTGCACCGCATCAAACTTGGGCTGCAAGATGGCCGCGTGTTTTCTCATGTGGTTTTCTATCCCCTGCAAGTCCCTCAAAAACCGAATATGGCGAAGCTGTAGAAGTTTATCTGGCCCGATGGTTTGAAACGCTATCTGTTTTTTCCTGAATTCCATATTCTTTGTGCTTCCGGCCATCATCGCCACACCAGCCCCCGCAAAAGTGATTTTAGAGGTAGAGCCGAATATGAAGACTCTGTCGGGATTTCCTACTTGCTTGCAGGCGGCAAGTATATTTTTCAATCTCGGAGGGGTATCCGTGAGGTGATGCACTGCATATGCGTTATCCCAAAAAATCCGGAAATCCTTTGCTTTTGCTTTCATGTTAGCCAACCGGTCTACCACCTCATCTGAATAGGTTACCCCTGAAGGATTACTGTATTTCGGCACACACCATATACCCTTGATCGTTTCATCTGCCCCTACCAGGCCTTCAACTACATCCATATCCGGTCCATCTGTTCTCAATTCTACAGGAAGCATCTCTATATTGAGATACTCGCATATGGAGAAGTGCCGGTCATAACCCGGACTTGGGCATAAGAACTTTATGTTTGGCAGTTTCACCCACGGAATCTCGCTGTTCACCACACCACGGATCATGGCACTGATAATAGTATCATGCATCATGCTGAGGCTGGAGTTCCCTCCGACGATGATCTCATCTGGCCCGACTTCGAGATACTGAGAGAAAAGCTCCTTGGCTTCTGGCAGACCATCCACCTCCCCATAATTCCTGCAATCCAATCCATCAGAAATCAAATCATGAGCATCCATGCCATAGCCCAGCATTTCAAGAGAAAGGTCGAGTTGCTCTGGACAAGGTTTCCCTCTCGTCAGATCCAAACTCAAACCTCGAGCGCTGAAATCCTGATATCGTTTTTCCAATTTTGATCTGAGCTCTTCGAGTTCACGTACACTAAGATTCGTTAAATCCATCATAGGGAAATCCTCTGTTTTGTATTACTATCTACAACAGATCATGCTGTAGAGAGTAATAAAAATTTCATATGAAGTCAATTTCCAATAGGTAGGATCAAAATGGTCTCTTTGCCTTTCAGTAAGTCCCTGAAGTCCTCCACTGCCTTTTCCTTTAAGTCCTGTAGTTTCTCAGAGAAAAAAAGGTGGCTCGGGCAACGGCAATCGCTGGAACCGAATCTTGGAATGGAGCCAAAGCTCTGTCCCAATCTCCCGGCTAATTGGCATTCCAACCGCTCTTCTGTCAAGGCATAGATCACCCCTCTTACCCTTCCCTTTTCTAAGAGATAATCGATGTGCCACCGAACCTTTTTCTCACTTCTCACGTGGCGGTTAATCCTGGTCCCCAGCCCACCTATGGCCGAGCCGCAATAGGCATAAAATCCTCCCGGAAATTCCAGCGCACCCAGGGCCCCGACCTTCACGCGGACTCCTTGGGGTATTTCAACAAGGAGGATGTAGCCACCTTTCGCTTGCTGCTCAATTTCAATCTTCATGTCGACTGACGCAGTCTTTATGCAGGACTCATGGGAAGGAAATTCTTTTCAATCGCCTGACCACCTTCATCTGGGCCTTGCGCAGGATGAAGTTACTCAGTAAGAAGTATCCCAGGTGATGTCTCGGCCCAAACAGGAGCCTCGCCAAGATGGAACGGGGGGAACAACTGTATTTTTGGGCCCAGAGGTATCCCTGCTGGAGCTGATCAGGGATCATCCTCTTGGGCACAAATACCACCCGGCTCATATCATAGTGTGACCAATCCATGTCAAAAATCCTCCCTTCCCTTTTAAGGCGCTCCCACAGCGGTGTCCCTGGGAAGGGGGTGAGTACAGAAAAGGTCGGCAGTTCTATCCTGTTTTGATGGATGAATTCGATTGTGCGCTCAAAGACCCCGGGGTCGTCATGGTCAAAACCGAAAATGAACGATCCCTGGACACCGATGCCGTGATCGTGGATCCGTTGGATAAATTCCTGCAAATCCTTGGTGCCCTGAAACTTCCTCTTGGGCCCTTCTAAGTTTTTTTTCTGTAAAGACTCAAAGCCGATAAACAGAGAGATGCATCCGCTCTCCCGTGCCAATTGCAAAAGTTTCGCATCCTTGGCGATCTCAATAGTAGCGAATCCCATCCAGCGCACCTTATACCCCATGAGGAGTTCGAAGAGGCCTTTGGCATGGGACCGCTGGGCGATGACGTTATCATCAACAATGAATACATACTCTCCTTTCCTTTTCACCATGGACTGCAATTCCCGTTCGATATCCGACAAAGGCCTGGTGCGGTACCTGCGTCCGGCAATCACTGGCACGGCGCAGAACTCACACCGATTGGGGCACCCCCTGGTGGTCTCGATGACCTTGAAGATCGGACTGTATCCTTTACCGAGGAGATCTCTCCGGTGCATGGGAAGGCCGTGCAGATCGTGGAGTCTCTCAGCCCGATAAAAGGGTTTGAGCTCCCCCTTTTCAAAATCATCAATCAACTGGGACATGATCAATTCCGCCTCTCCCAGGACAACGGCATCAGCATGTTCCTTGGCCTCATCGGGCATAAAGGTTGCGTGCACACCTCCCAAGACCACCGGCACCCCCCGTTCCCGGAATCGGTCAGCTATCTCATAGGCCCTCTTGGCCTGCGTGGTGAGGGCAGTGATACCTACCAGGCCCACCTGCGCATCAAAATCGATTTCTTCAAGAAATTCATTAACGATTTTCACCTTATACTGAGATGGAAAGAAAGAGGCCAAGAGGGTGAGACCCAGCAGGGGAAAGGGATAGGGGGTGTCGGTGGACATGTAGACATCTTTCTGGCGGGGATAGACCAGGAGGATCCTCTTCACCCTTCTCCTCCCCAGGACAGGGTCGATGCCTCAAAGGGGCGATACCCCGGCTGCTGCCACGGACGACGGGTGGCGTTCTCCCAAACATAACGCATGATGAGCCGGTAGGCCATCCTTTTGAAGGGGTTTTTGTTCAAGAGGGCCCCGAGCATGATACGGGGTTGGGTGTAGTACTTGCGCAGATACTTCTGTTGCAGCCCCCATACCCCATCTCTGCCCAGGTATTTGGTGGGGAGGATGGGATGCATGAAGTCATAGTGAGCGTAATTTTGATCTTGGATGAGCCCCCGCTCATTTATTTCCTGGTAGTAGCGGGTCCCGGGAAGAGGTGTGGTAATGGTGAGCACCAAGAAATCACCCTGCCGCTTGACAAAATCAAATATCTCCCGCAGTGTCTCTTCCGAGTCATGCCAATCACCGAACATCACATTGGTCATCACCATGATGCCGTTGCGCCTCAAGATGTCGATGGCCTCTTGGGCCATCTCCCTGCTCTGCCTTTTCTGGTAGTGGTCCAAGACCTGGGGGTTGACACTCTCAACACCGAGCATCACTTCATACAGGCCGAGCCGTTTGAATTCTGGCATGAGGTCGGCATCCCGTATAATATCCCTCAGCCGTGACTGAAACCAGAAATCAACCTTGAGTCCAGAACGCCCCAGCTCCGCGAGAAACTCCTCCACCCGAGCCCTGCTCCAATTAAAGCTGTTTTCATTGAAAACAAAGAGGGATTTGCCGTAGTGCCGGTTCAGATATCTCATCTCTTCCACCACCATGGCCCCACTCCTGCCCCGCCACACCCCCTCCCAAAACCTCGATTCAGAGCAGTAAGCGCATCTGTCCCCGCAGCCCCTGCTGGTGGAGATGCCAAAGGCCCGCGTGCCCATACCGTGCCAATAATAGGCGTCAGCCTTCATATCCAGGAGGTGATAGGCCGGCATGGGGAGGGAGTCGAGGTCCTTGACCAGACCCCTCGGTTCAGTAAAAACCACCGCATCATCCCTGCGAAAAGCCAGGCCGGGGATATCCTCTACAACACGCTCCCCTTTCTCAAGACGGGAGGCAAGTTCAGATAAGGTAATTTCACCTTCGCCTGTCACAATATAGTCCAACTCCTGGATCTCTGACAAAACCTCTTCCGCTACGAGGCTAAAATGCCCTCCACCGGCCACAAGCAACGACTCAGGGGAGACCCCTTTGGCGAGCCTGATGACTTGAAGGGCTTCAGGAGAAAGACAGGTTGCTGAACAGGTCACCCCGATGAGGGAGGGCTTGGCTGCGGATATCCGTCGAGCCAGTTCACCCCACGGGTCGGAAAAGGTGGTGCAGTCGAGGATCTCAACGGCAAATTGCCGCTTTTCCTGCAGATAAGCAGCGAGACTCAACAGGCCATAAGAGGGTGCCCACATCCTGAGCCCAGGGAAGAGTTTATGGGGAGGATCCACGAGGAAAATACGCATCATCACACTCCCAAATAGTCCATCATCTCTTCGAGTCTCTGTCGTATCGTTGGGGGAACTTGATAGAACATGGTCCCATTCATATCTGTGAGGACATGGGTAGTGCTTCCTTCGACGATTATCTCCTTATCGCGCATCACCGTGTAGTGGAATATCAACTTTGCCGTCTCACTGCGCTGCATGGTGGTTTGAATCATAACTTCATCGCCATATCGAGCAGGCAGTTTGAATTTACAAGCAAGGTCTACTACCGGAGCCAGCAGGCCCATCGACTTCAGTTGCTCTGGATCCAAACCGAAGCGGGATGCGAGCTCATTCCTGCCCACCTCGAACCACGATATATAGTGGCCGTGCCATACCACCTGATAGGGGTCCACCTCGCAAAAACGAACCTTGAGTTGCGTCTCATGAGGCATTTCTCACCCCATACGATAAGGCCTTCACATCTCTATCGATCCACCGGACCAATTTGGTGAGGGTATCATTGGGCCCCATTTCTATAAAACACGTCACGCCCTGAGCAAGAAGGTACTGAACACACCCCTCCCAATCAACAGGCCTACAGAGCTCCTCCACTAAAAACTCCCTGATCTCATCAGGATCGCTCAAGTGCTTGCCACTCCAGTGACTCACCAAGGGAGTTCGGGGAGGGTGTATAGCGAAACCCGTTATGAAATTTCGTACGTCTCCTCTTATCGACTCGATCAAGGGACAATGCAAGGGGGTGTTAAAGGTGAGGCGTTGGGCGGAGATAGCTCCTTCCTTTAAAGACAACTCTATACCCCGTTCTATAGAGGCCGTATCGCCGGAGAGGACAAATTGACGAGACCCATTTACATTGGCCACAGAGAGAGAACCAGAGACAGAGACGTCTGAGCATATCCTCGTCATTGTTTCACT
>Ga0315555_1003059_pt1 | contig 11581 bp, 4 predicted proteins | sample SalMarSW160380MG_FD_202113 | JGI IMG/M metagenome (GOLD analysis project Ga0315555, IMG submission 202113) | Salt marsh sediment microbial communities from the Plum Island Ecosystem LTER, Massachusetts, United States - Salt Marsh Sediment SW1603-80 ...
GGACGCTTCGCAAGAAGTGGCTCGACGAGAAGATCGCGGAGTTCAAGGCGTCACAGGGGGTCGCTCCGACGCCGACCGGAAGCGGGGCCGCCGTACAGAAGCACTTCAGGGGAAAGGTGGAAAACTTCGACCCGGCCACAGGAGCGATAACCCTCCTGTATGACTTCAAAGAGCCTGAGCAGGCGGGGGACTGGCCGGAGACGACCAAGGTCTCGTTCAAGAACGCAGCCAACGGGCACAAGGCGCTTTTCACCGGGACGATGGAGTTTTCCCTGCAGACCGGTCCCAAGGGCGCGTCGCTCGTGTCGCGAAAGCCGGGAGGGGAGTGGAGCCTTCTGGTATTCTCGATCACCGGCGGCCGGAACGAGGAGAACAAAGGCAAACAGGTCGCCCAGACCTATCAGTTCAACCCCGGCTACAACATCCAGGAGGCGGTGTACGAGGGCAAGCCGGGTGCGCGGGACACGCACGGGATCAAGATCGAGGACGGCAGGCCCCCCGTCTACTGGGTCAACGGAAAGAAGCTGGTGACGGGCAAGGTCCCGGTACAGTGCGGCGAGGTACGGCCCTCGGTCCCGGACTTCACCGTCACAAACGTTCGTATCAAGGGCACGCTCGAGAAGAGCTGGCTCGAAAAGGTTATGGAACAGCCCTGATCTACGCCGGCCTGTAATCCCTCGGAGGCGCCCCCCAGAACGTCTTGAACGTCCTGGAGAAGTGAAAGGCGTCGTAGAACCCCAGGCGCCGCGCCGTCTCCCGCACCGTTCGCCCGCTCTCGAGCATCGTTCTGGCCTCCTCCATCCTTCGTCTCAGAACGTACTGGCGGGGTGACTGCCCGAACTCGGCCGAAAAATGATGCGAGACGAACGAGGCGGAACGTCCCACGTGCTCCGCGAGCTTCTCCAGCGTGATCTTTTCCGAGAGACGCTTCTCTATATACGACGCCAGGGCCTCCGCCCACGGCTTGTTACGGTAGCGTATCAGCTCGTTCCTCACGATGTAGTCGCCCACGTATTTGAGCAGGCCGCCTATGTCGGAAACCTGTTCCGGAGTGCAGGGGGGCAGCTTTCGATAGAGCTTCTTCTCCGGAGCGGACAGTCCGGCCGGTGCCGGCCGCCCGGGGTCCCGGAGCTGTCCGAAGACTATGGAGCCGAAGTAGACGTTGCGCGCGTCGTAGAGGGGCACGGCCCCCTCCAACAGACCGGCGTGGCAGTGGTAGACGAGGACGTCGCGGCGCTCCCTGGCCTGTTCCAGGTGGAGCCGGTCGCATTCGACGCACCGGCGGTCGAAGTCCGGGTCCCTTCTGCGCCGGGCGCAATACGGGGACGTCTTCTTGATATCGAGGAATCTCTTCGCGTAACCCCGGGCGTCGAAGAACGTAATGCGAATATCGAGCACCCGATCCAGGTGGCCCATGATGGTATTCAGCTCGTCCGTCGCGACCGTGTACCCCGCGTTCCTAATGGAAAAACTCATGCCGGATTATACATGATGGAATTTCCCCGTCCATTCCTTTTTCCGGCTCCCGCCGTATGATTAAGCGGAATTCGCTACACGGTGGATTCTCAATCCGGTGCGATCAGTCCGAATACATGTCTCGTTCAGCGGAAGGAGGGCCGGGATGAAGAGCAGACGGGGAATGCTTCAGGCGTGCGGGCTGGTGCTGCTCGTCACCGCGGGCACATTTGCCGCCGACGAATGGTACAGGCCGTACGGTGCGCCGTGCGTGGAGAGGGAGAATGTGTTCGAGTTCGCCGAGAAGCCTGTGGTCAAGCTCGTGGCGAAGGACCGATACGAGATCATGTTCGCGGTGAAGGGGAAGTGCGACGCGACGGTGGCGCTCGTGGACGCGGAGGGCAGGGCGGTCCGGCATCTCGCTTCGGGGGTGCTGGGAAGCAACGCCCCCGCGCCGTTCCAGAAGAACTCTCTCGAACAGAAGATCATATGGGACGGAAAGGACGATCTGGGCGGGTACGTGAAGGAGCCGGAGAAGCTGAAGGTGCGGGTGATGCTGGGTCTCAAGCCGGTGTTCCACGGGCTTTTCGGAACGACCGACCCGAGGAACCTTCCGATAAGCATTCTCGGCTTCGGTGCGGATAAGGAGGGGGTCTACGTCTTCACCCTCGGCTTCACCAGCTTCGGCCACGGCCAGCTTCGCAAGTTCGACCACGACGGCAACTACCTCCGGTCGATCGTGCCGCCGCCGTCGGGCCTGCCGGAATCGAAGCTGGGGGGCAGGACGTACATAGAGTACGAGCCGGGAAGGAAGGCGCATCACGGGCCGCGGGTGAAGGAGGACCTGGGCTTCGCGGGACACGCGGTGTCCGGTCTGGGGCACGGGGTGTTCGACCACCATCCCTCTCTGCAGGCGGCGGTCGTGAACGGAAGGATCTACTTCTGCACCACCCGGTTCTTTCCGGGACACATATTCTACGCCAACCTGTTCTACCTGGGGAGCGACGGCTCGACGGACGTGAAGGGGCTGGCCGGGCGGAAGCTGACGTCGTACAACTGCGACAAGGACCGGTATCTCGCCGCCTCCCCGGACGGGAAGTGGATGTACCTGTCCGGCGTCAACCCGATGTACGCCAAACCGCTCCACGCGGTGTTCCGCTTCCCGGTGGACGGGGACGATGAGATTCAGCCGTTCGTCGGCAAAAGGGAGGGGGGCAGCAGGCGGGCGCCGTTCGCGCCGGGAAGCGGAAACGACGCGCTGAACACTCCCCTCGGCATAGACGTCGACGCCGCGGGGCGCCTCTACATCGCCGACCAGCTCAACAACCGCATCCAGGTCTTCTCGGCGGAGGGGACATACGTGAAGACCATTCCCGTCTCCCGGCCGCGGATCGTGCAGGTGCACCGGAAGACCGGGGCGATCTACGTACTGCACTCCGGGAACCTGAAGGGCCGCAGCGTGGGTCGGATCACCAAGCTCACCTCCCTCGATCAGCCGAAGGAGAAGTGCCACGTCGACTTCATTCACGCGGTGACCTTCATCCTGGATTCCTGGGCGCCCACCCCGCGGCTCTGGGTGAACGGGGAGATCAAGGACTATCGACACGTATACAGTCCCCCGTGGCCGGACGGGGTGACGATCCTGGACGAGCGGGACGGAAAGCTGCAGAAATTCCTCGCGTTCGACGAAGAGGTGCGTAAAGACGCAGGGGAATCCTTCAGCGGGAGGTGGAGCGGCGCCGTCTTCGACCACGTCAACTGCGACCCGGTGCGCGAGCAGCTGTGCTTCCAAGCGCACAAGCGGCACGGCGTGAAGGTGTTCGACCTGAAGACCGGCCGGAAGCTCCACACCGCCTGGCTGCCGCTGGCGGACGACATCGCCTTCGACAAAAGAGGACATCTGCACGTTCACCTGAATACCGGCGACCACCAGCCGGTATCCGGCATCGTGAGGATGGATCCGTCACAGACGGAGCCGGTGAAGGACCCGTACGGCAACTCCCGCAAGGGAACGGTGCAGTACAAGGAGGTGCCGTACGACTACGGGGTGGAGCTGGAGTACAAGAGCCGCAGGTCGTACGTGGGGGGGATCGCCGTCAAGGACCAGAAGGGCGCCAAATTCTTCCAGGACGGCTTCGGGGTGAACATGCAGGGCGACATCGCGGAGGTATGCAATATCTTCTACGTGCCGCAGATGGAGAACGACGGGACCGACGTCTCCCTCGAGGGGCGCAAGGCGAAGGTGGCGACGGGGATGGAACGCGCGGTCGCCTACGACGGCCGCAATCCGTACGCGGAATTCCGCGCGGAGATACAGAAGCTGCAGAAGATCGGCGAGGACGTATACTACATCCCCCGCCGTCCCGGCATCCCGCTGGCCGGCGGCACCGTCTGGATCTACGACAGGAGCGGCGAGCTGCGGCAGGAGTGTGCCGTTATCGCAGGAACACGGTGGGTCATCGGCCTTCACCTGGACGAGGACGGGTTTCTCTATTTCGGCAACGACGGCGCGAAGCTGTCCGGCGGCAGACCGTTCCTGCACGGCAGGGGCGGCACCTACGGCGCCTCGGAGCCCATCGACAGGGCCAACGTCACGCCCGGCACGAATACCGTATTCAAAGGCCGGCCCAGGGGCGTCCGCTGGTTCACGAAGAAGTCCGTCGTTCCGATGGAGCCGCCGCCGGATCGGCCGACAAATATCGTCCGGTTCGACGCATTCGGCAACCCGATGTTCGGCGGGGCCGCGGAGAGCTGGGTGGAGGGCGCCGAATGGATGTACGCGGGGCTCTCACCCGCGGTGAAGCAGGGATGCTCCTGCCCTTCCAGCAGGATTCACCTCGACTGGTACAAGCGAACGTACGTGCCTGAAGCGTACCGGTACTCGATCGGAATACTGGATACGAACGGGAACCTCATCATGCACGTCGGGCGCTACGGGAACCTGGACGACGCCCTGAAGATGGAAAAGGGGTCGACCGACATCGCCGTCAACCGGCCGCGATTCGTCGGCGGCACGGACAACTACATGGCGTTCGACGACTGGGGGGAATCCCTGAAGGTGCTGCGCCTGGAGTACCACGCCGAGGAGACTGCGGGGATCAGCGTCGAGAAGTGAATGCCGACTCGAAAACCGAGAATTCAACGAAAGTCCATATTTCTCAACAATAATCCCGTTGTTATTCGAGCGTTCAAGGATATACTCATCTGTAGTAGCATACTCGTGCCGAGTCCCGGCGAAACAAACGACAAGGGATGATATTCAGTGTCGAAGGGTGGCAGCGCCTTCAGGCGTTCACTCTTTTGCCGCATCCTTTTTTCGAAAGGAGACCGTTGTGGGGAAGTCCTGGTCGATCCTGTTTGCGGCTGCGATGACCGTTTCCGTTCTTGTCTCCGGTACGACAGCGGCCGACTGGTCGAAGCCCTACTCCCCGCCGCGCGTCGAGCGGGAGAACGTGTTCGCCTTCACGGAGAAACCGAAGGTGAAGCTGGTCGCCAAGGACAAGTACGAGATCACGTTCGCGGTCAAGGGAAGCTGCGACGTAACGGTGGGCATCGTGGACGAAAAAGGCGTGGTGGTACGCCACGTGGCTTCGGGCGTGCTCGGCGCGAACGCCCCGGCGCCCTTTCAGAAGGGGTCGCTCTCGCAGAAAATCTACTGGAACGGGAAGGACGATCTGTCCGTGTATCCGAGGGAGCCGGAGAAGCTGAAGGTGCGGGTGATGCTCGGACTGAAGCCGGTGTTCGACAAGCGGCTCCGCGGAACGAGCGCCAAGAACGTGGCGGGGTATATCTGGGGCATCGGGCTCGCGCCGGATGGAGCGTACGTGATCATGAAGGGCAACGCGGACTGGGGACACGTCACGGTCCGCACGTTCGACCGGAACGGCGGGTATGTCGGCACGCTGGTTCCGCCGCCGGCGGACATGCCGCTCGAAAAACTCGCCGGTGACGGATTCGTCGAGTACGAACCCGGGAAACGCGTCTGGCACGGACGGAACCTGTACCAGTCCGTTGCCCACGACGGGTTTGCCGTCCCGAGCGCGCACGGCAAGGGCCTGGCTCGCTGCCAGGTTGCCGTAGTGAAGGACCGAATCATCTACGCCAGCGGCGGGGAGCAGCCCTTTTCCGAGGGTGCGCGGTCGTGTCTCCACTGGTTCCATACCGATGGATCCACGGATGTGACGGGACTGGCGGGCACGAAGAAGCTTGCGTGGGGAAGACATTCGTTCCCGATGCTGGCCTCCTCCCCCGACGGGAAATGGCTCTACATGATATCCAACGCCAACATGAAAGGCGACGGCTTCCGCGCCTGGGATCCCATTCTCATACGCGCACCGTCCGACGGCAGCGCGCCGGCCGCCATCCTGGTGGGAAAAGACCGAAAGCCCGGCAGCGACAACGCGCACCTCAATGGAACGGGAGGGCTCGATTGCGACGGGCAGGGACGGATCTATGTCTCCGATTCCGGCAACAACCGGATCCAGATCTTTTCGCCCGAAGGGGCACATCTCAAGACGATCCCCGTGGACCGCCCGAGGCTTGTCCAGGTGCACAAGAAGACCGGGGCCATCTATGTCCAGCACGCCACGCGCGACAAGGGCAAGTCCATCCCGCGCCTCACCAAGCTGAAATCGTTCGACGATCCCACCGCGGAGTTCCACGTGGACGGGATTGCCACCAGCCTGATGGCGGTGGATTCCTGGTCGAAGAGCCCCCGCCTGTGGATGGCGGGCAGCGAGGTAACGATGTTCGGCCGGGGCAAGACCTGGGACTCCGGACCGAACGTGATGATCTTTGAGGAAAGCGGGAAAACGCTGAAGCGGATCATGGACTTTGACGAAGAGTCAAAGAAGGAGGACGGCGCGTTCTACGCGGGCCGGTGGTGCGGCGATATCTACGACAAAGTCGCGTGCGATCCCGTACGGGAGCAGGCCTACTGCAAAAAGAGCGCCATCTTCGACCTGGCGACCGGCGCGTACAAGGGAGCGCTGCGCCTTCCGGGGTCGACCGACGACATTGCATTCGACAAGCACGGTTACATGCACGGCCATTTCAATCCGTGCTTCTTTATGCAGGGCGTCGGCCGTTTCGATCCCACGCAGGGAGGCACGTATCTGGACTGGCAAAAGAAGCCCCACGAAGGCGTGCTGGCGTATCCGGAATGCCCGTACGATTATGGCATTCAAAAAGGACCGTTTCTCGGCGTTCTGCCGGTGAAGGACCAGAATGGGGCCAAGGGGTTTCAGGACGGCGTGGGCGTCAACATGCGCGGCGAGGTTGCGGTGGAGAGCAACATCTACTACATACCGAAAATGGAGGAAGAAGGGTTTGCCATCGCGGCGGCCGGCATTCTGGATCGAACCAAACGGGGCGAATACTCGGACGCGCCGATGGGATCCTACGCGAACTTCATGAAGACCGTCAAAGAAGCCGAGAAGCGCGGGGAGGAAATGTATTTCATCCGGCGCCGGCCGGGGGTGCCGCTGGCGGGCGCGACGGTGTGGACGTACGAGCGCTCGGGCGAGCTGCGCGCCGGCCCCGCCGTTGTCGCCGGCAAGCTGCTCGCCGGGATACAGATCGATGAGGACGGATTTCTGTACTTCGTGAACGGCCGGCCCCGAAACATAGACAAGAAACCATTCCTCGCGGGACGCGCCGGGTGGAACGGCTCTCAGGAAAAAAGCGATATCTTCACGAGCACGCTGCTGAAGACGAAGGGTACGGCAAGGATGGTGTCCGCGAAGGCGACCGTCCCGATGAGCAAGCCGCTGGGACGCCCGCCGGAGCTCCGCGGCGGCTCCGGCGAGGATCAGAACGGGGTGTGGGTCGAAGGAGCGGAATGGGCCTACGCGGGCGCCGGACCGGTCGTGGCCGGAGGCTGTTCGTGTCCATCGAGCCGCCTGCATCTGGACTGGTACAAGCGCGTGTACGTGCCGGAAGCATACCGGCACTCGATCGGCATTCTCGACACGAACGGAAACCTGATCATGCACCTGGGCCGTTACGGCAACTTCGACAACGCGCCGGGGGGCACCAAGGGCGCCAAGCCGGGCGGGGAGGACATCGGCATGATGCTGGTGCGTTTCATTTCCGGAACCGACAACTACCTGGTCTTCGACGACTGGGGCGAGAAGATAGTGGTCATGAAGCTGGACTACCACGCCGAGGAATCCGCGGCAATCGGCATGCAGTAGCCCGGAATAGGGGCAGACCTCATTCCCCGGACGCAGAGGCCTTGTCCTGCTCCCATGCCTTGGACAGGTAATACAGCCCGTATGCAGCGTTACGCCACGACATCCCGTAGTCCTTCGGGCGGGTGATCGGGCCGGCCTTCCCGCCCTGGCGCGGCTTCTCCAGGTTCTTCCACGCGAAGTCGCGGCAGGCGGCGTCGCCGGTCATCGCGTTCACGAACGCCGCGGGCAGCACCATGTTGCCGTTGAGATAGCCGTTTTCTATCCGCGCCGGATAGGCGGATTTCAGCGCGTCGACGATGACCGTGTCGCCCGTCACCCAGTACGCGTAGATCATCCCCTCGTCGGCGATCCCCCACATGAACCGGCCGCCCTTCTTGTACGTGCCGCTCCTTGTCTGTCCGATTCCCTTCCTCACCATGCCCTTGATCCGGTCCCGGTATTTCGTATCGCCGGTCAGCTCCCAGGCGCACCACAGCTGGGCCAGGTGCGCGCCAAGCCCCCGGGCGGCCCAGCCGCTGTCCGCGGCGTGGTTGTTCAGCGCATTGTTCGCCAGCAGCAGCGCGTTGTCGAGGCTTCGCAGGTCGCCGTAGAGATAGTAGTGGTTGAAGACGCACTGGCTCTTGGCGTGGTTGAATTCGATGGATACGTACGGCGCGCCGTCGTCGGTCGACACGTGGTTCCGCGGCGGGCAGTACCGGCACGCGCCGCACAGCTGCGGCTTCGGGTGGTGCTGGCACATGAAGAGGTCGCCCACGTGCCGGGCGTTCGGCTCGAACCGCTCGAGGAATTTCTTCTCGCCGGTCCGCACGAACTGCAGAAGGCAGGCGTTCGGGAAGTCGTAGTAGTTGCCTTCATACGAATACGTCCACTCCGGCCGGTCGTTCGGGCTCTTGCCCCGATTCGGCCACGACCAGTGATAGGAATCACCCCACGCGTAGAACCCGTAGCTCTCGTGCACCCGGCCGTTGCGCTTCTCGCCGTCCAGGTTCTTGAGGATGCGTTCTATGGATTTCAGCATCACGGCGTCGTGTTCCTGCACCTTGGCCCAGTCGTCGCCGAACAGGGCCGGGTCGCTGTCCGCGATCGGTCCGAACGCCTTCGCCGTCCTGCAGTAGTACGCCGGGCTCGCGAACGCCCGGAGCGGCCGCTGGGTCCCGACGAAGAACGCGTTGAGATCCTTCGCCGCCACGCCCTTGTGAAACAGGAACGTCAGGTCGTGCGTGCGCGACTGGCCCATGAACACCTCCCAGTCCATGCCCGCCTCCGACGGGAAGAGGCCGACACGCAGCGTCCCGTCCGGCTTCGCACCGACCGCCTTCGGCCACATCTGCCAGAACCAGCGCACGCCGCACGCCAGGTTCTTTCCGCCTCCGGACAGGTCGATCCAGCCCGACGACAGCGGCTTCGTGCTCTTTCCCTTGCCGGTCGCCTTCGACGCGGCGCCGAGCATCACCGCCAGCTCGTCGCTCGTCTTCTGCACGGCGCAGGCGGCGTCGCCGGACGCGCTGCCCGTCCAGGGGTCCGTGTCCGTGCCCAGAGTCACCTGGGGCTTGGCCATCGCCGTCGGCGCCTCGAATGCCAGGTCCGTCATCAGCAGCCGGTCGGCCGGCCTGCCGCCCTGCCGGTTCACGAACGTGTGCTGCACCCGAACGATGGGGGACCCGGCATACGCATGGAAACGCACGATGTAATCGAACACCCGCTCGCCCGCGGCGTCCCTGTGCGAGCCGGTCGCCTTCACGACTACCTTCATCGGTCCCGACCGCTCTATCTCCACCTTGCCGTCCGCGTCGTTGAGGGACAGGCCGGTCTTGCCATCGGCCGCCGCCCGGCTTCCCCCATCCTTGCCCGGCACGATCACCGCGGACGAATCGCCGAAGGCTCCCTTGCCCGACGGATCGAACCACGCGCCGTCGAACCCGTTGAACTTGGCCCCGCGCACGACGAACTTCACGGGGCCGGTCACCACCGTGACCGCGCCGTTCGCCTCCGCGGCCGTGAGCTGCGTCTTCGGCGGCGTCACGGCCGCCCCGGTATCGACCACCGCGACTACCGTTGTGCCCTTCGCTGGCACCGATACCTGAAAGTCCGCGTGCACCCAGCGCGCGCCGCCCTTGTCCGTCCGCCAGCGAGACACCTCGACGAACTGGCAGGGGAGTATCTTGCCCTGCGCGTTCTTCATGGCGAGCGTTTTCACGTCCTGCACCATGCCCTCGGGAAGCGGCACGCCCATGGTGACCGGCTCCGCGGTCCGGGCCGACCCGGCCTCCTCCTCGATCGTGAGCCGGACGATCTCCCTGTCCGCCGCGAATGTCCCCGCCGCCACCATGCATACCGCGATCAGCGCGATTACCCTCGATTTCATTCCCGACTCCTTTCCGTACCGTGATTGTCGGACTATTGAGCCACCGGGGCGTCCGCCTCCGCGTGGTAGTTGAGCTTGAGGACGGTCAGCCGCTCGCCCCAGTCCTGGAAGCACAGGTAGTTGTCCGTGCCGGAGATCATCCGGGGGATGAAGAGGCCTATCTCGTCGCCTCCGACCTTTATCCGGCTCTTCGGACCGTGCCAGCTGTCGTAGTTGCCGTACGTGCCTATGTGAAGTATCAGGTTGCCGTTCGAGTCGAGCACGCCGATGGAATGCCGGTAGGACTCCGAGACGAACGTCCGCTTGTACCAGTCCAGGTGCGCCCGCATGGTGGGGCAGGTGCAGCCGCCGGCCACTATCGGGGAGGCCCCCGCGTAGAACCACTCCGCGCCGGTCACCCAGCCGCCGTCGACGTCGAACGGCTTGGTGGGTACGGGATCCAGCGGAATGATCGCGTGCTTCAGCAGGACCTCGACGTCCTTGTCGCGGGACTTTATGAGGGTTCCGGTGAAGAGGGGACGGTTCCTGCCGGTGCCGGGCGCGCCGAACGTGCCGCAGTTGTCTCCCAAAAACGGCTTGCCGGAGACGAAACGGGGCCTGGCCGTGATGAAATACAGCTTGCCGTCCTCGTCTATCTGGCAGCCGGCGATGTGCTTTCCGACGACGGCGGCGCACTTGGACTTCAGCTCACCCGTTCTTTCGAAAATCCATATCGTCGCGCCCGCGAGCGGACGGCCGGGCCGCCGGGGGATGGCGAACACCTCCTCGCCGCGCTTTCTCATGCCGTCGAGCATCCTCTGGAACTCGGCGTACTTGTTGCCGATCGTCGAGTTGTACTCTCCCCGCTCCTGCATCACCTTCAGGCCCGCCGTCGCGAGGTCCTTTCCGTGGTCTTCCATCTTGGGGACGTAATATATGTTCGTGTTGATCGCGACGTCGCCCATCATGTTGACGCCGATGCCGTCCTGGAAGAACTTGGCGCCCGGCTGGTCCTTCAGAGGCAGGGCTCCCTTCCGGTCCGGGCAGAACTTTCCGGGCATCTCCACCCCGTAGTCGTACGGCACCTCCGGGAAGTGGAAACGTCCCTGGTCGTCCTTGGTGCGCTGTCCCGGATCGAACCGAACCGCGCCCGGCCTGTCGAAGCCGGGATTGAGGTGGAGGTGGAGATATCCTCGCCTGTCCATCGCCATGTCGTCGGCGCTGCCGGCCACCCGGACGGAGCCCACCCTGTTTCCCGTCTTGAGGTCGAATACCGTATTCAGCTGCCAGTAGACTTCCTCCCTCACGCCGTCGCAGACCACCTTGCCTCCGCCGTTGCTGCCTCCGACCGCGGATGCCGGGAATCTTCCTATGTAGTTCTTCCCTGCGACCTTCTTGGCCTCCTCGTCGAAGTCGGCGATCTTCTTCAGCGTCTTGCCCTGTTCCTCCCAGATCATCACGCTGGGGCCCTTGCCGCCCGCGCCGCCGGTGTTGACCCAGGAGCCGAGCCCCGCGATCCAGAGGCGCGGCTTGGCCGACCACGAATCCAGCGCGAAAGCGGTCCCGGTGAGGTTGTCCACGTGGAGTT
>Ga0315555_1003061_pt1 | contig 11575 bp, 12 predicted proteins | sample SalMarSW160380MG_FD_202113 | JGI IMG/M metagenome (GOLD analysis project Ga0315555, IMG submission 202113) | Salt marsh sediment microbial communities from the Plum Island Ecosystem LTER, Massachusetts, United States - Salt Marsh Sediment SW1603-80 ...
ATTTGGATCATCAGGTCATGTGGTCGGAGGGTGGGGCGACCAGTGTGGAGAATCTGGTGCCGTTGTGTCGGCATGATCACCGCCTCCGGCACCTGGCCGGGTGGAGTCACCAGTCCCTACCCGACGGTGACCACCGTTGGGTGAGCCGCCTCGGCCACACCTACACCACCAGCGGCCGCTCACCCTGATCGCTGGCGGTTGGGCACCTCGCCACCGGCGTTGACTCGCCGCGGCTGCCGCGGCCCCTTGGTTCCGAGTGGGTCACTGCCATGCTCACGATCGCGGAGCCTCGGCTTTCCTGCCGCGCAGCGGGCGGTGGCGGCGCGTGGCGGCGCGTGGCAGTGGCGGCGGGCGGTGGGGCAACGCGCCGGCGTACCGCGATGTTGGATCCCGGTTTCGATCACCATTGGTGGTTGACGCGGGTATCGTTCCGATCACGCCGAATCCGGCTCGAACGAGCCGGGGCGGGGGACCCGAATCATTGGGGCGAATCCCGGCCGGTGCCGGGTAGGGCAGCCTTCCAGCCCGAGTCCGTCAGCTAACCCCGGAGGCGCTTAGGAAGGAGAGCCTTCGTGGACGTTCCGTTCGCGCCTCCCTCTCATGGCGACGTGCTGCAACTGCTGCTCCAGCTGGCGCTGCTGCTCGCATCGGCCCGGCTGCTCGGCGAGTTGGCCCGCCGTATCGGTCAACCTGCGGTGGTCGGCGAGATCGTGGCCGGGGTCATTCTGGGCCCGTCGGTGTTGGGAGCGCTGATCCCCGGGATCGCCGACGCCTGGCTTCCGAGCACGCCCGCCGAGGCCGAGCTGCTCGAGACCGTGGCGATGATCGGGGCCATGCTGCTGCTGGTCGTCACCGGGTTGGAGACGGACCTGGGATTGATCCGCCGGAGGGCGGGTACCGCAGTGGGAGTCGCCATCGGCGGCTTGGCGCTCCCGTTCGTCGCCGGGCTGGCATTGGGCTGGTGGTTCCCCCGCGACCTGATCGGTCACCCCGACCAGCGACTGGTGTTCGCCCTATTTCTGGCCACTGCCATGGCGGTGTCGGCGATCCCGGTGCTGGCCGCCATCCTGCTCGACCTGCGGCTGATGCGGCGTGACATCGGCCAGACGATGCTGGCGGCGGGAATGGTCGACGACCTCGCCGGGTGGGCGGTGCTCGGAATGGTGATCGCGCTCGCCGACGGGGGCGGAGGACTGGCGGCGGTGGCGGCGACCGTGCTCACCGTAGGCCTCTTCCTTGCCGTAACCGTCACCATCGGGCCCTTCATCGTGAAGCGCACGGTTCGCTTCGTCCACGGGTTCTCGGGCACCTCGCATCGGTTCCTCACCGTGATCCTCGTGCTCGTCTTCGGCTGGGCGGCCTTCAGCCAGGCGCTGCACCTGGAGCCGGTGATCGGTGCCTTCGCCATGGGCATACTGCTCGGCAGGGTCCGGCGCCTGCCCGGGGCGGCGGTGGAGTCATTGGAGGGCCTGGCGCTCGGAGTGTTCGCACCGATCTTCTTCGCCGTGGCAGGGCTGAAGGTCGACATCGGGGCGCTCGCCCACCCGCGTCTCGCCGGCATCACCTTGGCCGTGATCACGGTCGCCGTGATCGGAAAGTTGGGCGGAGCCTATGCCGGGGCGCGGTGGCTGGTGGGAGCAGACCACTGGACCAGCCTCTCGTACGGGATCGGCCTCACGGCCAGGGGAGCAATCGGGATCGTGGTGGCCACGGTCGGCCGCTCCCTCGGGATCCTCACCCAGGATGTCTTCTCGATGGTGGTGGTGATGGCGGTGGTCACGTCACTCTTGACCCCGCCTGCCCTCAAGGCGGCCCTGCGACGGGTCGCTCCGTCGGCCGACGAGTCGGCCCGGCTCCGCCGGGAGCATGCCATCGACGGAAGTCCGGCCGGGCGGATCGGGCGGGTGCTGGTGCCGATCCGTCCCCGCCGGGAACCCGGTGACGGATCGGAGGTGAAGGCGGCTCTACTCCGCCGCCTGGCCGGCTCCGGAGACTTGGCGGTCACCTTCATGTCGGTGGCAGGGGGGTCGCAGCGCGAGGTTGCCGGAGAGACAGTTCGCAACGCCGTGCGCGAGATCGCTTCACATGCGGATGTCACCAGCCGGGTGGTCTCCGGGGAACCGGTGCGGGCGATTCTCGAGGAAGCCGCCAAAGGCTATGACCTGGTGGTGCTCGGTGCCACCGAGGTTGCCGCCGATCTGAATGCGCTCTTCGGGAGCGTCGTAGACGAGATCGTACGCATGGTGGCGACCACCACGCTGGTGGTACGCGGCTCGCCGATTCCCGAAGGCTGGCAACCGCAACGGATCCTGGTGCCCACCGACGGAACACCGGCGGCCCGGCGGGCTGCCGACCTCGCTTTCAGTCTCGCCGGACCCGACACGACCGTCACCGCCCTGCACGTGGTGGAGTCCGAGCTGAGCCCGGTGGTCTCCGTCACCGACACCGGGCCGATCAAGCGGCTCGATCTCGCCCACCAGATCGTCAGCGAGCTGCGCGACCGGGGGGAAGAGCTGGGTGTGGCAACGGCCACCATGGTGGAGATGGGCCCCAGGGTGGAGCCGGCCATCCTGGCGGCGGCCCGGAAGACCAGCGCCGACCTGGTCGTACTCGGCACGTCGACCCGGACCGGCACTCGCCGCCTCTACCTCGGACCCGGGATCGAACAGGTGCTGACGACATGCCCCTGCTCCGTGGCCGTTCTCAACAGCTGACATCGGGCAGGGCGGCGACGTGCCGGACCGTTGCCCCTACCCGCCCGAGTATCGGGCGGCAAGCTGTGTGCCGGCGAGGTTGATCGTGAGCGAATCCTCGAGTTCCACGTCGAGGTCGAGCGCCTCGGCAAAGAGCCGGGCCACCGCCTCCCGGTAGGTGTCGGCATCGCCCTCGGTGATGTGGGTGATGCCTTGGCGGGAACAAGGCCGAACGACCACGATTGGGCACGCTCTCGGAACTGATCCTGGGTCGCTACGGTATCCGTATGCGTCAGAAGGCCGCCATCAGGATCGAAGATGCCGAGGCCGGGAAGTTCCCCGAGATCTGCGTCAAGACGGGGCTGCCGGCGACCGGCACCCGGCGCAGGACGTTCACGACCTCGCCCGATTGACGTGGCTCCTACTGCTGTGGGGATTGCTGCCGTGGTTGCTGTCGCTGTTCGCGTCCTCACGATCGGTGACGGTGCATCTGCCGGTCTCGGAGGCTGCAGGTAGCCTCTGGACGGTGACGGGACGCCTCGACGGGACGTGGCTCTGGCTGGGAGGCGTGCACGAGGAGTTCGCCCGGGAGCTCGGTCACATGTATGCCGATCTCCCGAAGGACCAGCTGCCGTTCTCGTAGCCGGGAAACGCTCGGAGTGGCGAACGAGACGCGGCTCCTTCCTGTCGTCCCCCCTGAGATTCTTGTCGTCCCCCCTGGGATCAGGGGGGACCTGGCGAGGCGCCACCTTCGGTGCCGTGTGAGCCGAGGGGGGTCGCGGTTCCTGTTGATGTGAGAGACGTCACGGTGACCCTCCCCGAATCAGACGCCACCTGCGGTGGCGCTTCTTCGACCCTCCCTGCACAGCAGGGAGGGTGACAGAACCGGCACCGGCGAAGGCAGTGGGCGAGCCGAGGGGGGGTTGCGGTTCCTGTTGATGTGAGAGACGTCACGGTGACCCTCCCCGAATCACTTCGCCTTCGGCTCGTTCTTCGACCCTCCCTGCACAGCAGGGAGGGTGACAGAACCGGCACCGGCGAAGGCAGTGGGCGAGCCGAGGGGGTCCCTGGTCTTTCGTCCCCCCTGGGATCAGGGGGGACCGGCGAGGCGGCTCCGAAGGAGCCGATCGAGCCGAGGGGGGGCCCTGGCTGTGACGCCGCCTCGACCTCGGCGTGGCCACCCGGGCTCACCGGGAACCCGGTCTCACTCCGAACGCGCGATGGCGTCGAGGACGCTTCGCACCAAGTCACGGGCCGCCTCGGCCGACAATGCCAGCGGCTCGGGGGAATTCACGCTTCGGATGAGGACGTTCACCTGGCGCTCGATCGAGGGGCTGTAGGCGACGATCTGGAATCTGTCCGCCATGCGATTCTCTCCCACCTGCCAGGCGCCCCACGTCTCCTCCACGTAGGCGATCGGATTGCCGTTGCGGCCGCCGGCCGGGAGGGTCTGCTGGGTGATGCTGACGCGAGCCTGGAGGTTGGGCACGTCGAAGTCGGCGCCTTCGACGGTCACCTGGTCGGTGGACCCCTCGTACCGGTAGGAGTAGGCCACGGCGTCGGAGTCGCCGAACGCCGCTGTCTGGATGACCCGCATCGAATCGGACAGCGTGATCGTCACCTCACCGCGGCGGACCTGCGCGATCCTCTCCGAATCGCTTTCGTCTTCGCCGACCACGGGGACGCGGGACGAGGTCAAACTTGGATCGAGCCCGTCGCCGACTCCGAGCAGCGGCGTGGCGGAGGTGGGCGTCTCCGGGAATGGCGTCGCCAGCGGCATCGCCGCCACGACGGCGCGCAAGGTGTCGGCGGCGATCGAGGGCGGGGCGTCGAGCCGCACGTCGAGGCCGGAGCGGGAGAGCTGGAGGGCGATGCGGTCGCCGCTGGACCACTCCGCCACCTCGTGCCCATTGACCTCGGTCACGATGGCGTCGGCGGGAGGCGCCGGCAGGGTGCCGGCGGTGAGGGTGATCTCGGTGCCGCTGGTGTCGCACAGGACCAGGAGCTGGTTCTCCTCCTCGGGCCCGTCCGGTATGTCGCGGAGCAGGAAGGCGAAGGTGGTGGCACAGGCGCCGAAGCCCGGCGGCAGGGCCCCCGGCAGGAAGGCATCGGTTTCGAGTGGCTCGACGACCTGCGCCGGGTCGGCCGGGTTCACGGCGAGACTCATGAGGAGCGAGCCGCCGGGATGGCCGCCCTCCGGAACGAGATCCGGATCGAAGGCGGCGACGAAGAGACGGTGATTCGTGAGGGCATGGACGTCCCCCTCGTCGGACACCGGGCCGTTGAAGTGCTCCCCGGTGGCGATGTGCCACTGCTGGTACTCGCCGGGCGCGGAACTCACCTGATCGGGGAAACCGTCGCCGTCCCACGGCGCGGAGAGGGCGGCCATCGCCGGCTCGCCGGTGGCGAGCATGACCGCCCAGGCCGTGAGGTTCCCGCCCGCCAGGGTGAGGAGGCAAGCGCCGTCGAGGCGGTCCGGCGGCAGCAGCGAACTGTCTCCCGCCCGGAGCATGGGAGTATCGGCTGCCACCTGTTCCGGGTCGACGGCCGTCAGCGCCACGGCGGAGCGGTCGAGGCCGAGGAAGGCGAAGAACGAATCGGGGAAGACCGCTGGGGTGGCCGTTTCCGCCGGGCACTGCGGGAGGGCGAGCACCGGGTCGAGGGTCGGGGTCGGCCAATCGGCCATCGGCACGAACGACTCCGGGATCGGGGTGTCGACGATGCCCGCCGCCGCGGTCGTGAGGGTCGTCTGGACGTCCGGGACCAGCGATGGAGCGGAATCGGCGGGTTCAAGGTCCGATTCGCCGAAACCGCCGACGAGCAGGATTGACGCGGTGGCGGTGGCGAGCACCACCACGAAGGCGACGGCCGCCACGAGTGGGCCGGGAAGGCGGCGCCGGGTCCGGCGGTGGCGCCGCGGTGCGTTCGGGGCCGCCCCGGTGCGGGTGTCCGCCGCAAAGGCAGGGGCGGCTGCGCCCCGGCCGTTGTGCCTGCGATGGAGCTCGCTTTGGGCCCGGTCGGCGACGTCGTCGGCCCCGCGCCATTCGCCACGCTCGGCGAGCAGGGTCCATGCCTCATTCGGTTCGGTCATTCCTCGACCTCCTGCTGGAGCTGGATGCGCAGGCGGCGCCGGGACCGTGACGCGATCTGACGGCAGGTGCCTGCGGGGAGATTCAGGGCGGTTGCGACCTCGGGAAACGAGTAGCGCTCGACGTCGTGCAGGTACAACACGGCCCGGGCCACGGGATCGAGCGAGAGCAGATCGGCGAGGTCGGAGGGGTACCCGGGCATCTCGTCGTGGGGGGCCGCTGCCGCCATCGCGGTGTTGGCCCGTTCGGCACCGTACCGGCGGCGAACGTAGTTGTGGGACAAGTTCACGATGGTGCGTCGCAGGTAGGCCTCGGGGTGGTCGAGACGACTCAACGGTCCTCTCTCCAGGGCACGGACGAGAGCCTCCTGGAGGAGATCTTCCGGCTCGACCTCCCACGGTCCCACGGCACCGGCGAAACGGCGCAGCCGCAGGTACATCGCCCGGAAGGCCGCCCGATCACGACGGGTCCACGTGTTCTTGGTCATTCTGTCCAGTGTCGCATCCACGGTTTGTGCCTCACCACTGAGAGACCATCGAAGGCGGGGTATCGCGACAGAGAGTCCGCTCTGTTTCTGCGGTTGGGGAGAGGCCGCCGTCGTTGACGAGTGCCCAGGAGATCGTCGATCTTGATCACCGACACCCGCACTAGTGCCCCGGAGAACGCCGAACTTGATCCCTGACGAGGCCAGGAGGGCCTTGCACTGGTGACGGCATCGGCCGATGTCCCTTGGATGAGAGTGTTCGTGTTCACGCTGCGCCTCCCCGACGGCAGGTTCACGGTCGTGCGGGAGGCGGCCCGGCCGTGGGAATGGTCGGTGGCCTTCGGGCGGGCGTGTGCCAGCGCCGAGCTTCGCTACGGGTTCGAATCGCTCTGCGGCATCACGTGTGTGGATTTTGACAGCGGCTGGGACCTGGTCGTGTCCGAGGAGATGGTCAGGGCCGCTTGAAGTGGGCGGTACCGCGGCCGAGCCCCTTCTCTCGTCTCCCTGAGCCGAGGGGGGGTCGCGGTTTCTGTTGAGGTGAGAGACGTCATGGTGACCCTCCCCGAATCACTTCGCCTTCGGCTCGTTCTTCGACCCTCCCTGCACAGCAGGGAGGGTGACAGAACGGGTCGTCCCCCCTGGGATCAGGGGGGACCTGGCGAGGCGGCTCCGAAGGAGCCGAGCGAGCCGAGGGGGGGTCACGGAGGTCGCGAGGACCAACTGCCGCCGAGCTAGCGCTTGCTCTCGGGTACGTCGAGGTCGACGACCAGCGCACTGTGGTCGCTGCCCTTGATGCGCACCGTCTGGGTGGCGGTCGGCATGAGCTGCTGCACGAAGGCGTGGTCGATGCGGAGGATGCGGGGGAACCAGGGCCACGGTGCCCAGGTGGCGCGGGTGGTGCCGACCGCGGTGGCGGCGTCGGTGGCGGCAGCCCGGAGGCGGCGGTAGACGGGCCACATCGGCGAGGAGTTGAGATCGCCGACCAGCACCCGGGGCGACGGCGGGGCCAAGGCCTCCTGGAGGACCGCGAGCTGACGGCGGCGGATGGCGCGGGCCTTGCGCACCGGCCCGGCCAGCGGGTTGTGGAAATGGGCGTTGAGGATCTCCACCGGCATCCCCAAGCCGGGCCAGTAGGCCGGATCGAGGAGCACCCGCTGCATGGTGCGGGGGCCGAACGGCAGGCGCTCGACGACGCCGGGACGGCGCAGCGCCAAGCCCAGGCCCAGGGTGTCGTCACGGGGATCGAACTGCCCGAACGGGAACACGTCCATGATCACGTCGGCCAGATTGGGGGACAGCTCCTGGACCGCCAGGACGTCCGGATCGACCGTTTCGATCGCCTCGCGCAGCGCCTCGGGCCGGGCCCGGCCGTTGTACAGATTGACGGTCATGATGCGGAGGGGGAAGTCCACGATCCCCGCAGACTATCCGCTCCGGCGAGGGCTTCCGCCGTATTCCGCCAGGGTGCGGCGCCGCGGGGAGCTAGGGTTCATCCGGGTTCATGGCCGCGAAGGTAGGGTGTAGGTACTCGACGGCACAGGGGAGTGAAGCGTGCGGTTGACAACAGCCATGCTGGCCGATGCGGCCCAGGTGCAAGGCGGCAAGCTCTTCGTGCTCGGCGGTGGTTTCGACACCATCAGCGCCCGGGTGCTGCCGGTCATCCACCGCAGCCTCACCGTGGCCCTCGTCGCCGAGATCGAGCCCGACGAACGGCACCGCGACCTCGAGATCGGGTTGCGCCTCGTCGACGAGGACGGCACGGAACTCGGGGTGGAGGCGAAAGGGCGGCTCCGGGTGGGTGCCCCGCCCAATCTGCCGCCGGGATCCTCCAGCATCGTGCCCATCGTCAGTCCCTTCCACAACATCGAGTTCGCCGAGGCGAAGGGATACGCCTTCATCGTGAGCTTCGAAGACGAGGAGCTGGCGAGGATCCGCTTCCGGGTCGTCAGAGTCGGCTGACGCGGAGCGTCGCCATGCTCACGATCCCGAACCTGATCTCGTTCATCCGGCTCCTCCTGGTTCCGGTGTTCCTGTGGCTGCTGCTGGGCCGTGACAACCCGGCGGGCGCCGGCTGGCTGCTCGGCGGGATCGGCGCCACCGACTGGATCGACGGCTACCTGGCCCGCCGGCTCGATCAGGTGAGCGAGATCGGCAAGGTGCTCGATCCGCTCGCCGACCGGCTCGCCGTCGCCGCCGCCCTCATTGGAGGCTTCATCTCGGGCGACCTGCCCCGCTGGTTCGCCGTCGCCGTCATCGTCCGGGAAGCCCTCGTCAGCGGCGGCGCTCTCGCCCTGGCGTTCCGGATCAAGGGCAACGTGCCGGTGCGCCGTCTCGGGAAGCTGGCGACCCTGCTCATCTACGCTTCGCTCGGCGGCTTCCTCGTCGGAGGGGGAGGCCGGTTCGAGCCGTTCCTGTGGCTCGGCTGGATCTTCGGGATCCCCGGTCTGATCCTCTACTACCTGGTGGGGGCCCAGTACGTGGGAGACGCCCGGCGCCTGCTCCGGGCCAACGATGACGCCGGCGATGATCAGGGAGCCGAGGCCACCGCCGGGTAAGCTCGCGGCGATATCGACAGGAGGGGCCGTGCAGATCCCAGAAGAGCTGCGGTACACCGACAACCACGAGTGGGCCCGAAAGGAAGACGACGGATCGATCCGGGTCGGCATCACCGATTACGCCCAGGACGCGCTCGGGGACATCGTGTTCGTCGACATGCCGGAGGTCGGAGCCGGGGTCACCGCGGGGGAGCCCCTGGCCGAAGTGGAGTCGACCAAGTCGGTCTCGGACGTCTACGGGCCGGTGACGGGCACCATCCGCAAGGTGAACGGGCGGCTCGCCGACGCTCCCGAGGTGATCAACCAGGATCCTTACGGGGACGGGTGGTTCGTCGTGATCGAACCGGAGGCGGGGGCCACCATCGACGGGCTGATGGACGCCGCGGCGTACCGGACGTTCATCGAGTAGGACGCGGCAAGCCTCAACGAGAAGTTGAGACTTCGGGACTAGCATGGTGCCATGCCCGGCACAGATCGGTCCGACGAGGCGTCGCCCGGTGACGTCGCACCGGATCAGGACCACGACACCACCATCTTCTACCGTCCCGCGCCGCGGGGCACCGAGCCCGTTCCCGTCACCAGCCTGCTGGCGGGGGCGTTCCGCTATGCCCTGATCATCGAGCGGGGACCGCGGGCCGGGCTCACCTACGTGCTGGGAGACGGGACGACCATCGCAGGACGGACCGAAGACGTCGGTATCTTCCTGGGCGACGTGACCGTGTCACGCCACCACGCCAGATTCACCGTCGACGAGGAGGGTCTCAGCGTCGAGGACCTCGGTTCCACCAACGGCACCTACGTCAACCTGGAGCGTCTCGACAAGGCGCGGTTGAACGCCGGTGACGAGGTGATCATCGGCAAGTTCCATCTGGTCGTGGCGGTGGGGGATGCCTGATCCCGAGCAGCTCCCCATCGAAATCGCCGAACATCAGACCCGCAGCATCGGCGAGGCCATCAACCTGCTCCGGGAGGAGTTCCCCGAGCTGACCGTCTCCAAGATCCGCTTCCTCGAGGGCCAAGGCCTGGTCGAACCGAAGCGGAGCCAATCCGGCTACCGCCTGTTCACCGAGGAGGACCTGCGCCGGGTCCGCTACATCCTGCGGGAACAGCGCGACCACTTCCTGCCCCTCAAGGTCATCAAGTCGAAGCTGACGTCGTGGGAGCGGGGCGAGGAGCCGAAGCCGGTCCTCGACGCCGGCCCTCCCCCCGAGGCGTACTTCTCCAGCACCGGTGTCTCCCTTAGCGTCGAGGAGCTGTCCCGCACCAGCGGGCTGAAGCGCCGCCAGATCGACGACCTGGTCGCCCAGGGAGTGCTCACCCCGATGGAGCTGCCGGACGGGCGACACGTCTACCGGGACGAGGACCTCGCCATCGCCCGGGCCGCGGCCCGCCTCTACTCGCTCGGGCTCGAAGGCCGCCACATCCGGGCCCTGCGCCTCGCCGCCGACCGCGAGATCGACCTGCTCAGTCAGCTCGTGTCGCCGCTGCTGCGGCATCGCAACCCCACCAACCGGCGCCGGGCCGCCGAGATCCTCGCCGACGGCGCCCAGGCCGGTACCCAGCTCCAGCAGAACCTGGTGCGGACCCGTCTCCGGAGGATGCTGGAGACATGATGCGGCGCTGGCAGGCCCTCTTCTCGGCGGGGATCCTGGGGGCGGGGCTCATCGGCACCGTGCCCCCCTCGTGGGCGCCGCCCATTCCCGCCCCCCCACAACTCACCGCCGCATCGTGGATCGTCGTCGACGTCGACTCCGACGTGGTGCTGGCAGCCCACAACCCCGACGAGGAACGGCCGATGGCGTCGGTCACCAAGCTGATGACGGCGCTGGTGGTGCGGGACCACGCCTCCCTCGACGACCGGGTCCGGGTCTCGGCCACCGCCGCCGGGGTCGGCGAATCCGAGATCGGCCTGATCGAAGGGGAGGTGTGGAGCGTCGAGGATCTGCTCACCGCCATGCTGGTGCGCTCCGGCAACGACGCCGCCATGGCCCTCGCCGAGCACGTCGGAGGCTCGGTCGACGGTTTCGCCGACCTCATGAACGCCAAGGCCGCCGAGCTCGGGTTGCAGCACTCCCACTTCACCAACCCGCACGGGCTCGACTCCACCAACCACTACTCCTCGGCGGCCGACCTCGCCGTCATCGCCCGCACCGTCCTGGCCGACCCGGTGCTGGCGCAGATGGTGCGAACCCGCCTCGTCAAGTTCAAGGCGAGCCCGAGCGGCGCCGCCCGCATCGTCCACAACACCAACGCCCTGCTGGGGCGCTACCCGGGTGTGGTGGGGATGAAGACCGGCTACACCGGCGACGCCGGCCGGGTCCTCGTCTCGGCCCTGGAACGGTCCGACCGCACCCTGGTGGCGGTGGTGATGGGGAGCGAGGACCACTTCGCCGACAGCCGGGAGCTGCTCGACTGGGCCTATCGGAGCCGGTCGCTCCACGATCGCCTCCTCGTGCCGCTGCTCGAGGAGGAAGGCGGCGGGGGGTTCGCCCCCGGCCCGGCCGAGCTCAGCCCCGAGCTGCGCATCCAGGTCGCCACCGTCCGGCCGCTCCCCGACGGGCACGAAGCCGTCACGCCGCCGGAGGAGACGGGCGGAGCGCAGGCGATCCGGGAATGGCTGCGGGACGCCCTACCGGTGATCCTGGGAGGCGCCGGGTGACGGCGAGCCAGTTCGTCGAGGTGGTCGACGAGGAAGCGCTGCAGCGGCGGGTCGGCGGACTCGCCGACGAAGTCGGCGGCGACTACGCCGGGCGC
>Ga0315555_1003062_pt1 | contig 11572 bp, 9 predicted proteins | sample SalMarSW160380MG_FD_202113 | JGI IMG/M metagenome (GOLD analysis project Ga0315555, IMG submission 202113) | Salt marsh sediment microbial communities from the Plum Island Ecosystem LTER, Massachusetts, United States - Salt Marsh Sediment SW1603-80 ...
CCTCAAATATCGGCCAGAAAGCAGTGGCCTCTTTCTGGAGTGCCACCATATTGTAATGGGTCAGCATGGCGGCCTTGGGAAGTCCGGTAGTGCCTCCGCTATAGGGCAACACAGCGAGATCTTTTTTGGGATCGATCGTGACATTTGGAGGCTTGGGTGGGTATTTTTTGATAAGGTCCTGGAATTCAATGAGACCCGCCTCCTTAATAAACTCAGGCGTGGGGACGTGCATTTCCGCATAGACTTTGCCCAAGGCGCTCTTCCCAAGGGCCTTCTTGAATGTAGGGAGATACTCTGCGATACTGGTCACGATCACATTCTTGAGGGCAGCGCCGCTCTTCTCCACGTTATCATACATGATATCCTGACAGACGATCGTCTCCGCATCGCTATCCTCAAGCTGATGTTTCACTTCTATGCTGGTATATACGGGGCTGATGGGGGTAACTTTCGCCCCGAGCTTCAAGGTAGCAAAGTAGGCGATGACGTACTGCGGGCAATTCAGGAGAAAAAGCGCAACAGTATCACCTTTCTTCACCCCCAAATCGGCCAGGGCCGTGGCGAACCGGTCGATCAATTCTTTCAACTCTTTATAGCTGATCTTCTTCCCATAGAAGATCAAGGCAGTCTTTTTCCCGTATTTCTCCACGATTTGTTCAAACAAATCTGGGACGGATACAAGGGGAACGTCCACCACTGCGGGAACATCTTTCGGATAATATTTCAACCACGGCTTTGATAGGTAGGCTTCTTTGTTTTTGTCTTTTACTTTTCCTGCTTTTTCTGTTTTTCCTTTTGTTGCTTTTCCTTTTTCTTGTGCTTTCATTCTTTCATCCTCGCCTTTGAGATACCGGATTGAATTCCTGATACCGGGCTTTGCTGAGATTCGCAATGTTACCGAGCACCTGGCATCCAGTCATCTCCTTATTATTTGGTATTACGTTATTTATCTAACTGCGCAGTGCACACACGGCATGTATTACGCAGGGCGATATTTCTAATCTTGCATCGGGGACACTCTTTTTCTATCTTGTCCCGCAACCACGGAAAGAGTCCATCAGGCATATACAGGAGGATCACCAGCACGATAGCTGCAAACATCAACATTCGGAACTCTTGCCAGAAGCGCAGAAACTCCAGCAAGGGAAAAAGGAGAAAGACCGCCCCGATCGGGCCATAAATAGTCACTACCCCACCAAAAATGGCCCAGATTACGACCGTAAACGACATGGAGACTTCCAGGTTGGCGGGGCCGGCAATCCTCATAAAATGTGCATAGAGCCCGCCGGCCATCCCGGCAAAAAAACCGCTGAGGCAAAAGGCCAGCAGTTTATAGCGTGTCGTGTTGACGCCGGCGGCCCTGACGGCCACTTCATCCTCCCTGATGGCATGGAAGATAATGCCGGTATTGGAGTCGGTTATCTTCCACATGATGGTGCACAGGCCGAGCATCACCACGCTTACGACATAGTAATCAGAGACGCGAGAAGTGGTCAGCCGGCTGATCCCCGAAATCCCCAGTTCTCCACCGGTAAAATCAGGAAAGGCGAAGACGAGGCCCATGAGGACGATGGGGAAGGCAAGGGTGGTCAGTGCCAGATACGTACCTCTCAGTCTGAGGCATGGTATCCCTATGACAAGACCTGCCAGCACTGCGACCAACGCGCCAAGGGGGATGCTGCCCCATGGAGGGATATGCGCGTGCAGATTGAGCAACGCTGCACTGTAGGCCCCTACCCCAAAGAAGAGGGCATGTCCGAAATTCATTTGGCCCGTAAAGCCGGAAAGGAGGTCCCAACTCGCCGCAAATATGGCAAAGATACTGGTGAGAATAAAGATGCGCAGGAGATAGGGGTCCCTGGTAAACACCGGCAAGAGGAGCACAAAGAGAAAAAAGAGCACGACGACGACACGGGACGGGAGCACAAATACTTCGTTTTTGAATACGCTAAACAGCTTTTTCAGGTAAAATAGGATGAGGTCCATGGATGACTACCTTTCTTCCTCGAAGGACACACCAAAGAGGCCTTCCGGCCTGATGAGCAATACCACGATCATAATGCAGAGGGCCACCGGACCCTTCAGAAAGGAACCCATGGGGGCAAGAAAAACCACCAACGCCTCTGCAAAGCCCAGGATGTATGCCCCTATGAAGCTCCCCTTGAGGCTGCCGAGCCCACCCAGTACGACGACCGCCATCATCATAATCAGTGGATGCATCCACATGGTCGGTTCAAGTATGGTGAGGGGTACGACGACGGCGCCGGTGAAGGCGGCTAACCCAACGGAGAGGCCCATGGTCATCATGGCCACCCGGGCCTCGTTGATCCCCATGAGGTTGGCCACTTCCCTGTCTTGCGCCGTGGATCGGAGGGCCAAGCCCAGTTTAGTCTTCATCAACACGAGCCACAGCAGCGCCAGAACGAGCAAGGCCGCACAAAAGGTTATAAGCTGTTGATAAAAGACCTTTACCCCCAAGAGCACAAAATACCCCTTGATCAATGCGGGGACACTGAGAAAGGTGCCCGTAAACAAGAGACTCATTACCTCCTGAAAGACCATAGCCAGGGCGATGGTCGCTATGAGTACGGCGCCCTCATGCTCTCGGATAGGGTTGATAAACAATTGATAAGAAATCAGACCCAAGAGGGCGACTAAAACGGTGGCTATGATCATACCCCACACGGGATGGAGGCCCATTTTCTGCGTCATGACATAGATACAGTAGGCGGCCACCATGTAGAAGGCGGTGTGGGCGAGGTTTACGATGCGGGCTGCCCCAAAGATAAGGGAAAACCCGATGGCAAGGAGGGCAAAGGTACTCCCACCGATGAGACCGGTGATGACGATATCTATTATGAGACCCATAGTTTCTCTTCTTTACCTCTCTTAGGTCTAGGGCATGGGAACAACCCGCCCCCGGCTTGAAAGGGGCGGGTGTCCCATGACGGATTTTTTACTTCTTATACTTCTCGATCATCCAGGGCGGTATCGTGTAGGGGACGCACCCCTTGTGCGTGACCTTCGGGGAATCCGGGGTCAGCTTCCACTTGTAGGGCCACACACCTCTCATCTTGCCATCCACCCACTCAATAGCAATGCCGGTCGCGTATCCCGGTCCCCAGGTGATGTCATGGAGGTGCCGACCCTGGGAATCCTTCATATATACGATGTTAGCCGTAGAGCTCTCGTATTTACGGTCCTCCAGGATATCCACGATCTTGTCGGGATCCAGGCTCCCGGCCTCCTCAATGCTCGGCGCAAGCGCATACACAATAGCGTCGTACGTACCAGAGGTATAGGTCGGCGTCTCGCCGAATCTCTTGTAATAAGCCTCCACAAAGGCCTTGGTGTTTTTATTGGACTCCACACCCCGGCAATATGTCGTCGAGGTCATCGCGTAGTCGCCCATTCCCTGCGTGGCATCCATGAAAGAATCCTTCTGGGCCTCCACATTGATGCCCACCTGTGCAGCCGGGATCTTGAGCTCCCCCGCCTGCCGGGCAAAGGTAATACCCACCGAGGAGGAAAAAACCGTGAAGATGATATGGGCCCCTGAGCGCTGGATGGCGGACAGCTCGGCCGTAACATCCGTGGCCACCGGAGAGGGCCTCCACGCACCCACAAATTCCATCCCCTTGCCTTTAATGTAGGCCTCGGCATAGCTGACCATCGGATCCGCCCATATGGCCTTTTCAGCGACCACAGCGACCTTGACCTTGGGTATGTCTAAGGCTTTTTTCAAACTCTCTGCGACGTAGTCCATATGGATGAAGGCCGTCCGGGCAAGGAACGTGGACCTGGTAGGTGTCATCCGAAACCAATATTTGTAAGTATCGTAGTTCTCGGCCACCCGCTCGCAGAGTTTATTATGGGCAGCCCCGCAACCGATAAAGATCACCTTGCGCTCCATGGCGATGTCCTGCATGGCCAGGACCGCCTCACTCCGAAACCCGCCCACCACGAAATTTACCTTGTCCTTCGTGACGAGTCGCTCCATGGCATTGGTGGCGTCCGTGACGTTGAGGAATTCGTTGGAATCCGCCTTCAGCAGTTCAATTTCCATCTTTTCGTCGCCAACCTGAATACCCCCGTTGGCGTTGATCTCCTCGGCGGCCATGACCGCCCCGTTCCAATGCCCGATGCCCTGGACATATTTCATCGGGCCGATCACCCCTATCTTGATCTTCTCGGCCCCCCAGGCAGGAAAACTGACGGTTGCCATAAGAAAGGCCGCCAATAAAACAATCCCCAACACCTTACCCTTTTTCATCATATTCCCTCCTTATTTCTCTTGACGATTAGCACTTCATTGCGGGACCTTCTTCCCACACTTTCCACATTTATTTATATATCCCTTATGTTATATACCTTATATATATATCGATGTCGGAATATTCACGCCCCTTATTTACCTAAATTAAAAGAAAACTGCAAGTCCCTTTTCCCTAACGCCTGTGCTGTACACATTGGAAGGGGTGTAGCGGAGATCGTGCGCTGCTGAGAGCACGTCACACCTGCTGAAAATAAGGAATATCCCCTGAATAGATCTTATTATTTCCATTGGTTAGGTTAATAGACCGTGAAAACTTCTTTTTTTCGGCAAGAACAGAAGTTTTTTGTCGGTTTGTAGGCCTGGGCTCGGTTCGATACCTTGCAATATGAGACTCTCTTGGACTTACCTCTAAATTTCGAAGTGGACATTTACATATATGCCTAAAAATGTCAAGAAGGTTTTTTTCTTGTTTTACAGGTAGCATGTGTTTTCAAAAAAGTAAAGGGAAAAACCTCTTTTCCTCTTCTATGAGGAGGAAAAAATAAAAGCTTTTATAAAACAAAGGCTTATAGTATAGATCATTGTCCCACAATCCTGGCTATCAAAACCCCCTAAGCATGCAAAATACGACTGAGAGGGAACGGCCGCACATTCTTAATGTGCCCTATCCGTAGACAAATGCCGTGGTCAATCGCTCTTTCACTTGAAAAAATCTCATTGTCTTTCTCCAATATGAGCCCGAATGGGAAAAATGAGCCCCAACCTCCCCTGTTACTCCCCTTCATCGCAAAAAGGCACATAATTCCAGAAAAAGGCATAAAAATGAGCTTTTTGTCCTAAAAAAAATATCTTGACATTTCTCTGAGAGGGGGGTACATTTAACACAGTATGCTACCGAACGCTCGGTAAAGTCTTTTAAAAAAGCGGCTGATGTACCCTTTACCGCAACGTCTGTGACGACTAACGGCAGAGAGGAAGAAAGGTCCCATCATTCTCGCTCGGGGCCGAAAAAAAACCGGGATGATAGGGGTCGCGGTGAGACAGATCCTTCTTTAATGATTTGGCAGCCGTTGGAGAGAGCGATCCTAAGCAGGACATCATAAAGAACCACAGTTGGCTACTGGAACCGGAGGAAATAACGTCAAATAGTATGCGGACAGACAACACAAAACGGGGATTCAGAGGCCGGGTCGCAATAGAGTCTTATCCTGCCCAGCTAACACCATCTCAGTGGTAATGGACGCACAGAGGCTTCATAACCCCCTTCTTACCCCCTCCTTCCAGGCCTGGCATGGGGTCTTATCCCGATAGGCACCTCACTCGCGGTCCAAAGGCGTTTTCTTCGGACCGCGTAGGCTGCAAAGGGAGACAACTCCGGCCAGGCCTGTTTTTTTGGCCGGAAACCACGGTTAGAACCACAATCACAACTCACCTTAATTCCAGAGGAAAAAAGATAGGTTCAGCACAATTAGATTAGACTCCCCTCCCCTTTTACGATACAATACTAAAATTATTATCCTGAAGCAGAACACCATGTACCTCGGAGTAGATGTCGGGTCCATAACCACTAAGGCAGTGGCCACTGATGCACAAGACCAAATCCTGGCCAAGGCCTATGTGCGTAACAGTGGTAGGCCCCTGGAGGCTATCAAGGATAGCATCCGTCTGATTAAGGATCAGGTCGGGAACAGTCTCCAGATCCAGGGCCTCGGCACCACGGGCAGCGCCCGTCACCTGGCCGCCTACGTACTGGGGGCCGATGTAATAAAGAATGAGATCACCGCCCACGCCGTTGCCGTCGTTGACTTCCTCCCACAGGTGAGGACCGTCATCGAGATCGGTGGACAGGACTCCAAGATCATCATCCTCCAGGAGGGAGTGGTGGTGGACTTCGCCATGAACACCGTCTGCGCCGCAGGGACAGGCTCCTTTTTGGATCAGCAGGCCTCCCGGCTGGGAATATCCGTAGAGGACTTCGGCCAGATGTCCTTACGGGCGGAAAAAGCGGCACGGATAGCGGGGCGGTGCACCGTCTTTGCGGAAACCGACATGATCCACAAACAGCAGCTCGGTTTCCAGACCGAGGAGATCGTGGCAGGCCTGTGCAATTCCCTCGTCAAAAACTACCTCAATGACGTGGGGAGGGGAAAGGACCTGTTCCCCCCGGTGGTGTTTCAGGGAGGGGTGGCAGCCAACCCCGGCATCCGGAAGGCCTTTGAAGAGGAACTGGGTTTCTCCACGGTAGTCCCCCCTCACTTTGAGGTCATGGGGGCCCTGGGGGCCGCCAAGCTCGTCCGCCGGACAGGTGTCTCCTCCACCCACTTTAAGGGCTTCGATATAGTGAATAGCGAGTGCCTCACCCGCAGCATCGAATGCACACAGTGCGACAATACCTGTGAGGTAGTCGAATTGGTCGTGGACGACGAGGTTGTCGCCTGTTGGGGTGATCGATGCGGCAAGTACAGCGAAGCCCTGAAGGCACACAAGCGATGAAAATCCTGTTAACAAGCCTACCTTCAGCGCGAGAGGTATCAGGCGTGCGAATGGAATGGTTGCTCTTGCAGGCCAACCTCCTGTACTATATGCGTTCCAAAAAGGCGGTGCAGGACGTGTGGCGGGTGATCAAGCGACATAAGCTGGGAGTGGGGACTATCTTTACTATACTAAGAGATGATTTCTGGGGCAAATAACGATGCGGACAAGGCGGCGGCTCAATAGGTTTTTCTTCCTCTTTTGGTTTTCCTTCTTCTCCACCATCATCCCCCGCCCGGTCCAGCGGGTCTTCACCCGCTCTTTCGGGAACCTCTTTTACCTCCTCATGCCCAAGGCCAGGCGAGGGGCGAAGGCAAATCTGGAGGTAATCGGCAGGGGGAGATGGAGTAAGAGGGAAATCGCCGGCCGTGCCCGACGGACCTTCCAGAACTATGGCCAGTACCTCCTTGACTACATGGTAATGCCCGGTCTCACCGCCGAGCGCAAGGGGCGGATGGTGGCGCGAGAACTCGGGCAGAAACATATGGTGCGGGCCTTGGAGCAGGGCAACGGCGTTATCTGCCTCACCCCTCACCTGGGCAACTGGGAACTCGGGGGGCTGCTGCTCGCCTTCAAGGGGGCCGACCTCTATGTCCTCACCCTGGATGAGACCGATGCCAAGACCAAGGCCTTCCGAGAGCGGATGCGGACACAAAAGGGCATCAGGAGTATTTATATCAATCCCGAGGATCCCACCCCCGCCGCCATCATCGAGGTAGTAAAGGTCCTGAAGGAAAAAAAGGTAGTGGCCATGTTGGGGGACCGTCCTGGGAACAATAATACCATCGAGGTCGCATTCTTCGGACGCAAGACCCCCTTTCCCCGAGGAGTGGCTACCCTGGCCATGGCCACCGGGGCGGCCGTGCTTCCCGTCTTCGTCGTGCTCAAAGGCGGCAAATACTGGGGAATTATCGAGCGTCCTATTTACTTTCAGAGCTCTTCCCGCAAAGGGAGAGAAGAGGGAATCAGACAGGGGATGGCGCAACTGGCAAAGGTCTTTGAGCGCTATATAAAAAAATATCCCGACCAGTGGTATAACTTCTACCCCTATTGGCCCTTATAGCTGCACCGGCATATCTTTCTCTACTTAGGTAGCAACAGCATGATGAGACGTTTTGACATCGCCCTGGCGGTCTGATATACATGCCCCACTATGCTCCCAGGAGTCGGCGAATGAAGTGCCCCGCCTGTGGGAAAAGGGTCCCCGCCGATGCCCGTGTTTGTAAGCACTGTGGGAAGCGGATACCCCAGCCTAAACGATCTAAAAAGGAAACGAAGCCAAAGGCCCCCCGGCTCTCTCAAAGGCAAATCCTCATAGCGGGGGTGTTGTTCATACTCAGCCTCATAGCCCTCGTACTGACCGTCCTCCCTGGCGCGGAAAAGGGGAGACAGGCGCTTGGACCCGAATGTTACGATGCACAGATCACGATCGAGCGAAAGCGGTACGGGGGTGAGATGGCTTCAAATGCCGTGTATGGGGAGGTCATAGCATCCCACATACGGGCGACGCGGCGGGGAATCATAACGGTGAGGAGCCTCCACACCGGTGCGGTATATACCTTCTTTGTGGGATGGTATACCAGTTACCACCCCCATCGTCATCCTATCGTCGGAGAGTTGGTGAAGGCGTATTATAGCTATGACAAAGACCTCATGAAGGCGACGCAAGTCATCATAGACCAATGAGCATCCCTGTATACCCCCGCCATGAGGGACACACCACCAGGTGCGCAATCACCTTGCCCAGCCTTGGAAAAGACACGAGAATTCTATGCTAATCGATACCCATGCCCACCTTGATATGCCGGAGTTCGAGGCGGACCTCCCCCAGGTGATCCAGCGGGCCACGGAGGCGGGGGTAACTACTATTATGACAGTTGGGATCGATCCTCCCAGCTGTCGCAGGGCCCTGGAGATCACCGAGGCATATCCAAACATCTTCGCCATTGTGGGGGTGCACCCCCATAACGCCGCCGAGATAGGGCAAAGGGATCTGGACGACCTACAGGACCTCGCCCACCACCCAAAGGTAAAGGCCTGGGGGGAAATCGGTCTCGACTTCTACCGCAACCTCTCCCCCCCGGCAATCCAGCAGGAGAGATTCCGGGAACAGATACGGATTGCAAAAAAGCTGAAGCTTCCCCTCGTCATCCACAGCCGCTCTGCGACACAGGAGACCATCTCAATCCTTCAGGAAGAACGGGCTCGGGAGAGCGGAGGGGTAATCCACTGCTTTTCCGGGGATGCGAAAACGGCCAAAAGGTACCTGGATATGGGCTTTGTCATCTCTATCCCCGGGGTTATTACCTTCACAAAGGCCCAGGAGCTACGCGAGGTGGTCAAGGGGCTCTCCTCGGAGGGGTTCATTATAGAGACCGACTCCCCCTTTCTGGCCCCCGTGCCGCAGCGGGGCAAGCGTAACGAGCCCGCCTATGTACGGTTCACTGCCGAGACCATCGCCCAGATTCGGAGGCAGGATATTGCAGAAGTGGCGGTCTTCACCACAGCAAATGCCCGCCGGGTCTTCAATCTCCCTGCCGATCAAGGTAACTCATGAAAAGATGGTTTGACATTACCTGTTTCTGTTTGCTATAAAGACAAAAAACCTCCCAGGAGGCAACTATGGCGCCTACCAAGAAAGCAAGCACTAGAAGAAAAAGTACCAGAAGACCAAGCGCCAAAAGGACAAGCACCAGTAGAGCACGTACCAGGAGACCAAGTACGAGAAAAAAAACTACCAGAAGAAAGACACCGAAAGGTCTGCGCCTGACCCGCAAGACCCAAAAACAGATCCTCATAGCGGTGGTCGTCGTGGTGGGAGTACTCATCTTTCTCGCCCTCATGCAGAAAACCACCTACGTGCAGAAAAAGTTCTACAAGGGGGAGGTCGCTCGCAATGCGGTGTATGGGAAGGTCACGAGCGTTGCCATCGGGGTGGCCGGCAGGGGGACAATACACGTAAGAAGCTACAATACGGGAAAGACGTATACTTTCTATACCGGCGTGCGCACCAGATATAACATAAAACGTTACCCCCGTGCGGGTGATAGGGCCAAGGTATACTACGTCTATGACCGAGGCTATCGCAAAGCGACGTACGTTCGGCTACGATAACGGACATATAAAGCGCTTCTTCCTTTACGGGTAGACTCTCATACCCGTATCGGAGCGGTATAGAGGGCCTGAAAGACAAGAAAAGTATATAATAATAGTAACCATGTCGCTCCCCTCGTATGAGGGGAGCGACATTTTTCACATAGATTGCGGAGGAAATGTTGAGTGTGATCTCTTGCTACGCAATCTCCCTCAGTAATAAGCCTCCCCTACTTCCGAACCCTTCTGCCCTGAGGCTTTTTTCTGGACCGTGGTCGGACCCGAAGCCTTTTCCTCCGATTCCGATAGCGGGAAAGGTGATACCCCACGCTCACCAAGAACAGGAAGAGCACGAGGAGTGCCAGCAATCTGGATACCGACAAACATACAATAAACAGGCCGAATAGGACAAAAGGCGTGATGCGTGACTGAGCAGCTTTCACGATAGTCTTTTCGTACCTTTTATACCAGGTATTGATCGCTCGTACCTTGCCTTGGGACCAACGCCAAACACGATTCACTGTTTTTCTCTTGAGATAGAGTATCCAGATAATCAATACGAGCATGAGCCACTTGATCAGCCGTGCAAGCCATGACTGCGTATAGGTAACGCTGAATTCCAGCGGATCTTCAGGTTTGATAATCGTCTTGGCAAAGCGATAGACCTGTCCGCCGGTCGGCACCTGTATCTGTATGGGTAATATGCCGGTGGCACCTCGGCCTCTGGGCGCGGAGGTTGGTGCCGCTTGCTGGGCCAGGCCTTCCAGACGGCCGCTGAATCCGATCTCGGCATCCACCTGGCTGGATAGCTGCTCTTCCTGCATCGGGACATTTCTGAATGTGCTCCTGTAATCCTTGCCCTTGTAAACCTTCTTGAGTTTGTCCCTACGTATCGCATCAGTTTCACTCTCTCCTGACTGCAAAACCTCCTTCATCGCTTTTTCATCGTACTGTCTCTGGGCAACCGCGAGGATGTTCAGCCCCCGTATGATCTCCTCTTTTTCCAGGGTACTGCTAAAATAGAGGTAGGAATAATCATTCGGCAGATACACGGACCACATAAGCTGACTGATCAGCACGTCAACCACGGGCAGCTGTGCTCCTCGCAAACCGAAGGGCGCGAATCGCGCTTGCACCAAACAATAGATGACCTCAACAGGAAAGGTATCGAGGCGATTATTCACGGAACGAGAGCGTATGAGCGGCACCAGGAGCTTCCCCTGGGCGTTGATCGATGACTCAACCGGTTCAGTGCCGACCATGACACTCCACACATCCGTCTTTTCAGGGAGCTGAATCTCCAGGAACTGTTTTGCACTGTTTCTGATGTGATAGACCAACTGATGAATAACCTTGCCGTCCTCCGTAAAGAGCGTGACCACACTGGCGGAATCGATGGCCGCAATGGGCACGGCAATCTTTTCGTGCTTTTTAACGTCCAGTACTACGTTATACGGATGCTTGAGATATTTAAATCCGAAGATGAGGGGCTTCACGGATTTATTGAACAAGGCAGGGGGGAGCTTCTGCACCGCAACCTCTTCCAAGCCTGCACGCTCGGCAACCGTTACCTCGGCGCTCGTGTTGAGCTCGATACCCACAAATCCCGTTTCACGAACGGTATCCAAAGTCCGTATCCCCTCAAACGCATTCGGCAGCCCTTTGTCGGAT
>Ga0315555_1003065_pt1 | contig 11567 bp, 10 predicted proteins | sample SalMarSW160380MG_FD_202113 | JGI IMG/M metagenome (GOLD analysis project Ga0315555, IMG submission 202113) | Salt marsh sediment microbial communities from the Plum Island Ecosystem LTER, Massachusetts, United States - Salt Marsh Sediment SW1603-80 ...
TTTCCATCTCTAACGCCCTCCTTCAGTATCCCCCCAAGAATACCAAAGTGTTGCGCTAGATTCTTGAGCCTAACTTAGTTTTCGCACCTGTCGATATAAAATAAGAAAGGTCAATCTTTTTTACGCTGAAAATGTGATGCGGCCGCCCCCTCATCCCCCTTCATTGGGAATAGGAGAAACCCCCATGGGAACGATGCCATGTCCTGTAACGGTGAGATTAAGATACCGGTTTTAATCCCGATCAGCGGCTAGCCCCCATCCAGGCTGTGGTGCTCCGCCTTCCGATACCAGGAAACGGGGTCGGTCAAGTACTCCTCGGTGTCCTTCAACGAGAGATAGTGCTCGTTCTCGATCCTGGAGAGGATGGCAAAGAACTTTTTCTCTTTGGGATCAGAGACCATATTGCTGAGCTCAGCATAGTATTTAGCCCCCTTGGCCTCGAAATTGATGGCGGTCCGCACCGCCTTAAGGTCATTGGTATCTGCCTCCTGTGTCTCATCGATCTTTCGTATGATACCATTCATGATATTGTTGACGGAGGTCCCTCTCACTTCGAGGGGGACGGTTTCGGGCCATTGTTCCCCTTGTTTCCACTTCTCGTGAAGCTCTTTGAGCCGCTCGTAGTGTTCCAGTTCCTCATCCGCGATCCGTTGGAACATGAGCTGGCCGAGGGGGTGTTTAGTCCGCTTGGCGTGCTTGAGATAGAATGTGCGTTCCTTCACCTCATTGTCGAGCGCCACCTCCAGTGCGCTCAGTCTGCCTTTTTCTTCCATCTGTTCCCTCCTTCACGTTAGTACTACGCGATGGTAGCGTTTCTTGCCCGCCCGCAGGATAATGGCACCCTCTCGGACATGCCTTTCAGCGATCACCTCATCGATATCATGAAGGCGTTTGCCGTTTACATACGCCCCCCCCTGCGAGATTAACCTTTTTGCGTCCCCTCTGGAGGTACAGAGCCCGGTGGCGGCGAAGAGCTCATAGGCGGTTATACCCTCTTCGAGACGTCTCTTCTCCACAGCGGTGGTGGGCATGGCCTCGAGGTCCCCCCCCTCGTTGCCGAATGCCGTCCGCGATGTCTCGTGGGCCTTGGCGGCCTCCGCTTCACCATGGGTGATCTTCGTGGCCTCAAAGGCCAAGACCTCTTTGGCCTCTCTGAGGTCGGCCCCGGAGAGCCGTCCGTACCGCTTGACCTCCTCCAGAGGCAAGAAGGTGAACAGGGCCAAGAAGCGCTCCACGTCGCGATCGTCGGTGTTTATCCAATATTGATAGTAGTCATAGGGAGCGGTGAGCGCGGAGTCCAGCCAGACGGCCCCCTGGGCGGTCTTGCCCATCTTGTCTCCCGATGCCGTGGTGATGAGGGGAAAGGTCATGCCATAGGCGACGCCCCCCTCCACCCTCCTGATGAGATCGGCGCCGGCCACGATGTTTCCCCACTGGTCGCTCCCCCCCATTTGGAGGAGACATCCATATTCCCGGTACAGATGCAGGAAATCATAAGCCTGCAGGAGCATATAATTGAATTCCACGAAATTCAGCCCTGTCTCCAACCTCGCACGATACGATTCGGCGGTCAACATCCTGTTGACGCTGAAGTGCCTCCCGATGTCCCGCAAAAATTCGATGTAATTCAAGGGGACGAGCCAGTCGGCGTTGTTTAAAAGCAGGGCCTTGTCTCCACTGAAATCGAGATAGGTGGACAGCTGTTTTTTAAGGCCTGCGGCGTTTTCCGCCACTTCTTCCAGGGTGAGGAGCTTCCTCATCTCCGTCTTGCCACTGGGATCGCCGACAAGGACCGTACCACCCCCTACCAGGGCTATGGGGCGGTGACCTGCTCGCTGCATGTGGACCAAGGACATGATGGGGATCAAGCTCCCGATGTGGAGGCTCGCGGCGGTGGGGTCAAAGCCGATATAGCAGATGACCTTTTTGGAACCCAGGAGATCACGCAGGCCATCCTCATCGGTAGTCCCTTCGATAAATCCCCGTTCCTTTAATATGTCGTATATATTGTTCATGGGCCGGCTTGATTAGTGCCCCTCTTAACCCTGCGGATGCCCACACTGAGGCCGGTGTTCTCATCCACCTCTACGATTGCCCCCTGCAGTTCCACGTTTCCGGTGGCAGGCTCAAATTTGTTTGGCAGGAGGGTGAGAAATCTCTCCAGGGCGATCTCCTTTTTAATCCCGATCACGGAGTCTTGGGGGCCGGTCATCCCCATGTCGGTGAGGTAGGCCGTCCCTCCGGGCAACACCCGATCATCCGATGTCTGGACGTGGGTGTGTGTTCCCAGCACTGCGCTGACCTGGCCGTCGAGGAACCACCCCAGGGCCACCTTCTCGGAGGTGGCCTCTGCATGGAAGTCGACGATAATCACCTTTGTCTCCCTCCGTAAGGCGGCGATATGCTCTTCGGCCGTTTTAAAGGGTGACAGCAGGGGCCGCATGAAGACCTGCCCTTCAAGATTTAGTACCCCCACCTTGCTCCCCTGCGGGGTGGTGTATATCCCGCTTCCTCTGCCCGGCACACCAGGAGGGTAGTTGGCAGGCCGCAGGAGACGGGGCTCCTGATCAAGAAAGGGGATAATCTCTTTTTTCTTCCAGATATGGTTCCCCGAGGTAATGCAATGGACTCCCATGTCAAACAGCATCCCGGCATGCGCAGGGGTGATCCCCATGCCGCCGGAGGCGTTCTCCCCGTTGGCGATGACAAAATCGATCCCCTCACCTATCACTGTGGGGAGGAGTTCCGTCATCGCGCGCCGTCCCCCTTTCCCTACCACATCTCCGATAACGAGTATCCTCAATGGTCTCTCACCCTCTATTTTGCGTATTCCACAGCCCGTGTCTCCCGGATGACCGTCACCTTGATCTGTCCGGGGTAATTCAGCTCCTTTTCTATCTTGCGGGCGATGTCCTGCGAGAGCATCAGCGCCGACTCGTCGGAGACCTCTTCGTTGTGGACGATGATGCGCACCTCTCTCCCCGCCTGAATGGCATAGGACTTTTCCACCCCTGAAAAGGAGTTGGCGATTTTCTCCAGATCCTCGAGTCGCTTGACATAGGTCTCCAGCATCTCCCTCCGGGCGCCGGGGCGAGCCCCGGAAAGGGCGTCAGCCGCCTGGATCAAGACCGCCCAGATGTTGTTGGGATCCGCCTCATCGTGGTGGGCCGCAAGGGCATTCACCACGTCCTCGGATTCTCCGTATTTCTTGGCCAGGTCAGCACCGATGGCTGCGTGTGCCCCCTCGATCTCGTGGTCCACGGCCTTGCCGATATCGTGGAGCAGGCCCACTCGTTTGGCCTGCTTTACGTCGAGATTCAATTCGGATGCCATAATCCCACAGAGGAAGGCGACTTCGAGCGAGTGCTGGTAGATGTTCTGGGCAAAGCTGGTACGGTACTTCAATTTGCCGATCAGCTTGATCATCTCGGGATGTAATCCATGCACTCCCACGTCGAGGGCGGCCTGTTCCCCCGCCTCCTTAATCCCTGCCTCGATTTCCTGTTCCACTTTACCAACGATCTCCTCTATCCGAGCGGGGTGGATCCTCCCGTCGCTGATCAGTCGCTCAAGGGCCGTCCTGGCGACCTCCCGTCTGACGGGGTTAAAGCCTGAGATGATCACCGCCTCCGGCGTGTCATCGATGATTAAATCCACCCCCGTAGCCGCCTCTAAGGCTCGAATATTCCGCCCTTCTCTTCCGATTATCCTTCCCTTCATCTCTTCGTTGGGGAGATTGACCAGCGAGACCGTCTTCTCCATGACGTACTCCCCGGCGTACCGCTGTACGGCCAGGCTGATGATCTCTTTTGCCTTTTTGGCCGCCTGATCTTTCAGCTCATCCTCAATGGCCTTGATCTTTTTAGCGGCGTCATGGCGCGCCTCGTTTTCCATCCTTTCCACCAACAACTTCTTGGCTTCCTCAGAGGTAATGTTGGCGATCTTCTCCAACCTGGCCTTTTCCTGCGATAAGAGCGCCTCGTACTTCTTATCCTGCTCCTTCACCCAGGTTTCCTTCTCCGTCAGAGTCTTCTCTTTCTTATTGATCTCGAGTTCCTTGGCATCCAAGATATCCACTTTTTTGTCGATATTTTCCTCTCGTTGCAGGAGTCTCTTTTCCAGTTTTTGGAGTTCGCCCCTCCTATCGGCCATCTCCTTGTCAAATTCGGCCTTGGTCTGATAGAGGGTGTCCTTGGCCTGCAGCTGGGCCTCTTTTTCCAATATCTCGGCCTTCTTGGTGGCCTCGGCTATGATCTTCTCGGCGGTTTTTTCAGCGGACTCTAATCGAGTCTCTCCCAGCCGCTTATGGATAAAAAATCCCGCCAACAAACCCGCACCACAGATGACGAGAAGGACTATAATGAACAGTAAGACAGAAATCTGCATGAAGCACCTCCTTGCTGGTATTCAACCGTACTCTGGGGCTTATGGTGAGAGTAAAAAGGATGGGATCAGAAAAGCGTTACTGCATCGGCTCAGGAAAGGGTCTCCTGTAACTGATTGTGGTGCATACAATCCACTGATATGAGATCGTCTTGTTGTGCCGACATATTCCCTTTACCGAAGCAAGAACCTTTTATGTAATCAAAGGCCTGGAGGCCTTTTTGGGGAGGCCGTGCCTCAAAGATATTTCCCACCCACTCACCTTTTTCTTCTGTTACCCCATTTTTAAAGCTATGAATTCCTCTAATCGATCTGTTTTTTCCTCTATCTGCCGCACGAGTTGTTCCGTATTGCCTCTTGCCTGCAGATAGTCTTGGGCGATATTCAAGGCCGTGAGAATAGCTATGTGAAGGCTGTCGACCGATTTGGTCCCCTGTGCAACCTCTTTCATTTTACCGTCGACATATTCGGCCACGTGCTTCACCTGCTCCTCTGGAAACTCACTTTTCAGCGTATATCGGTGTCCAAAGATCTCTACGTCAATACTCCTCTTCTCCATCTCTGATCCCCTCCATACAACCATGAGGGTCATTATTAATCCAAGGGGATCCCCTCAAGCCTCTCTATCAGCCGTTCTATCCTCGTACGAACCTCCAACCGCTCATTCTTTAGGGTGTCAACCTCTACTCTTAGCTTTTCTACTTCTCCTTCATTTTCTTTCATACGGGAGATGAGTTTCCCCCTTTCTTCTTTTAATGTAGTATATCCCTCCAAGATCTTGTTCAGCTTATCCTCTAAGACGGCGAATTTTTGTACTTCATTCTCCTTGTCCATAAGCTGGGTCCATTGTAGTCGTCTTCCAGTGCAAAGTCAAGCTATTCTGATTTTATCCCTGGACTATCGATTCATCAGGTAGCTCTCGATAAAGGGATCGATATCACCGTCTAAGACCGCTTCCGTATCACCCCGGTCCACGCCGGTGCGGTGATCTTTGACCATGCGATAGGGGTGGAGGATGTAGGAGCGGATTTGATTCCCCCAGGCAATCTCCTTTTTGCCCTTGTGGATTTCCTCCATCTTTTCGGCCCGTTTGCTCATTTCCAGCTCGTAGAGGCGGGCCTTGAGGATCTTCATGGCTGTGGCCTTATTTTTGTGTTGAGAGCGCTCATTTTGGCACTGGACCACGATCCCTGAGGGGAGGTGGGTGATTCGGACGGCGGAATCGGTCTTGTTGACGTGTTGTCCTCCCGCCCCGCTGGACCTGAAGGTATCTATCCTGAGGTCGGCCTCATCGATATCAATGACTACGTCGTCCGGGGTCTCCGGGTATACGAAAACCGACGCAAAGGAGGTATGCCGCCGTTTGCCCGCGTCGAAGGGGGAGATGCGCACCAGGCGATGAATCCCCGCCTCGGCCTTCAGATTGCCGTAGGCATAGTCTCCTTTGATCAGACAGGTTACGTTTTTGATCCCTGCCTCTTCGCCGGCGAGGATGTCGACTATCTCGGCGGAAAACCCCCTGCGCTCGGCCCATCGCAGGTACATACGCAGCAACATTTCGGCCCAATCTTGGGCCTCGGTCCCTCCGGCGCCGGCGTTGATGCTGAGGATGACGTTTCGCGGGTCGTCACGGCCGGTGAACATCCGCGCCAGCTCTAGGGCGGTGAGCTTTTGTTCAGTTGCGGTCAGCCGTTCACGGGCCTCGGCGGATTCTCCCCCATCCTCCACCTCGGCGATCTCCAAAAGGACCTCGATCTCCTCCAACTCCTTGGCTAGACCGTGCCACGCATCGATGTCCCGGAGCAGCCCCCCCTTTTCCCTTAAGATTTCCCGGGCCTTTTGGGCGTCATCCCAAAAACCGGGCGCTACCTCCTGTTTTTCGATCTCCTGTACCCGTTTTTCCTTTTCCTCAAGGTCAAAGATACCCCCGCAGGTCCTTCAGACGCCCTTTTTGGTCCTGGTATTTCGTTTTGAGTTCTTCCATTATTTTCCTCCAACAGATAACTATGTCTCACCGACGAGAGGGGCTATCCGTTGTCTCGTGATCTCCCCTTCATCGTGTGATTTCATTGGCTCTTTATTACTATACTCTTCTCGGGGATTTTTTACAACGCTTCCCGAACCGTACAAAAGAGGTCACAGCAGGAGATGGGTCCACCTGCACATCCTGGGCCCCTTTTCGATGCACATAGAACCTAGCTGAATTATTCACTTGGAGGTGAGGATTTGCTCACATGCTCAGATGGGGGTAATAAAAGGCGTTGACGCATCACCGGAGTTTCGGTACAGTAATACAAAAATTGGGGGATCGTTCAACGGTAGGACAGCGGACTCTGACTCCGTCAATCCAGGTTCGAATCCTGGTCCCCCAGCCATTGATTACAAGGGGTTAGGGATAACCCCTTTTTTCATTTCAGGGACTGTGCCTGTACTTGTACTCTTTTTACTGATTGTCTCTTAGACAAGTTACGTTTTGGTTAGATTATACTGACTAATATTCGAGCTGATACTTGATTGAACGGTTCGGTAGACTAATCGAGCATACGATATTATTATTCTTATTCATACGTGAAGCTTTGAAGACTAAAAGATGTTTGGTTTTGATGATTGTTTCAAGTACAAATAATCAGAATTAGAAATCTCTAAAACTTATTTAATACATCGTGTATTCAGCAGATTAACGATTGAGGTAAATAGCGTTGGCGGACTGCAGCGCTTTTTTAGGTAGAAAATAGAACCATTCTCTTTTCTCTCGAATTCTTAGCTAGTTAACCGATTTATTATCTAACAGGATCTCTTGATAAATATCCAATACTTCTTTTCGCTCCAGATGCAGAAAATGTCCTACATTCTCTATTATTTTGCTTTTGCAATTTGGAATTTGGGAAGCAAGGAATTTAATATCTTCCAAGTCAATAATTGTATCATTTTGGCCGTTTACCAGTGTTGTCTGGGCTTTAATATTTTTCAATTGGACCACATTACCTATTTCGTTTGTCGATATCACAGCCAAGCCGTGCTCATAGAATGTTCGCAATTTTTCCGCACTCATAGTGCAAAATTGGCTTACAATCTTTTTTCTAATCGACAGAGGGAGATCTTTCCCCATACTATCTATTAACGTATCAGCTATTTCCCTTCGGTTTTCCATGTTTATCTCAGAACCCCTCTTAATAGTTTCTATCATCTTTTTGTTAGCCTTTGAGCCTAGGCTGGCTAACATCAATCTTTTCACGGCGTGGGGATATTTTGCAGCAAAAGCAACCGCTATTACACCACCCCAAGAAGCAGCAATAAGGATCAAATCTCTACTGGCACGTGTTGTTTTTAATACCTGACGTAAAATCTCTACCTGCTCATCAAGTGTTACAGAAGGAGAACCCGAAAGAATTTGTGCTTTTCCTTGATTAGGAAAATCAAAGAGAACTATTCTATATTGCGGGGAGAAGCGAGCAATGAAGCTCTGCCACATAGCCATAGACTGTTGGACACCATTCAGACATACAATGTGCTCTCCCCCATTTTCATACAGTCTATAAGGGATTACGAACCTCTTCATTTTCACTTCACCCTTAATAGCTCTAGTAGAATCTTTCATTGGTTTCATGGTTATTTAAAAATAACAAACAATTTTGCACTCATGTGTTTATACAACCTGTCACACGTATTATATCATATATACAATATTTTGGCAAGAGTTTTTATTTTCTACCCTCACAGAGATTGAGCCTTTTGTAGCTATAGATGGTCTGTCGATTAGCGGCTGAATAGCTTCCGGTGTCGGTGGGCGATAGTTCAAGGCGCTGTGTGGCGTGACCGTGTTATATTCCTGGCGCCATTTCTCAATGTTCACTTGGGCATCATTTTTTCATTAACTCACTTCGGAAGGGTTGAAGTTATAATATTTGTCTAATTACAGCATCGCTGATCACCTGTAATAATTCAGCAAAATATGTGCCAAAGTAGTGGTTTCAAAAGGTCCGGGCAATTCCTTTTTTGCTCAACATAAATGGTGTATACACTGTTATATTAATTAAAGGGTGCCGGTGTTGGGCTATCGGCGATGAAGGGCTGCAGGTTTACTATTGTTTCAATTACGGCTGAATGGTGGTGTCTGCCTGCTCTGGCTGGGCTGCAGCCAGCATATTAGTCATGAGGCACACTCGCTGTCTGGGCTTTACGAACAGGCCAATCCCCCGCAACAGGTCTAGACCCTCCATGATGGCTGTCTGCACCTATCTCGGCTCATAGTCCGGACAACGAATAACGCTAACCATTTGATTCATTGGCTCACACCTTTCAAAACGAGCTTTCCATGCCTTCTATAAGTCGGCATCAACCTTGTCTTCCTCCGGTCGTCGTATTCGAGCGGGCAGAATAGCAAATGCGAGGAGAGCTGCAGCCAACATGATGAACATGGCAACGAACAGCGCGTCTGCCATACCCGTAACGAATGCCTCGCTCGCCGTAATGTGGATTATTTGCGCTAGCATCTGGATGGGGATGTGCTCGGCGACTACGTGTGCGCCCTGAATACCACTGCGAATTGCTTCGAGCACCCCTTCGTTCATATTACTGCGGATAATGTCAAGTACCTCTGTCGGCAGACTGTTGTAAAGCGGGTTATTGAAATCCAGCATCGGCTCGATTCGGTCGAGATACACCTTGTTCAAGATCGTCCCGAGCACCGCCACGCCCAGCGCGCCGCCAATCTGACGCGTGGTGTCGTTCATCGCCGAACCAATCCCGGCCTTGCTGAGGGGCACCGAGCCCATCACCGAGTTGGTTGCTGGCGACATTGCCAGGCCGAGACCTGCCGCTACTATACTCAGCCCGGTCAGGACTACTGTATAGTCTGTATCCACAGCAACTACGTGCGACAGAAAGAGCATGCCGCCGGCTGCCACCACCAGCCCGGTACCGACCGTGATTTTGATACCGAAACGCTCTGCCAACCGTGCCGACAGCACCGATGCCACCATAACGACTATCGACATCGGCAGAAGCCGCAGCCCGGTTTCAAGCGCGCTGTAGCCCTGTATTGATTGGAAATACTGACTCATGAAGAAGACGGAGCTGAATAAACAGAACATAACCAGCACCATGGCAATGTTGGCTCCGGTGAATGACATATTCCTGAAGAAACGGACCGGCAACATAGGGTTGGCTATGTGTTTCTCCCACCATGCGAACGCGCCCAGCAGTATCACCGCCGCGCCAAATGCCCACAGCACATTAGTGGCCGTCCAGCCAACAGAGCCAGCCTTGATAATTCCATAGACTAGCGCGAACAACCCTATAATAGACAGGATTGCTCCGGGGATATCAGGACGCGGTGTACTTGTGTCTCTGGACTCTTCCACGACAAAGAAATTACCGATGAGGGCGATGATAACGACTGGTATGTTGACGAGAAAAACCGAGCCCCAGCTAAAATGCTCCAACAGCCAGCCGCCAACAACCGGTCCCAGACCGATACTCAACCCAAACACCGCTACCCAGATAGCTATCGCCCGCCCACGTTCTTTGGCATCGAGAAAGGTAGCGGTCAAAATCGATAATGTGGCAGGCATGATTATGGCGGCGCCTATTCCCGTAAACGCGCGTGTGGCGATAAGCATCCCAGTAGACGTGGATAGCCCTGACGACAGTGATCCCAGGCCAAAAAATACCAACCCTACCTGCAACGCCTTTTTACGTCCGTATCTGTCGCCGATTGATCCCATCGTCAACAGCAGTGAGGCGAAGACTAGTATGTATGCGTCAACAATCCATTGGAGGTCACTGGCGCTCGCCATCAATGCTCGTGCGATGGCCGGCAGCGCCACAAAAAGAACAGCGTTGCTGAGGCCAATCACGAGCAGTGATATGCAGATAAATAGTAGACTAATCCATCGTTTATTTTGCAAAGTATCCATAATGCCCTCCTCCCTTCGGCTGATTATATACTTGCCAAATGACCGCTAAGTTAAAATCAAAAAACCAATGGGCTATCAACGAACATCTGCCACTATCTTTGTAAGGATGTTAGTCAGGTCCATATCGCGTGATGAAGTCGTGCAGCGCCGGCGCTCCGCGACTGGCTTCAAGCGCATTCATCAGATCCGGCATGTTTTTCCGGTATTGCTTGAAACAGTTCATGCTTACCATTCTTGAAGTGGTAGTACATGGCGGCTTCGGTGCAGCCTACGTGTTCAGCAAGCTGGCGCACGGAGGTGGCAGCGTACCCATTCTCAATGAACAACTGGGCGGCCACATCAACGATCAGTTCTCGCTGGCATATAGCAGAGTTTTCAATGCGTGTCAAGTCTGGTAGGACAGCGGACTATCTAATCCTGGTCCCCCAGCCATTGAAAAAATTAAGGACCTTGCTCGGTAGAGGCGAGGTCTTTTTTTGCGCTTTTAAAATAGTTCGGTTCGACCAACAATACGTTATTCTTTACCATCCTTCTCCGAGATCTTGGCCCAGGTGTCGCGCAGGGCGACGATGCGGTTGAACACGAGCTTGTCTTTGGAAGAGTCAACAGCATTCATGCAGAAATACCCGTTCCTCTCGGACTGGTATCTGCTGCCCGAGGCTGCCTCAGCCCTGAATAATTAAACCATTACTATTTATTAGGACTTCTTTTTCCCCGGCTTTGTGTAAATTTCTTTTCAAATTCCAACTATTCAGCCTGTGAAAAATCTCATCGGTTGTGAAGTCTTCCATGAATTCAGAAGAGAAAATTACTAGATGTCTCATGGTTCCATCAGGATTATCAATGCGCATTTTAAGGGAATCACCCATATAGAAATCCTGCTGCACTTCGATGAGACATTCGGGGAACAATTCTTGAACATAATTCTTGATCTCAAATCGTTTCATAATAGACGCAACCGTATCAAAACTGACCCCGTGCTTCTCGGCAATTATCTCTACTAATTTCTCCTTGGCCTCGGCGCTGCTATCTTTTTTGAGACCCCTGTCCCACTCTTGCTCAAGGTGCTTTATAATGCTATTCAACCGTTCCATTGCAATCCTCCTTAAACGATCAGTTTAGCTCATGGTTAATCTTACTGACCATGACCTGAAGGTTGTCAGGATCGGCCTTTCTGGTTTGTGGTCTACCAAAACCATGCCGGCCAGGGACCCCTCACCTTAGTGCGCTCCCCTTCGGGAAGAGGAAACGGTATAACACTATGTT
>Ga0315555_1003068_pt1 | contig 11560 bp, 13 predicted proteins | sample SalMarSW160380MG_FD_202113 | JGI IMG/M metagenome (GOLD analysis project Ga0315555, IMG submission 202113) | Salt marsh sediment microbial communities from the Plum Island Ecosystem LTER, Massachusetts, United States - Salt Marsh Sediment SW1603-80 ...
ACCACAGTAGTAACTAAATATGGGATGGTAAAAACCGATCACATTCTCTTCATTGCTTCCGGTGCATTCCACGCAGCCAAACCATCGGACCTGATCCCTGAATTGCAGGGCAGATTTCCAATCCGGGTTGAACTGGACAGTTTAACTACTGAGGATTTTGTCAGGATTCTTCAGGAACCTGAAAATGCTCTGATTAAACAGTATGTCGAGCTGCTTAAAACCGATGGAGTTCAACTTCAGTATACTGATGACGCCATAAGAGAAATTGCCGAAACTGCAAGTTTTGTGAACAGCAAAGGTGAAAATATTGGAGCCCGTAGATTACACACCATCATGAGTAAATTGCTGGAAGACATATTATTTGAAGCTCCGAATGTTAAAAATAACAAAATAATTATTGACAAAGCTTTTGTTAATAATATTCTTAAAGATATCATTGAAGATGAGGATTTGCGGAAGTACATTCTCTAGCCGGATATGAACATGAATTCCGGATAAAAGCAGGAGGATAATGTGAAGAAGGATTTTCTGTCTATTGCCGAATTGAGCGAACAGGAGATTTATGGAATCTTCGATTTAACCCGTGATTTAAAAGAAAAAACCCGGAAACGAGTTGAACACCATTTGCTAAAAGGGTATACATTGGCAATGATTTTTGCCAAGCCTTCGGCCAGAACACGGATTTCGTTCGAAACCGGTATGTATCAGCTGGGGGGAAGTGCCCTGTACCTGGCTCCCGGTGATATCGGCATGGGAAAAAGAGAATCAGTTAAGGATGTTGCTCAGGTCATATCCCGTTATAATGATATCATCATGGCACGCTTATTCGCTCATTCTGAAATCGAGAATCTGGCAAAATACGCCAGCGTTCCTGTGGTAAACGGGCTTACGGATTATAACCACCCCTGCCAGATAATGGCGGATGCTTTTACAATTTTAGAGCATTTTGGTAAAGTGGAAAATCTCAAAGTCTCTTATATTGGTGACGGTAATAATGTTGCCAATTCCTGGATAAATTTTGCTTCCCGCATTCCAATGCATCTGGTTATTTGTACACCGCGCAATTATGAGCCGGATAAAACAACTTATGATCGTGCAATTGCCGCTGGAAAAAGTACTATTGACATAATGAGTGACCCAAGTAATGCTGTGAAAAATGCGGATGTTCTTTATACTGATGTCTGGGCCAGTATGGGGCAGGAGACTGAAGCGGAAGAACGAAAAAAAATCTTCCGTCCCTATCAGTTGAATAATGATCTGCTTAAAATGGCTAAACCGGAAGCCAGAGTGATGCATTGCCTGCCTGCCCACAGAGGTGATGAAATCACCGATGAGGTAATGGATGGCTCTCAATCAATTGTTTTTGATGAAGCTGAGAACCGCTTGCACGTCCAGAAAGCAATTATGGTTAAGCTAATCCAGGATCTGGAAAAGTAGTTACGGTGGGACTAAAAGACTTACAATTGCGGATATTGGAAGTAAGTGAGTGGGAAAAATGGGATTGTTTTGTGAAGGAAATACCACACGGTACCATTTTCCAGACTTCCATGTATTTCAAGGTATTTGCCGAAGTATTCAGACGCAAAGTTGAAGTGCTTACCGTTAATTATCAGCAAAAAATAACCGCTGGTGTCGTTTTGTATCCGAAGAAAAGGTGGTATATCAATTATGCCACCTTGCCCTTCCTAATTCCTCACAATACGATCTTATACCAGGATTTTCATACCGGGCAAAACTATTATCGGAAGATCAAATCTGAGCAAAAAATTTTGGATTTAATCCAACAATACATTGAAGAACATTTTCATTTTTGTCACTTATATCTGGAACCGTCGGTATTGGATGTTCGTAGTTTTGTCTGGAAAAACTGGTTATTTACTCCCCAATACTCTATCTCTATTCCTTTAAATAAAGGTTACGATCCGATGGACCGGCTACCCCATAACCAACGACGACATATAAGAAAATTTGAGAAACAATCCGCTGAATTTATTGAACTTAATGATCTTTCCAGTTGTTTTGAATTCATCTCACAGAGTTATTCGGCCCACCATATGAATCCCCCCTTGAAGAGAAAAGATTTCGATAAATTTGTAACACTACTTTATCAAAATCAGATACTCAAAGGATTTGCAATTACCAGTGGAAATAAAATTCTGGCTGTGATGCTTGCAGTTGAAGATTTCCCGGTGACATATGCCTTGTTTTCCGGAAAGGATTTCTCTCATAACCGGAGTGAAGCAGAACTCTTTTTACACTGGCGTGTTCTGAATTACTACAGGGAGAAGGGTTATGCGTCTTTTGACCTTTTGGGGGCCATGTCACCGGCCATTTCAAGGGTAAAGCTGGAATTGGGAGGAGTTTTGTATCGTGGTGATGATGTGTTGTATTTCAGAAATTCATACTATAAAATATTACATCACCTGGAATTTCGCCGGCAATTGAGAAATCGACTGAAATAAAAAAAATCATAATTTCGGGTTATTTACTATCGTATTTAAGCATGAACATTAATCTGCCAGGGTATGAAACCAGCTTTCAGAACACTCAAACCGGTTGTTGCTCTTTATACCGCCCAGATACTCAACCTTTTTTTAGGTTGGATTGTAACTAAATTAAACATATCCCAACTTTCCGTTGAGGAGTTTGGTCGTTTTACATTTTTCATTACTTTGATTAATGCTTCTTTCATTTTCTTCACCTTCGGAGTATTTGAAGCATCTTCCCGTCTTCTGGCTCTTTCCGAATCAAGAAATGAGTCAGATAGAATTCTGACGGTTTCATTATCTTTTGCCTTAACATCCTATTTTATCTTCACTTTATTTTTCTGGTTGGTTAAGAGTTCTGTTTCTGAAATCTTCAGTGTGGATGTCTCTGTGTTAATCAAATTATATTTTCCCCTAGCTGGCATTTATTTATTATACGATTTCTGGCAGAAAATTTTGAGGGGTGCAGGCAAAATTTATCGGTTGTCATGTTACCTTGTTTTGCCCCGCATCATTTATATCGCAATTTTGATAATTTTAGTTTATACTCAACAATTTACTCTTCATACAACTACATTAATGAATCTGGTAAGCTTTGGCCTGGTTCTCGTCCTGTTTCTTTTCCTGGAATCATTCAATTTCTCCAGGTATTTTGATTCTCTCAAATCTCTGGTAAAGGAGATACGAAAGTTCGGTATTCATATGTATTTGGCTGAATTGATCCAGGCTTTGCTTTTTCACATTGATAAATTATTTATAGCGTATTTCTTAACTTCTGAAGATTTGGCCTATTATTCATTGGCGTTTACCCTTACTTTTCCCTTGTCCCTTTTCTCCACTTCGCTTTCCACCGGAATGTATCGCCGGTTTTCAAAGACATCCAGGATTGACGATAAAATTGTAAAAGCGAACCTGATCTGGATTATTTTAAGTCTGTTGCTGATTATATTTCTGGGACCTTGGATGGTCAAAAACATTTTTTCGGCTAAATATATGGAATCCATTCCTGTTCTGATACCGCTGGCAATTGCTTTTGGAATGGGTGGTTTGAGTAAAATTTATACTTATTTTCTGATTGCCAAAGGGGAAGGTAAGATTATCCGTAATATCTCTATTATTTTGATTATAGTGAATATTGTTTTTAACATTTTACTGATACCGTTATTGGGTATTACCGGATCGGCCTATGCCCGGATTATTACTTTTATCCTTGATTTTATTTTTGTTTATATAGGCTATCGCCTGGTTTTATCAAGAGTGAAACTATAATAATTTTGGATCATTGAAGATAGGAAATAACATAATAAAATGATGTGAAGGTTTAATTAATTGAAGTAGACTAGAATTGAATAAACAGCTTGACTAATTTTAAATAATATAATAAATTTTTAGTTTGATTATGAATATTCCGGTCTTACATCTAAAAGACGGACTGCACCATTTTAGTGAAACTATTAAAGGCGGTTCTCTTCATTTTTACAGAGATGAAATCTATCCTGAAAATATACAGGTTGAAATAGAAGTAAATAAATTTGAAAAGAACATCACATGTAAAATTACTTTATCTAGTAGAGCGCATTATCAATGTGACCGTTGTTTAAGGAATTTTGAAAAAAATTATAAAGACGACTTTGAAATCTTATTTCATCTGGGTGATAAGAATTTTGAAATTAATGAGGAGAGTGTAATAATCATATCATCAGAAGTAAAAGAGATAGATCTCACACTTTATATTCAGGAAATGCTTATTCTCGCCATTCCTATGAAATTGTTGTGTGATGAAAATTGTAAGGGAATTTGTTGTGTCTGCGGGGCCGATTTGAATACCGAGGAATGTCAATGCACGGAGAAAACTGTGGATCCCCGCTGGGAGAAACTTATATCATTAAGAAAATAAAAGCAGGAGTAAATTTCAAATGGCTAATCCAAGACGGAAAATTTCCAAATCAAAAAGAGATAAAAGACGATCTGCATGGATGAATGGTCTGGGTAATCCTTCGCTGTCGGTTTGTCCCAATTGTGGGGAACCCAAACAGCCTCATCGTGCCTGTATGAGCTGTGGTTATTATAAAGGACAACGAGCTTTTACTCCATCCGAATCATAAATTAATATACTAAGGCTTGGCAATGAGGATTGCGATTGATGCCATGGGCGGTGACTTGGCCCCCCGGTCCACAGTCGAGGGGGCACTTTTATATGCTAAAGAAACGCATGATAAGCATCAATTAATATTATTGGGTGATCAATCTAGTATTGAAAAAGAATTTGCCAATAATCATTTTTCAGCGAATAAAAATATTCGCATTATACATACCACACAGATAGTTGACATGGGTGATTTACCCACGTTAACTCTTAAACAGAAACCTGATTCCTCTCTGATGAAGGGCTTGCAGATGCATCACAATGGAGAAGTGGATGCTTTTGTAAGTGCAGGAAGTACGGGCGCACAAATGGTAGGAAGTTTATTTGTCCTGGGAAGGATTGAAGGCGTAAACCGACCGGCTTTGGGGTCTTTTCTCCCAACTGAAGGGGGGGTGGTTTTGCTTCTGGACGTAGGTGCCAATTCAGACTGCAAACCGATAAATTTACTCCAATTCGGATTGATGGGAAGTATTTTTATTTCATATATTTATGATATTAAAAATCCCCGTATTGGACTTCTGAACATTGGAGAGGAGAAATCGAAAGGCAATGAATTGGTTCTTGCTTCCTATCCGTTAATGGCTTCACGTTTATCTAATTTTATTGGAAATGTAGAAGGTCGTGACATCCTTCATGGTAAGGCTGATGTTATTGTGACGGATGGATTTGTGGGCAATACCATTCTTAAATTTGCCGAAAGTATTCTGGATGTTTTTGGAAGCAGTTTTAAAAGAAATGTTGGGAAAAATCTGTTTTCAATGCTGGGAGCCTTTATGGTTCGTCATGCGTTCCGTGAGATGAAGAGCAGTTTCGATTATCAGGAATACGGTGGCGTGCCTTTACTGGGAGTAAATGGTATATCCATAATCTGCCACGGAAGGTCAACCTCCCGGGCAATAAAAAACGCCATACGGGTTGCGGTAGAAATCGGCAAAAAGAAAGTGAATCAACATATTCAAGAACAACTTATGTCAAGGGGATTGGAATGACTATTAGGGCAAAAATCACCGGAGTGGGGCACTATGTACCTTCCAGGGTATTAAGTAATAAAGATCTGGAAAAAATTGTTGAAACAACCGATGAATGGATTACTTCTCGAACGGGGATACAGGAGAGGAGAATTCTGGGTGAAGGGAAAGGTTCTTCATATATGGGAGCACTGGCAGCTAAGGTGGCTTTGGAAAATGCCAGGGTGGCACCAGAGGATCTGGAGTTGATTGTGGTCGCTACTGTAACGCCTGACATGTTTTTTCCCAGTACAGCTTGCTTGATCCAGCAGGAAATAGGAGCAATAAATGCCTGGGGAGTGGATGTCAATGGTGCCTGTACCGGTTTTCTATATGCCACTGCCATGGCAGCGCAGTTTATTGAGTCTGGCAGGTATAAAAAAGTTCTGGTAGTTGGAAGTGATAAAATGAGTGCAATTACTGATTACACGGACAGAAATACCTGTATTTTATTTGGTGATGCAGCTGGTGCAATTTTACTGGAGCCCACCCGGAATGCCGATGAAGGTATTCTGGATTATATACTGAAAAGCGATGGATCTGGCCAGAATTTCCTATACATGAAAGGCGGGGGAAGTCTCCATCCCGCTTCACATGAGACTGTTGATAAGAAAATGCATTATATTTATCAGGATGGCCGGGCCGTTTTTAAATTTGCAGTAACGGGTATGGCAGATATTACCGAGGAAATTGTAAAAAAACATAAAATCTCATCCGACCAGATAAAACTTTTCATTCCGCATCAGGCTAATCTGAGAATTATGGATGCTGCTGCAAAACGCCTGAAATTGCCGCCGGAGAAAGTATTAATCAATATTGAAAAGTATGGAAATACCACAGCCGCAACCATTCCCCTGGGCTTATCTGAAGCCTATTACGATAATAAAATCCGGAAGGGAGATCTTCTGGTTTTTGCAGCCTTCGGGGCAGGATTTACCTGGGGAAGCATGCTGGTTCGCTGGATAATTTAAGCTGCCTGATCTGCTAATTTCTTTATTCGCATATTTAGTAGCAACAACAAATTAGTTATCAAAATTATACCTAAATATTGATTAAAAGCATATTTTCGGAAGACCACATGAAGCCAGCATTCATTTTCCCCGGTCAGGGATCACAGTATGTCGGCATGGGAAAGGACCTGTATGAAAATTATAATGAAGTAAAGAAAATATTTGATGAATCCGAAGAGATTCTAAATTTTTCTCTCAGAAAAATTGCCTTTGAAGGACCGGAGGAGGAACTTAAACAAACTCGTTATACTCAACCCGCAATTTTTGTTCACAGCTTGGCAATATTTGCTCTCCTGAAAAAAAGAAATATTAAACCCGAAGCAGCTGCAGGTCATAGTCTGGGAGAATATTCAGCCCTGGTTGCGGTGGGAGCCTTTTCTATGGAAGACGGTTTGAAAATTGTTAAACTTCGCGGTGAACAGATGCAATTAGCCGGAGAAAAAAATCCAGGTACCATGGCAGCAATTATCGGATTGTCCAGGGAAAAGGTAGAGGATATTTGTTATCAGGCTTCTTCAATCGGTATTGTGAAGCCGGCAAATTTTAACTCCCACGGTCAAATAGTCATTTCGGGCAGTATCGATGGTGTTCACAAAGCCATGCAACTTGCTAAAGAGAATAATGCCAGACTGGTTACAGAATTAATCGTGAGCGGAGCATTTCATTCTCCCCTGATGGGAGATGCCTTGCTTGGATTAACCGATGCATTGGAAAAGTTACGGGTTAAAGTACCCCGAATTCCGGTTTATACCAATGTAACCGCAAAACCTGCAAAATCGGCAGAAGAGGTAAAAACCCTGCTTAAAAAGCAGCTTCAGTCTCCTGTATTATGGGAAGATATCATACAAAATATGATCAGGAATGGTATGGATCTGTTTTATGAAGTAGGTCCCGGAAAAGTTTTACAGGGTTTATTAAAACGGATTAATCCTCACGTTCAAGCAATAGGAGTGGGCAAATTGGCTGATATTGAAAAGTTAAATTGAAAAAGCAAATCAGTTGGAATTCCAATAGGATACGTTGTATATTATTCATTCTTAAAAATTCATACTTTGTAATTAAGATAAAGATATTGAAAATAAGGAGTTTTTTGGGGTGGCAGAAAATAAAAGAGCCATTGTTACCGGTGGGACGCGGGGAATTGGAAGAGCCATTGTAAAAGAACTGGCGTCACGCAGTTGTTGCGGTGTTTTATTTTCGGATGTTGCTTTTATTTACAACAGTTGCGAGGAGTGTGTTGATGAAATCCGCAGAGAAATGGCAAACAAGGAATCCCGTATTTTTGCCATAAAGGCTGATGCATCACGTTATGAGGATGCCGAAAAAACAGTAGAAGAAGCCATCAATAAACTGGGTGGTGTAGATATTCTGGTTAATAATGCTGGAATTACGAGAGATAATCTTCTCATGCGTATGACTCCAGAAGAATTTGATTTGGTATTGAATGTGAACCTGGGGAGCGTTTTTAATTACACCAAAGCCGTCATGAAACATTTGATAAAACAACGTTCTGGCAGAATTGTAAATATTGCTTCAGTGGTGGGATTGATAGGGAATCCGGGACAGTCAAATTATGCGGCATCAAAAGCCGGAATCATTGGTTTTACAAAATCTATCGCCAGGGAACTGGCCTCCCGCAATATTACGGTAAATGCAGTAGCACCGGGATTCATTGAAACCAACATGACCCATAACTTGAACGAGAAGCAGAAGGAGACACTCCTTCAAAATATTCCTTTAAAAAGGATAGGAAAACCGGAAGATGTGGCCAAGGTTGTGGCATTTTTATGCAGCAGCGATGCTGATTATATTACCGGTCAGGTCATTAATGTTGATGGCGGTATGGTAATGTCTTAGAAGGAAATTCATCCTTATTTAAATTAACACAGGAGGATTTATGTCACTTGAAGAAAAAGTAAAAGACATCATTGTTGATAAGCTAGGTGTGGCTCCGGAGAAGGTGAAACCTGAAGCGCATTTTATCGATGACCTGGGTGCGGATTCCCTGGACACCGTAGAGCTGGTTATGGCGTTTGAAGAAGAATTCAATGTGGAAATCCCCGATGATGACGCCCAGCAAATTACCACCGTAAAAGCAGCTATCGACTATTTAAGCAAAAAAATTGGTGAATAATTTTCGGGCGTGCTTTTTCTCAAAGAAATAAGCACGCCTTTCTTTTTTTTCATAAACCAGGCTGAAAAGTATAAATAATATTTACATTTAATTATGTATTACCAGAGTGGTTTGCCGGGAAAAATTGTGAAGTAAAGGATCATTATTATAAAAATGACGCATCGTCAAAAAATGTTAAATTTTGTCTGAAAGAAGTACAGCATATAGATAAGTTTAGGATATATCATGCAAAAGAGGCGAGTGGTTATTACCGGAATGGGAACAGTAACTCCCATCGGTAATTCGGTTAAAGAATTCTGGGATGCAATGATGCAGGGCAGGAATGGTGCAGATTATATAACCAGGTTCGATGCCACAAATCATACTACCAAATTTGCCTGCGAAGTAAAAAACCTGTTGACTGAAAATATTATGGATCCCAAGGAGTTGCGGCGTCTCGATTTATATTCGCAATTTGCCATCGTGGCTGCTGATGAGGCGGTGAAAGATTCCGGACTCGATTTCGAGAAAGAGGACCGGGACAGAATCGGCGTCCTGGTCGGTTCCGGTATCGGTGGGATTAAATCTTTTGAGGATGAACACCGTAAACTTATTGAAAACGGACCACGCCGGGTCAGTCCTTTCTTTATCCCTATGATGATCATCGATATTGCCGCCGGTCATATCTCAATCAGGTATAATCTGAGGGGACCGAATTATGCTGTTGTATCGGCCTGTGCCACGGCATCCCATGCCATCGGAGATGCCTTCAAGATTATCCAGCGTGGTGATGCCGAAGTCATGATCACCGGCGGGTCCGAGGCCGCTATTTGCCCAATGGGCATTGCCGGATTTAACTCCATGAAAGCGATATCAGACCGGAATGATGACCCTCAGCATGCCAGCCGTCCGTTCGATAAAGAGCGTGATGGATTTGTGATGGGTGAGGGTGCAGGAATTATTATTCTGGAAGAGCTGGAACATGCCAGAAAACGCGGTGCCACCATTTACGCAGAATTGCGGGGCCTCGGTTTTACTGCAGATGCTCATCATATTACTGCTCCGGCACCAGAAGGCGAGGGGGCGGTTCGAGCCATGAAACTGTGCCTGAAGGACGGAGAACTGAATCCGTTTGATATTCAATATATTAATGCCCACGGGACGTCCACCCAATACAATGACAAAGCTGAAACAGAAGCCATAAAGACCGCATTTGGTGAACAAGCCTATAAATTGAATGTAAGTTCCACAAAGTCCATGATCGGGCACCTGCTGGGTGCGGCGGGTGGTGTGGAATTAATTGTCTGTGTTCTGGCCATTATGAATGGAGTGATTCCACCCACCATTAATTATGAAGTGCCCGATCCGGAATGCGATTTGAACTATACACCCAATCAGCCGGTGGAACGAAAGATCATATCTGCAGTTAGTAATACATTCGGCTTCGGCGGTCATAACGCTGTTTTATCGGTATCAGCTTTTAAATAATCTGGAATTATTGTTGGAATTTTTAAAGAAATATTTTCATCGCAAGACCTCACCTACATTTCCGGAAATTAAGCGAATTTCTGTTCCGGATGAGCAGAAAATAATTTCCTGTCTTCAAGAGAAATATAAGATAGTATTTAACGATCCCTCTTTGCTGGTAACAGCCTTTAAACACCGGTCTTATCTAAATGTTACCAATGAAGAGCGTCAAGCGTCTAACGAGCGGCTTGAGTTCCTGGGAGATGCCGTGCTGGATCTGCTGGTTACCGAGTATCTGTACGAAAAGTTTCCCAGGCGGTCGGAAGGGCAATTGTCCAAGATCAAGTCCATTCTGGTGAGTAAACCGGTGCTGGCCGAGGTTGCTTCAAACTTATCGCTGGGGGAACTTATTCTCATCAATAAAGGGGAAGAAAAAACCGGAGGAAGGCAGCGTCATTCGCTTCTTGCAGATACTTTTGAGGCCATAGCCGGTGCGATTTATCTGGATCAGGGGTTATCAGAAGCTCGTAAATTTATTTCCGAATATCTCCTGAACCGATTTAAATCCATCATGCAACGTCAATTATATACCAATTACAAGAGTGTTTTACTGGAATATACCCAGTCTAAATTTAACGGACTTCCTGAATACCGTGTGATGGAGGAAAGTGGTCCGGATCATGATAAGAGATTTGTCATAGCGGTGTTTCTGGATGGCAGGGAAGTTGGACATGGTACCGGTAAGAGTAAGAAGATTGCCGAACAGGAGGCGGCGAAGGTGGCGCTGCAACATTTAGTTCCAAACGAAAAATTAGCCGCTGACAAATAATTCATTTAAATATTTAATTTATAATGAAAACAATGTTTACAGAATTATTAATACAAGGGATTTAAAATGATTTGTTTTACTCTTCAGTCAAATTTATATTTGAAACCGCTTTGATTATTGAAAAAAACATATTTATACCTTTAAAATTTTGTTTCTTTTCATAATAAAATTTTTTTACATAATCAAATAGAGTCAATGTAGTTAAAATCATTTTATATCCAATAATAAATCAAGATTTTTTAGTTGGGGAGACGTAAATTGAAAATATTTTATGTAAAAATATTTTTACTATTATTTTGCTTCAATATTATATTTGCACAAACCTTTCAACAAAAGAAGGACCAAACTAATACCCAACCTCAGCCACAACAAAAATTTGATATTGATCTCGAACAGCTGGAAAAATCAAGTCAACAGATAATTCCTCAACAACAATATCTGGAAACGGTGTTGGCGAAAGCCATTGATTCCACAAAATATATATTAGGTCCTGGTGATCAGA
>Ga0315555_1003070_pt1 | contig 11557 bp, 14 predicted proteins | sample SalMarSW160380MG_FD_202113 | JGI IMG/M metagenome (GOLD analysis project Ga0315555, IMG submission 202113) | Salt marsh sediment microbial communities from the Plum Island Ecosystem LTER, Massachusetts, United States - Salt Marsh Sediment SW1603-80 ...
AAGAAACCCGGGACTTCGACCCCCAAAACAGGCTGCTAGCGACGCTGGGGAGCGGGATTGATCCCGCTCCCCTTTTTGCTTTTCAGCACTGCTTCTTGCTTATCATGGATCTTGAGAGGGTCCCACAGAGGTGCCACGGGCTGGCTCCGTTGGCGAACGACGCCTGGCTGGTAGCTCCTTTCGGGGGGAACGCAGCGTAGGCTGCTTCTACAGGAAACGATGTCCAGCTCAACGATCGGGCTCTTGTTTGCTGGCTTCGTGGCACTCGTCCTCGGGGCCGAGCTGCTCGTGCGCGGGGCGGCGCGTCTCGCAGCCTCGATCGGGGTTCCCCCGCTACTCGTTGGGTTGACGATTGTCGCCTACGGAACGAGTGCGCCGGAATTGGCGGTGAGCGTCCAGGCGAGTCTCACCGGCCAGTCGGGAATCGCGTTGGGCAACGTCGTGGGAAGCAACATCTTCAACGTGCTGTTCGTCCTCGGGGTGACGGCGACGCTTGCACCGCTTGGCATCGTTCGCCGGCTCATGCGGGTCGATGTGCCGGTGATGGTTGTGGTTTCTCTGTTCGTGATCATCGCAGGTGCCGACGGTGCGATTGGCCGGGCCGAAGGGGCGCTGCTGTTCGTGGGCATGATGGCCTACACGGCATCGCGGATCTGGGCGTCTCGCCGCGAACGGTTCGGCGTTCGGGTGGAACCCGTCATCCCTGGGGGAACGCCCGATGCCACGAGAGGACGCATCGCGTGCGCGGCGGCGCTTCTCGTCGGTCTCACCCTCCTGCCGTTTGGTGCTCATTGGCTGGTGAACTCGGCGGTGGTGATCGCCGGCTCCCTTGGCGTGAGCGAGATGATCCTCGGCTTGACCGTCGTCGCGGTGGGGACTTCCCTCCCCGAGCTCGCGACCTCGGTGATCGCCAGCTTGCACGGTGAGCGGGATCTGGCGGTCGGCAATGTCGTAGGAAGCTGCATCTTCAACATCCTCGCTGTCCTCGGACTGGCTGCAATCGTCGCTCCCCACGGACTGCTCGTCCCGCGGACAGCACTTCAGTTCGATATCCCGGTGATGGTGGCGGCGGCGATCGCGTGCCTTCCCGTGTTCTTTACCGGCCGGATCGTCTCGCGATGGGAGGGCGCCCTCTTTCTCGGGTACTACGTCGCGTACACGGCGTACCTCGTGATGGAAGTGGCACTCCGCAAAGCACTGCCCACGTTTGCTCTTGCGATGCGTGGTTTCGCGATTCCGCTGACAGCGATCGCGCTGTTGGTCACCGCAGGTCGTGCGATGTTCGGAAAGCCGACCGACCGACGTCGGCTTCGATAGGGCGGAGCGCACGGCGGACGCTACCCGGCCGTAGGCTCCTCGCTGGGCTCGAAACGAAGATGTGAGATCGCTGGTGGTTGAGCGCGGGCAGCGTAGACGCCGCGGTACGCAGGAGGCAGGAGAGAGGCCAGCTGGAGCATGATCTCGTCGGCGATCCGTTGACGAAGGTCCTGGGTGACCCTCTCGCTGCCTGCATCCACACGGAACGGTTCACCGACGACGATGTGAAACGGGGTCCGTCGCAGGCGCCGGACGTTCCGTCCGATCGCCTCGCCGCCGTAGAAGACCAGGGGGAGCAGCGGGGCGCCGCTCTTCCACGCGATCGTCACGACGCCCGGATGGCCACGCTGAAGTCGACCGTGCCGGCTGCGCGTTCCCTCCGGTGCGACGGCGAGGATGCCGCCGTCGCCCAGCACCGCGAGGGCCCGGCGGAGCGCACCGACGTCCGGCTCCCCGCGGCGGATCGGGATCCCGCCCCACCGGTCGAACAGCCAGCCGAGGAGCGGGTTGTCCCACGACTCGACCTTCGCGAGGCCGAGCACCGCGCGCGGGCGGAGGCGGCAGTGGAGGACCGGGACCTCGAGGAAGTTGACGTGATTCGCGACGAGGATGAGCGGTCCGCACATCGGGACCTTGGCGACTTGCTCGCCATCGACCGCGCATAGGAGACGGACCAGTCCGCAGATCAGTCCGTCCGCCAGACGGCCGAGGACCGTCATCCGTTGACCTCGGGCGATCGGCAGAGGATCTCGATCTGCCGGGGGAGGACCTCCGCCGTCAACTGCTTTCCCTCCGTGCAGAGCGTCTCGCCGTCGGCGTGAGCCGGTAGGACGCCTTCGATCGCGGTCACCGTGATCCGCTCCGTCCGTCCGGTCGTCACGGATGGACGGCTCGCCTGCGTCCCGTTCATGAACCGGGGGATGAGGGCGAAGATCCGCAGGCGGCCGACCTGACTCGCGATGCACAGGTCGAACCGGCCGTCGTCGATCCTCGCCTCGGGGGCCATCATGAACCCGCCGCCCATCCGGCGTCCGTTCATGATCGAGACCATCAGCGATCTCTGATCGATCGCCCGTTCGTCGTACTCGATGCGGGTCCGGGGTGCGCGGTAGTAGAGGAAGATCGTCTTCAACGCGGCGACGAAGTAGCCGGGGAACCCACGCAGGTGCTTCAGCTTCGCCGCCTCGAGGCCCACGATGGTGTCGAAGCCGATCCCGACGCCATTGCCGAAGAACCGGCCCGCGGGAAGCGAGTCGCCGTCGACGCGGCCGATATCGATGATCCGGCGATGGCCTTCGGCCAGGACCTCGCACCCGGCCTCCAAGGTGTGCGGGACACCCGCCCCGAACGCGAAGTCGTTTCCCCTCCCGACGCACAGCACGCCCATCGCGGCGGTCCCCTCCCCGGCCCGCTTCGTCTGCATCAGACCGTTGAGGACCTCGTTCGATGTACCGTCGCCGCCGACGGCGACGACGACCTCGCATCCCTCGTCGACGGCCTGCCTCGCGAGCTGCGCGGCGTGCATCGGGCGTTCGGTACGGACGAGATCGAAGGGCACATCGCGTTCGCGAAGCATCCGCTCGATGATCGGGACGGCCCGAACCGCCCTGCCGCCGCCCGCCGCCGGGTTGACGATCAATCGGTATCGCTTCATCTCTCTTGCCCTCCATCCTCTCGATCGGTCAGCCAACGATACGGATTCGGTCGACCGACGTCACTTCACGGCTCCGATCCTCGGGCGCTGGGCGAAGCGCGCTCTTCTTCGGCCCTCGCGTGGAGTGGTTCCCGATGAGGGAATTCATCGCGGAGGCACCGGAACCGGTTTCTGCCGTGCGGCCGCGAGCGTCCGGATCTGGAGGATCCTTGAGCCTGAGGCCATTGCAGATTGACGACTTCCCTGGCATAATACGGCGCCGCGACCCGTTCTGCCGCTGAGATGGAGGAGTGGGATGAAGACACTCACATCGTCGGCGGGAGGAACTGGTCTGGAAGGTAGGGAGGGTGTAGCGACCCAGGCGCCGCCTGCGTCACCTAACCCTTTTCAGATCGCTCAACGCCAGCTCGACAGGGCGGCCCTGAAACTCGATCTCGACCCCGATCTGCACGCTCTTCTCAAGGGACCTCAGCGCTCTTTGGAGGTGCGCTTCCCGGTCCGAATGGACGACGGCAGCATGCAGGTGTTCACCGGGTACCGCGTTCAGTACAACGACGCTCGCGGCCCGACCAAGGGAGGACTCCGCTTTCACCCCAACGAGACGCTCGATACGGTGAAGGCTCTCGCCGCCTGGATGACCTGGAAGTGCGCGGTGGTCGATCTCCCCTTCGGTGGGGGCAAGGGGGGCGTCGTCTGTGACCCGAAGCGGCTGACCCCGAGGGAGATCGAGCGCGTTTCCCGGGGCTACATCCGGGCCGTGGGCCGCTTCATATCCCCGGGGAAGGACATCCCCGCTCCAGACGTGTACACGACGCCGCAGATCATGGGATGGATGATGGACGAGTATTCCACCTTAATGGGGCACAACGCGCCGGCGGTGATCACCGGGAAGCCCGTCCCTCTGGGTGGTTCCCTCGGACGCGGGGACGCGACGGCGCGGGGAACGGTCTACTGCATCACGGAGGCCGCCAAGGCCCTGAAGTTGCGGCTCCGGGACGTCACCGTCGCGGTCCAGGGGTACGGGAACGCGGGGTACTTCGTCGCGAAGCTGATGAAGGAGCTGGCGGGGAGCCGCGTCGTTGCGGTCTCCGACTCTCGTGGCGGTGTCTTTGCACCGAGCGGAATCGACCCGGATGCGCTGTACGCCCACAAAGCGAAGACGGGGAGCGTTGAGGGCTTCTCGAACGGGGAGAAGATCTCGAACGCGGAGCTTCTGGAACTCGACGTGGACGTTCTCGTGCCGGCAGCCATCGAGAACGTCATCACTGCGGAAAACGCGCCGGAGGTCAAGGCGACGATCATCGCCGAGGCGGCGAACGGCCCGACGACCCCGGAGGCCGACGACGTTCTCTACGAGAGAGGGAAGTTCCTGATCCCGGACCTGCTGTGCAATGCGGGAGGAGTGACGGTCTCGTACTTCGAATGGGTGCAGAATCTCAGCGGCTTCTACTGGGCCCTCCAGGATGTCCACGAGCGCCTGAAGGAAAGGATGGTCGCCGCCTTTCACAGCGTCCGCGACATGGCGCGCAGGGCGGAGGTGGACAATCGGACCGCGGCGTATATGATTGCCGTCCAGCGGGTCGGGGAAGCGATGAGGCTCCGGGGTTGGGTATAGTGAGCGGGGAATCGACTTGACTACGCCGAGACGGATCGGCCTGCGTCCGACAGAATCGACGAGCGCGGTGCCCCGACAAGGGGGAGTCAGAGTCATGGGTTTGAGTCGCCGAGTCGAGAGAAAGGAGCTGCTTTCCCACGTCTTCCCCTCCCTGGGGAGCGACGCAATCGCTGAGCTTGACAACCTCGGTTACGGATCCTCGTACGCCGAAGGGGAACTCATCGCGCAGGAGGATACGTATGCCTCAGGCGTTTACGTCGTGCAGACCGGCCTCGTGTCGATCGGCAAGTACGGGGGGCAGGACGGGGGAAAGAGGGTCTTGCGATTCCTCGCCGCCGGAGAGCTCTTCGGCGTGGAAGCCGTTCTCACGGGCCATCCGGTCAACGTGCAGTTCGCCAAGGCACTCGTCGCATCGAAGCTCGTCTTCTTCGAACGCAGGGAGCTCGTCGCGTTCATCGACCAGCATCCGGAGCTGTCCAAGGACTTCGCCCGTTGGCTCTCGCGTGAGGTGATCATGCTTGAGTTCAAGCTGACACGCGCCGCCGTCGAGTCGACGGACCGGAATCTCGCTTTGCTCTTGCTCGCTCTGGCGAAGAACTACGGAAGAGACGTGGAACAGGGGGTCGTGGTGGATCTCCCGATCTCGCGCCAGGTGATCGCCGAGATGCTCGGGGTGTCGATCGATACCCTCAGTCGGATCCTCAAGCGGTCCCGCGAACGCAATCTCCTCGATACCTCCGGAAGGCACATCGTGATCACCGACATCGATCGCCTCAAGGAGCGGGCGAGGACGACGCCATTCTACATCTCGATCATCGAAGAGACCCTGTAGGCGGCCACTCGCTCCCTCGATGCTCGGTCCCGGGCCACCCGGACGTACCGTTTGAAGGTCCTTGCGCCTGACGATGTCGGCAAATGCCGGCTCCGTTTGCCGCAAGAGCCGAAAAAAACCATGGCATGTGTGCCTTCCGTGCCGTGCAATCTGTCCGGTGGGTCCTCAGCAATGGCGTGTTCTCGATCTGGAGGATGACGCGGGGATTGCCTGCGTGTGCTGTAGCGCACGGGAATTCGCGAAGCTACGGTTGGGGTGCGAAGCGAAACCTACGGCGGTCCAGGACGGGTCGCGGCGACCCAGGACGGCTCGGAAGCCAAGGGGCCTGCGGTCTCGCAGCGCGAGGCGCGGTCCCTTGGTGGCCGAAACAGGGTGTGAACCGGTTTCGGAGGTGACGAGAGTGAGTCACGAGGAAGGCCTCGAAGTTCGTCAGCAGTGGACGGCTGTGTGGAACGCGGTGGAAGCCGTGGAGACGGCGATCGCAGCTGAGCTCGACCTCCTTTCCGAGGTCGCAGCGGGGACTTGCCAGCGGGGCCGCGAGCCCGTCGTGTACCAGATCGAATGCGCCGCACGGGGCATTCGCGGGGAGCTTGAAAGACTGCAGGCGCAAGTGGCCGCCATCCGGTGGGGAGCGGCCCCTGCGGGTTGTCGCGGGGACCAGGACCACCCGGTCCTGGTCGGCCAGGTGTCGCAGTGAGCCGAGCCTAGAAATCGGTGCCCCCCTCTCCCGGGCCTACTGGATAGGGTCAGCGATTACATCGGGGAGGGGGGCAGTCTCTTGCGGCCGCCTCAAGTCGGCGGACCGCCGTCACGCCCGGAGCCGCTCGGCGAGGATCGATTCGAGATCGGCGATCCTCACCCGTGACTGCTCCGTCGTGTCGCGGTCGCGGAGGGTGACCGTCTCATCCTGAAGCGTCCGATGGTCGACGGTGATGCAGAACGGGGTTCCCGACTCGTCCTGTCTTCGATAGCGTCTTCCGATCGACCCTTTCTCGTCGTAGAAGACGTGCCAGCGCTTCTTGAGGGCGCGATAGACGTCCGCGGCGATCTCCGGCTGCCCGTCCTTCTTGACGAGTGGGAAGACGGCGGCCTTGACCGGCGCGATTCGCGGGTGAAGCCGGAGGACGACCCGTTCCTGAGGGGCGCCCTTTTCGTCGGGGATCGCGTCCTCGTCGTACGCCTCGCACAGGAGAGCGAGGGCCGTCCGATCGACGCCGGCCGACGGCTCGATGACGTGCGGGACGTACTTCTGCTTCGTCGCGTCATCGAAGTAGGAGAGGTCCTTCCCGCTTCCAGCGTAGCGCGGCTGTCCGTCCTCGTCGCGTTCGACGACCAGCTCGTTCCCGTCTCGGATCAGCTTCCCCTCCATGTGGCTCCGCAGGTCGAAGTCGCTCCGATGCGAGACCCCTTCGAGCTCGCCGAACTCGCCCTCGGGGAGGAACGGGAACGCATATTCGATGTCGGCCGTGCCGCAGGAGTAGTGGGCTCGCTCCTCCGGCCCGTGCTCGCGAAGCCGGAGCTTCTCGCTCTTCAAGCCGAGCGACACGTACCAATCGACGCGCCGGTCGCGCCAGTAGACGTACCACGCTTCCGAGGATTCTGGGGGGCAGAAGAACTCGACCTCCATCTGTTCGAACTCGCGGGACCTGAACGTGAAGTTGCGCGGTGTGATCTCGTTGCGGAACGACTTGCCGATCTGCGCGATGCCGAACGGGACCTTCACGCGGGCCGTCGAGAGGACGTTCTTGAAGTTGACGAAGATCCCCTGCGCCGTCTCCGGGCGGAGGTAGGTCTCGGCAGTCGGGTCGATCAACGCTCCGACGTAGGTCTTGAACATCAGATTGAACTCGCGCGGGTCGGTCAGGTCGCACTCGTCGTGTTCGCCTGGGCGCACGCTCGGCTTCCGGGGACAGCCGCTCGACTCGATCTGGTCGGCGCGGAACCGGGCCTTGCAGGCCCTGCAATCGACGAACAGGTCGTAGAACAGGTCGAAGTGCCCGCTCGCCTTCCAGACCTGTGGATGCATGATGATCGTCGTGTCGAGCCCGACCATGGCGTACGCCGACGGCGCCCCCGCTGGGACGGACGTCTCGTCGTGCGCGGTGACCGTGTCCCGCCACCACGCCTCCTTGACGTTCCGCTTCAGCTCGACGCCCAGCGGCCCGTAGTCCCAGAATCCGCCGATGCCGCCGTAGATCTCGCTCGACGGGTAGATGAACCCACGGCGCTTGCACAGCGCGGCGATCTTCTCCATCGTGTTGTTGCTTTCGCTCATCTCATCCTCCGCGTGCGAGATCCGCAGCCGGCTTCGGTCCTCACGCGGCCGCGAGGTCCGATTATACCGAAACGACCGCGGATGCCCGGACTAGGTCTCGTGGATCGAACGGAAGCCGAGCGATCGGTAAAGCCGTTCCGCCGGTGCGTTCTCCTCGGTGACGACCAGCGTCAGCCGTTCGTACCCGCGGTCGAGGAGCGCGTCGATCGACCGCTGCAGAAGGTATCGGGCCATCCCCAGACGTTGCGCCTCCGGCCGCGTCATCGAGAAGACGACGAGCGGCGTGCCGCCGGGAGGGAACAGGCCGATCAGGCAGGCCGAGGCGAGGGCCCCCTCCCTCTCGATGACGAACGAGCAGTCGAATCGGAGATCGCCGTAGCCGCCGGAGAGCGTCCTGTCGATCTCGGCGAGCGCGTCGGCGAACGTCTCTCCGTCGTCGTCGACCGTCCCGCGGAACGCCGCGTAGAGGAGGAACGCCAGACCCTCTAGATCAGATCGGCGCGCGGTCCGGCACGGCCAGGACGCGGCGTACGTCTGCCGCGACAGCCGGAGTTCCATCGGGGTGCGCTTCTTCGTGCTCATCGGACAATCGGGGACGCGGTGCGGCCGAGCGGCGGACGCACGAACGGGGATTCGGCCGGTGCGTCGTACTCCGCCATGCGCAACGGGAGATCACCGTGCCCGTCTCATTATCGGCGAAAGCGACGCGCGCGTCATCGGCGGATCCCCGCCTGTACCGACGTCGAAGGTACGCTAGACTCACCTCCGGGGAGGAGGTCGGCCGACGACGGCGCACGGATCGGGGGAAGGAGGGATCGTGAACGGAGAGGTTCTACGGAGGCAATTGGTCGCTCAACTCGACGGAGGGCAGGCGTATACACCGATGGAGGAGGCGATCCGGGGGTTCCCGGTGGCGCTGGCCGGGCGCAAGCCGCCGGGGGTCTCGCATACACCTTGGGAGATCCTCGAGCACATGCGGATCGCTCAGTGGGACATCCTCCGATTCACGATCGATCCGGATCACGTGTCGCCCCCGTGGCCCGACGAGCACTGGCCGAAGTCCGACGCGCCGGAGGATGCGGACGCGTGGCATCAGCCGGTCGAGGCGTTCCTCCGGGAGCTCGACGAGGTGAGGGATCTGGCGTGGGATCCGGAGACGGACCTGTTTCGGCGCATTCCCCATGGAACGGGCCAGACGGCCCTGCGGGAGGTCCTTCTCGTCGCCGACCACAACGCCTACCACCTCGGACAGCTGATGCTGATCCGGCGGGCGCTCGAATCTGCGACGTAACGCGCAGCGGCTCGCTCGGCTCCGTCGGGAAGATCGACGGCTGAGTGGCGTCACGTGATGGGGGTCGGGACGACGTCCGGGCGATGAGGACGCGGGTGAAAGGAGAGAGGACGAGGCGCAGAAGTGTGTCGGCGGTCGCGCTGACGTTGGAGCGGATCGTCTCGGGGATCGCACCCCTCCTCTACCCGTTCGGCGCTTCACCCCGTACGACTACGTCTACGCCGCGGTCACCAGCTTCGGCATGGCCGCGGTCGATTTCCTCTTTCCTTCCAAGGAGGAACGGGCGTCCGCGACCCCTACGTGTGCGTGTTGATCCGATCGGCGAGCGCTTCTCGCAGCGCCGGAGACGCGTGGAAGCTTCCGTGGACGCGGATCACCTCGATCGTCTCGCGCGCGAGTTCCGGCTCGATGTCGTCCGCGAGCCGCAGCATCCCGATGACGCGAAGCGACAGCTTCCGCCCCTCGCTCTTGAGTTCCTCCAACCGCGATCGAGTAACGGACTCGACCCCGAGGACGAACGACCACTTGACCGCGTGGGCTTGGATCACCGGCTCGTGTCGGTCGAGTTGATTTCGAATCGCGGTTCGGATGAGGTCGGTTCGATTCGAGTAGAGGCCTTGTTCGACGAGGACGTCGATCCGCCCCAAATCGACCGGGCCGAGGTTGATCGTGATCTTCTCCGTGTCGCTCATGCGACCCATCCCCTTCCCTGTTTCACGGATGGTATCCATTCTATCCTCCAAGCCCGCCGGTGAGTACGATCACCAGGCAGACGATCCCCAAAGGGATGGCCGAGAGAACCCCCTCGTAGTCGAGGATGTGGCGCTTCGCCTTCCCCGGCAGGAGCGCGTTGATGGCGGAACAGCCGACGGCGTTGTTCGCCATGTGCGCGATGCTGACGGCCCAGATATCCCCGGTCCTCGCGTAGATCCATCCGTAGAAGATCGATTGAAGGATGCAGTGAAGCGCAAAGGCTGCCTCCCCCTTCCACGGCTCCGTCGGGTAGCCGTACTCCATCCGATGAAGTGGGAAGTGCCAGAGCGCCCAGATCAGTCCAGTGATGATCGCGGCGATCAGCGGCCACGAGGGGAGGAGTCTGACCTGGAAGAAGGCACGCCAACCGAACTCCTCGCCGAACTGAAACGGGCCAACGACCAAGGCTGCGAGCGGCAACGCCGCCAGGAGCCTGAGACGGGATCGGATCGGTCGCACCTCGTCGGCGTGCCTCGCGGCGCCCGTTATCCGAGCGAGCCCGTAGGAGGCAAGTGCGATGCCGAGAGGAGCGAACAGCCCGACGAGGTAATAGGGCCACATCGTGTCGATTTTCGGGATGAACTCCGCGACCGTGAATCCCACCTGGGTGATCGGCCCGCGAACGAGCACGGCGGCCACAGCCGGCGCCATCGCCCCCGGTGCGATGGCGAGCTGAAACGCCATCCCATCCTTCCCCGTGAGGCTTGTACGGGAAATCAGGAACCACCATCCCCACGCAAGCGAAAACGTGATTCCCAAGTAGGCGAGAAGCCCAGTGACTGTCGGCGTCATGACGCACCTCCCTCAATTGCTGTATCTGTGTGGCCTCCGATTCCGGGCCGGCTCATCCCTGCCCCCTCGCCACACAAGGGCGGCTCCTTTGAGCGCAGGCTGAGTCCGCGGGATCCTCGCGATCGGCGGGGCATGGCGCCTGAATGGAGACTTCGATCGAGAGGCCGAGCAGGGCGAACGTGATGCGCAGAGGCTTTGAAGACGTTCGACTCATGCCCGTCCTCCTTCTCTCTGAGGGAAGCCGCTCGGCACACAGGGAGGGGCCGTCCGTCGAAACGGTGGGTTGAGGAACGGAGCGCGCCGGGCTCGACGCTTCGTTCGAGCCGGCCTCAAGGTTTCTGCCGCCGTTCGGTGGTCATCGACCAGAGAGGCGATGATCCTGCGGCCGATTCGTGTGCCGCCTGCCATGTACACCGCGTACGTTGGATCCATTGTCGACCTCCTACAACCATCCACCTGGATGGTAATAGGAGGACTATAACACCTTTTGGCCTTCTGTCAACATCTATATGGATGGTATAAGGCTGTAATGAGCCCTCCTTCTGGCGGAGATAGGCCCTGGCGTTCGGGATTCCCCCGTTGATCTGCTTCCAGGTGCTTCCGATTCGGCGGATGACGGAAGAGGCCAAACCGGGTATGCTTCCCGGACCGGGACGATCCGGTCTCGGTCCACGAGGAGGAACCGACCGATGGAAAGCGAAGTGCGAAAAGCGCTCGAGGATATCCGCCCGATGCTGCAGGCCGACGGCGGTGACGTCGAGCTGGTCGAGGTCACCGAGGGCGGGACCGTTCGTGTCAGGCTTCAGGGCGCCTGTCAGGGCTGCCCGATGTCCCAGATGACGGTGAAAAGCGGAATCGAGCAGCTCCTCAAGGACAAGGTCCCCGGCGTCGTGGACGTCGAGGCGGTGTAGACCGGAGCCGCGACGATCCGGTGTTTCTCGGGTCACCCTTGACATCGATCGTGTGAATAACGTATGTTGGTGGTAGCGCCGCGCGAGCGGCGTTCTTTCTTTCTCAGCGCGGCGACG